>Ga0265293_10006416_pt1 | contig 18866 bp, 33 predicted proteins | sample Munlanlewell138R_FD_192505 | JGI IMG/M metagenome (GOLD analysis project Ga0265293, IMG submission 192505) | Leachate microbial communities from a municipal landfill in Southern Ontario, Canada - Leachate well 138R | ecosystem: Engineered > Solid waste > Landfill > Unclassified | place: Canada... | reverse complement strand
TTTTCCTCCTCCACTAAGCGGGAACTTTTACAAAAATGACATCTGAAAACTTTAGAGGGATCCTCATAACAGGTTCTACATACTTTTATAGTACCTGTGGATGTTTTTATATTATGAGAATAACTTCGTAATTTTTCTTTACCACAAATCCCACAGATATAATATAAGGAAGAGTAGCAATCAGGACAAATAAGCCTTTCTCCTCTCTTATAGCAATTATCTTCTGTTATTGCTCCTCCACAACGACTACACTTCATAGATTCTCCTAATAGTAAAATATTAATTTATTTTCGTCCTTCTTATACTTGTAGCATTTAGGACAACTTACATTTATTTCATTATTTAGATTTCTTGTAAATTTACAATGTGATAGATATGTCATAAAAGTAACTCGGGGAGTATCCACAACAGAAATTACCGGATAGAAGTAATAATACCCTCTTGTAACTGCCTTTATAGAGTTATTTACTGTAATAGAGGAAATGGGGGATAAAGAAGGAATCTGGGATAGCATCTCCAAATAAATTATACCTCTAAGATGCTTACATTTCCTCAATAGTTTTTTATTTATTTTAGACGGTTCCAACACGGTATTCTTCCTATAACTTTACGGAGATTATCATTAAGAGCGGTTTTATTTGTCATCTTATACAAAACGGAACGAATCCCAATTCCTTCGCCCGATCCCCGCCTCCAATTAGAGGCTTTATATCCACCAAATAATTTGGTATAGTTTTTAAATATTTCCTCCATCTTACCATATCCAACAAGAAGCCTTAATTCCTTAAAATCCGGGTCGGGGCCCATCAAAGAGCTAGACTCTTTATACAAAGACCCAATATATTTCTTTATAGAACCCTCCTTTATTCCCACAAAAGCCCGAATAAATACACAAATTAGAGATAGTAAAAAATAATGCTCAAACCACTCCCTACTTACCTCAAAATATATTATATCATCCCCGGAGAAGGTGGGGCGGCTTCCTCCTTCTACTCTCCAACGATAATTGGAGGTAAATTCGTCCACCAACTTATACTCTAATTTTGAAAACCCATATTTTGTAGCACAAGAATTTATTAAATCCAAGGCCGCATCTACTTTATCAATATTTCCTACTATATTTCGAGACACCACACACCACAATAAAGAATTGTTTGACATTACGTCGTACTCCGGATTCATTAGACTATCTAAAAATAACTCCCTACAACTATCCCAGTAAACTACTCTTAAAACGTCTTCTTCCTGTTGCTCCAATATACCAAAAAACATTAAATCCGATCTACATTCGGGATACCCATAGAAAGAATGACGTGGATTTATTATCTTCGTTATCTTCATAGACTCCTCTAAAATAAATTTGTTAGTAAATCCGTATCCATTAACTCTTCTGGATGCCATTGAACGGCTAAAACATTTTTATACTTTATTCCTTCTATTAGAACTAATCCATCCTTTTTATTATAATCTTTATACGCAACTACCTTTACCTTTACCTCTACCTTTACCTCATTATTGTTCAAATATTCCGATAAATAGGCTTGTTTTATAACAACCCCTTGATGATGCATTGAATTAACGGACATTCTCTCAATATTATTAATATTATATAATATCTTAGAGTTAATTGTAACAAAGTGTGTGGGAATAGACCTACTTACAGAATTTTCTGTATTAATTTTATGCCCCAATATACCCTGAGATAGGTAGGCACTAAGTTTATTCTCTCTAATTAATTCTGCACATATTAATTGAAAGCCCCTACATATACCAAAAATAGGTAAATCCTTATATAGAAAATAATAGAATAATTCTCTTTCAAATTCATCTTTTTCTGGAGACACACTCATAGAGGAATAATTATCTTTACCATAATGTATTGGGTCTAAGTCTACACCTCCGGGTAATAATAAACCGTCACAAATTTCCAATAAGGGAGTAATTTGTGAGTTAGAATCATTTCCTGTTATAAAGGGTATAGGAATAGGTAAAAATCCCGCTCCTCTAATATACTCAATATATGCTGTATTTACATAATTTCTAGATTCAGATTCTGATAATGGTATCGCTATTTTTTTCATAATTCTCCTAATATAATAGAATTTCTTTAATATCTTCGTACATTATTGGGGGCTTAAACCCGTACTTATCAACCAATCTTACATACATAAAACCTCCTATAACATTAATTCATTATATATTTTTACTATATTCCTTTTCTTTATTTCTACACATCTCTTAAAAATGGGACAAAATACAGTAAGGGAGTGGGGGGCATATAGGGTATCAAGTATAACACCTCTATATAATTCCTTCTTATATTTAAAATCTACTATTCTTCCTATTAAGTTATGAATATCAATATTTTCTTCCATAATATCTCCTATAAATTTAATTCTTTTACTAAATATTGTGCAAGTTCTTCTGCCAAATTATCATTTAGCCAAGAACCAGAATTTAATTCAAATACAACATAATTACCAAGATTAGAGGAATATCCGGCATCCATGGAAAAGAATTTACCACCAGATATATCTGCAATCTTCTTAGCAATTCTTTTCAAAGTAATATACTTACCTTCCAAATTATTTCTTACCGACCAATGATACTCACTTCTAATAGGTAATTTATCATTTTCTTGTTCAGGAAAGGGTTTTTTAATAAATAATCCCCTAACCTCTCCCCCAAATACATAGGTTCTTACCTCATAGTCTACTGGGATATAGGGTGTCCAATAATATTCCGAATCCCATACTCTATTAAACTCCTCCACAGTTTCACACACCACAATGCCCTCACCATAACATCCTGTAAGAGTTTTTCTTACAATTAGGGGAAAATCTTTCTTAGAGGGCTTACCTTTATGGAATCTAGGAGTTATTATATCGTTTTTAGTCAAAAGGTTGCTTGTAGACAACTTGTCCACACACATAGATATAAAATTGGGATTATTGTACTCAGTATCTACCCCCCGTATTCTACAACCATTACCATACCTGATAATTGCTCCTTCTCGCACATTTACAGCGTGTCCCGATACTAGAAAATGTCTATTACATAATTCCTCTATTTTATCCCTTAATAATAGAGTGGAGGGTAAACAAGAACGATACCCTAATATCTTTAGAGATTCTATCATAATATTCTCCTATTTTATCAAACTAAAATACTTTATTTGTTTATTAATATATTTATATGTATGAATCCCAAATATCCAAGCATATTCCAAATATAAATCCTCATACAATTTTGCGCGAACATCTTCCAATGTATAAAAACCCATTTCTTCGAGTTTCACGACTTCCCCGCCAATCTTTTTGCAATTTCCCAGTTCTTTTTTAAAAACCAGATAAAAAAGATAACTACAAAAACAATAATCATGATAATACAAATACAGAATACAACACCAAATAATCCGTTAAGCCAGAATGGGAAAATTCCCTTATGCATAAAATAAAACAAATTGCTTGAAAATAGCAGACAAAGCAAATAATAAGTTACAAAAGCACCTGTTATTTCAAGAAACTTTAATCCAATAAAGTAAATAATTTTTTTCATTTTAATCTCCTTAGTTTCTTTGGTTTCATTGTTTTTATTATTCTCCTTTTATCACTGCTAATGGTGATAATTTAACCAATATTTTCACTAAATCGTTTTGATTACCCATAACCTCATCAATATCCTTATAAGCCCCAGCAGCCTCATCTAAGTCTTTTTCATTTCTTATACCATGAATTATTCCCAAAGAGTTCATTTTATTTATTTCCTCTTGTAAATTCAAGGTTCTTTGGGCAACCTTTCTACCTAGTTTTCTACCAGCACCGTGAGAGCAAGACATAAAACTCTCAGGATTACCTAGTCCCTCTACTATATAGCTATTAGTACCTTGAGAGCCGGGTATAATTCCTATTGTATTTTGCCTTGCTAATGTTGCACCCTTTCTATGCACCCACACATTCTCACCAAAATGGTTTTCCTGTGTAACGTAATTATGAGCAATATTTATTATGTCCCCGCATATCAAATCTTTAAATTTATCCCTAAATATGGAAATAATTCTATTCATCATTAACTTTCGATTAGCCTCTGCAAATGCTACACAATAATTCAGTTCATCCAAATAGTCCTTACCTTCTCTCGAATCTACTGGTAGAAAAGATAACTGAAGTTTTGAATCTACAATAGAATAGTATTTTTCATTGAGTTCTTTTGCTAAACCATTATAGTAATTGGCTACTTTTAATCCTATATTCCTACTACCAGAATGTAGCATAATCCAAATGAAATCCTCCATGTCCTTCTGTATTTCTATAAAATGATTACCTCCCCCAAGAGTTCCTAGTTGGGTTCTTGCGTTATCATATTCTTTATTTACTACCCCATCCTCTACTTGTAAAATAGCAGTAATATCGGGCATTAAAGTAATATCTTGTGGTTCTTTGTGATGTGAATATCCTATAGGGATTACTTTTCTTATTTCCCCTAATATTTCTTTTATAGTACTTATTGATATATCCTTAGATTTCAAGGAAGTGCTTACCGCACACATCCCGCAACCAATGTCCACCCCAACAGCATTAGGTATAATTACTCCTCTAGTAGCAAGCACCCCCCCAATAGGCATACCATATCCAAAATGACAATCCGGCATTAAGGCAACATGCTTAAATGTAAAAGGCAATGAGGATAGATTTAGAGCCTGTTCTCTTGCAGATTCCTCCAATTTATCAAATTCTACCCAAGACTTAATAGGAACCCTACATATTTCTTTGTTAAAAAATACGCCTTTCAATTCAACCCCCATTCTTTATAAAAATCAAACTCGGTAGGTAATTTATCCAACAATTTAATAGTGTTATCAGATAAGTATTTCTTTATAATACTATTAACCAAATTGAATGCCTCCACAAATAATCCAGTATTTATTATTGCTTTTATAGTATTCTTACCCCCAACTTCCTCTATAATATTATTATACTCTCCCAATTCTACAAGATTTAATGTATCTTCTACCAAAGAATACACTAATCTCACAGATTGGGGGGAACTTATCCAGAAATTACCTAATACCCGATATTCTGCTCCATAAGAAGTTGGTCTAAAACATCCGGCTTTACCATATAATTTCTTACGTCTTACCGAATCGGAGGAAATGTCCTTAGTCATCATGGTTATTCCCACTATGACATCCATAAGTCTAATAAAATATATTTTACCAACATCGTCTTTGAGGAATTTGTATTCCGCCCCTCTTATATGTCCCACATGAATATGTGCCCCACAACTTCTTAGAGGGGAAGTTGGGGCTACTGCGATATTTTCCCGTACTTCCCACGCATCATAATCCGGATCACACCCAAATCGTCTAGCATCGGGGTGTTCTAAATATACTTTATTAAAAAGGTGAGAAGATTTAGGAATAATAGTAAATCCTTTGGGGATTACTCTTAACACCTCTTCCAAGGTGGTTTTTATTACCCCCACAAATTCTTCGGAGGACTTGGCGGGGATTGTAGAAAACTCCAATGTTACATTATCGTGGGAGAGATTCCCCCCACATGATAGATGTATAGGCTCTTCCTTATTACCCGAAATATAAGGGATTGCCGATACAATACGCCTAGTGGAGTCCCTAAGCATAAATTCCGGGTCTGTTCCTATCGAAAACATCAAATATCTCCTTAATTAGTTTTTATTGCTCTTAATCTATTAAATTCCTTTTGTAATTTTTTAATATAAAACCGCCCCTCTACTAGTGAATTTATCCCTAATCTATACCAATTATAACGTGTTCTTTTAGTTGTTCCTTTAGGAAATCTATTAGAAAATATCTCTAAATTGTCCATAACTATTCTAATAGTATTAAATTTCCCTATAATATTATAAGAATCCTCAAAGTAATCATCCTTTACTCTACCTATTCCCTCCGAAATATTTTTTATATAGTCCTCTAGGCATATATCTCCTAAAGGATATGGTATTGTTAATCTCAATAATAGTATATATATTGATAACATTAAAGAATTGTTTAACCATATTCTATCACAATCAACAATACAATAGCCTCGAACAGGCATTCCCCGAAAACCCCCCTCTTTACCGAATACCGAATGATAGGTATTACTAATTAATTCATCTGGAATTAATATAGTTGTAGGTTTTAAATTATATTTTTCCTCAAACATTTTTACTAGACTCAAATCCAGGGGACTACTACAAATAGAGAATAAATATACACCCTCAGGAAAATGTAACCTTCTACGTACAGAAGGTTTCCCCCCCAGTAGAGCGGAATAGAAAGTTTTTCTTTCCATAATACGTAGAAGACTATTTCCCTGTATTTCCCTACAACAATGTATATGACATTGGGAATCATAATAATCTTCCCCAACTTTCATACATAATCCCCATTTAGGGCGGCCCACTTCCGGGCTCTTAAATTGACCATTTCCTAGTATTAATTTCATACCCCATTACCTTTCTGGAAAGTTAATTTCATTTTTTATTATTATGACTGTTTTTAAATATTTCAAATCCGAGATTCCCGATCTGACATCTAAAAATCTTGATACATATATTTTACCATAAGACATAAACATCCGTTCTATGGGAGTAATCAAGGATTTTATTCCATCACTTAGAACTATTGAAGATATGGTGGACACGGAACCAAATCTCCAACTCATTTCGTCGGATAGTCCAAATCCAAAGGATTCTTTATACCTAGTATTCTCCTTTGGATGCTTTTCTCTAATCACCGCCTTTGCAAGGGACACTTTAGCACAATATGTAAACAACTCCATTAAATCCCAATTATCTATTTCTAAATAATAGGTTGTGGAAATTACTTCCTGCCCAAGAGATACCTTAATGTATCGTTGAACTAAATTCTTATACATATTAATTATTTTTAAGAAACCAATTCCATACTTTGGTTCTTACCTGCTTGGTAAGATACTGCCCTCCCGCCGTATGCTTATAATTGGTAAATAATTTTTTAATACAAATCTTCTTGGCGAGGTGTTTGTCATCTTTATCCCGTAGATATTGGGTAACAGACTCCGATAAAGTTGTCTTCTCCTCCGCTCTTTCCAATACAGGAATTAAAATACTTACCGTAGTTTTTCTTAATGGAAGGGGATTATTCTTTTTCCTTGAATTTATCATATCATAATGAAATCCAACAAATAATCCCTCATCGACTTTTTGATATTTCATAATATTTCTCCTTAATTTAGAAAAATTTGGATGCTCTTTGTTTAAAGGATATCGGTATAGGTTTAAAATCCCCTATAAACTCTATATTAGTAAATATATGACTATTTTCAAATAGTATCCCACTTCTCTCTCTATGATATTTTTGACCCCCTTTAATATACTCAAGATTATCTAAGTCTAGATGATTACTCCAATCACCAACATTCTCTACTCTCTCGAATATAGTGCCCTCTACCTTAGTAAATTCATCATCATACCTAAATCTTATTCTTTTTCCAATATTGGAATTTATAAGATTAATAAATTCCAAGGCAGCCATAGACTCAATCATGATTATTCCTCCATAAATAATTCGTGGGCTTCCTCAAATATACCCCTCCTTATTAATAAATCAAATGTCCTATTCTTGCATTTGTAATTCTCTTTGAGATGTTCCCTAAATTCCTTTAGGGTTTTAAATCTCTTATTACAATTAGGGCACACATAAGCAGATTCCATATATACTCCTATTAGGCTATTTTTTGCCCCATATAAAATCATTTTGAATTTTATCTATTTCATCTATAAATCTTGAGTCCCATAACAATAGACTTAATAGTACACAAGATATTCCTATAAGCGGAATAAATATGAACGTTACTGCTAATTTAAAGCAAAAAATAAGTACCTTAATCATTTTCTTTTCCTTTCAAAGTAGCCTAACCATTGCGTTCACCTAACAAGGTGAGCTGTTGCATGGTTTGGCGGTTGTTGATTTTGTTTATCATTCGTGATTACTTCCTTGTAGGTGACGCTTATCGTTATGATTTACTTCCTATTATTTTTAAATTTAATTTACCCTCAGCCGTATAATCCTCATCATCAATAGTCACATCCGGCTCTTGAGACAAATTATCCAATTTGGAGAAATACCCATCAAATATATTTTCAGGTATTCCTAAATTCCTTATTACTTGTCTAGCATAATTAGCCCCACCCCCCGACCAGGCATAGATATTAAATCTACTTTTAAGAGCTATCAGCATTTCTACAATAATAGTATTAGGTACTCCTATAGTTTGATATAAGGTACCATCTACATCTATAAATAAATTCAATTTATTTTCACTCACCCCATACCTCCGTGAGTTTTATACCATATAGCATATAATTGTTTAATAGGGTATTTCTTAAATTTCTTTAATCTTTCTCCCTTAGTGGGGGGATTATTAAATACCCTTATTGCCCAATTTACTAATTCCTCCTTATAGTGATAGGGACATTTTATATTAGTGTATCTAATCATATTAGAATTTATAAAGGCAGGTTTCTACACTTTTTATTACTTGTCTCAAAGGAAATTCTCTCCTAATGACTCTTTCTGTGGGCATAGTGGTAATAAGCACTACCTTATTTCCAACGCGCCTAGCAATTTGTAGCACACTTGCGGCACGTCTCCTATAAATCTTACCACTTCGCTCAAATCCCTTTCGATATAAAGATTCGGTTAACTCTTCCATAATATCTCCTACTATTTTTAACGTCCTGGATACATTTCTTCAGCTTTTTTATAACCACAAGAGCATTTATAATAACTTCTAGTAGAAAACAACCCCCCCTCTTTTTACTTTTAAGTCATCACCGCATATAGGGCATATCCTATATGCAAGACATTTATTCAAGTATCTACTCTCCTTCTCCTTGATTTTTTGAGATTCTTCTTTCCATGTTGGATCTTTTCTTCTACTATAAATCAATATATTTTTACCTCCCTAATAACACCACACATTATGATTAAATCCAAATCTCTTGCATAGACCCATAATTTCAACATTGGCCCACGCCCTTTTCTTCTTATTATCCCTTGAGATTTCGGATAATTTCTTGATTTTCTCTAATGCTTGTTTTTGTTCTTCTGACATTTTGATTCTCCTTACAATATTTTTTTGCCTTTTTATATAGATTATTGATTAGGTTTTCGTTATAATACAAATCATTAAGAGTTTTTTTCAACATATCTTCTATCGAATGCCTCCCCAAATAGTGGGGAGCAGCATAACTCAACACCCTTTTAAAATGATCTATTTCTTTCACAATATTCTTGGGCAAATACTCTCTCCAATAAGTATCACAAAACCATAATTTACACCAAGGAGATTTAGTACTACATCCCTCTTTTGTTAGATACTTACATCCTCCACAACAAAAGTCATGATTAATGCCCAACCCATATCCTCTACATTTTCCATTCTCTATTTTACAAGGATTATATGTAGCCTTTATATAATCCATTCTATCGCATATATACTCGAGAATTAATTTTAACTTTTTTCTGGTCATCTCAATTTTCCCTCTCCTCCCAATAGAAAGATAATTATCAATAATACATCCATATTACTAGGTTGGGTATTATTAATAGTATAATCTATAAACACTAATATCAAAAGTATTAAGCCTATTAATACCCTAATAGCCTCTAAGATTTCCATATTTTAATCTTCCTCTATCTATCTCGGTATGTTATACTTAGATTTTATATCTAAAATTTCTTCACAATATAAAGCTATTTTACTTGATAGTTTTCTATAGCCTCTCATATTAAAGTGTGGACAAACATAATTTGAACAAACCCTACTCCTATAAACTCTAGGTAAATTACATCAGAATAATTTGACACCTTGCGATCTTCATAATTGAGCATCATATTAAAAAAATCTAAAAACATAATAATCTCCTATAAGCTCCCTAATATGCTAAATTAGCAAACATATTTTCTATTTATTCTTTACATGTTATTAATCTGTTAGATACATATCCTTTAACATTATTGATTAACTTGGATAGTCTTTCTCTTTCCCGTATAACCCTACTAGTTTTTCCCGTATATACTTTAGAACCCTTGGGTATTATTCCTCCCCGTACTATAAAGGACCCCCCATTCCGTCTATCAAAACAAGAACCACTATTCAGGGATATAGCAAGAGCCTCGGCATTTTCCTTATTAGCGAAGGAGTGGAATCCCCGGTAAACTTCCATTTTCGGAAAAGGCTCCTTTGGTATATCGAGACTAGTTTCATATTCCTTTCCCTCTATCCATATAAAGGTTCTCATAAAAGGACTACATAGCACCTCTTCTTCAACCCTTCTTACCACCCACACCTTCCTATCCTTCCGAATAGTTGTGGGTTTTAATTGATTAGTTACTAAACACATATTAACCTCCTTATATTCATTTTATTATATTACTCCCTCCCATAGTATCCTGCCCCCTTTTCCGTGTAATCTCCAGGTCTTCCCATCATAAGAGGGAACTAGTCCACTATTCCATAAATCAATAGCGGACTGAAACGGATTTATTCCCGGTTTGTGGTCTATGTATTTCCACTTTTCTATATTAAAAAAGGAGGATATGTACGCCCAAACAGAATCCCCAACAGAATCCCAAACAGAATCCCCAACAGAACTCCAAACAGAATCCCTAACAGAATCCCTAACAGAATCCCAAACAGAATCCCCAACAGAACTCCAAACAGAATCCCTAACAGAACCCCTAACAGAACTCCTAACAGAATCCCAAACAGAATCCCCAACAGAATCCCTAACAGAATCCCCAACAGAACCCCTAACAGAATCCCTAACAGAACTCCCAACAGAACTCCAAACAGAACTCCTAACAGAATCCCAAACAGAATCCCCAACAGAACTCCAAACAGAATCCCAAACAGAACTCCATTCCTTTAAAAGCGATATATCCTTTTTAGTTACCCTTAGTCTATTAAGATTGAGAGGATTAACTATTGGGTGGATAATTAGTTCTGGGACAATGGTTTTAAAGTCCAATTTTCTACAGAACTTTTCAATCTCCTTTGAATCGTCCCTAGTATTTAATTGATCAATAACAAATTCTTTTGTAAGGAGATTATACTCATACTTATTCAATTTATCCTCCAATTTCCCCTTAAATCCGTAATAATCTGCTACGGAAGTGTGGGAATCGGTGGAAGAATAAACACTCCTCTTCTCAATAATCGCCTTACGGATTTTATAATCAAAATATAGGGGGATTCCGTCTCCCTTAGAAACTAATGTAAAAAAGTTGCACATATTACCTGCCTCCTATATGGTTTTAGAGTAAACAATTTGACTTATGTTCATTATTATTAATATATTATATTCATTTTTAGTATAAATATTTATAGAAAATTAGGGTGTTTTTACTACTCTCCCTAGGGATTTTAGAGTAAACAACCTACACTAACTTTATTATATTTATATATTTATATACAATTATTGAGTTTATATTTGCTTAAAATTAGTGGTTTTTGTACTCTCTCCCGGGGGGAAATGAGTAAATTTTGTTTGCTTTCAGAATAGTTAAATCTATATTAAATAATATGTTACTGTGATTCCAGAACTAATAAGTTTTGGTTGGAGATTATTAAATCCTCCGTTAAAATTAGGTTAGTTACCAGCATTTCTAATTCAAATTTTTCCTGTTCCGTCTTTCCATAGGACACTAATTCCGTAATCAAGGAGTCCTTATTGGATTGGTACTCCTTAATTCTCTCTGTGGTAGTCATAAATTATCCCTTAACTTTATTAACTTCCTAATTTTGTCGGCACAAGAATTGCAATACTTTCTATGGTTTATCAACACCGCATTACCATAGGTCTTACATTTGCATTTTGGGTTGGAACAAATTTCATCTCCCACCCCATATTGGAGTCCTATTGCCCCCCTCTTAGGAGCAAAGGTATCTTTTAAATATCCTTTGGGGAGTTCTTTGGTTCTACCATAGCAGAAATTACAAATTATTCTGCCATCCACTATCTGATAGTCGGAATAAACTAGTTCCTTGCAGTGGGAGCACCGTAGGGTTAACCTTGGAGTATTCCTCTCCTTCCCTACATATAGGAAGGGGGCGGTTTTTCTTCTTTGATCAACTATTTTTGAATAGCTGATTTGTTTTTTTCTTCTAGACATATTAATAAGTACCTAAATTGTACAGGAATATGAATCCAAAATATAGGATTACAAAGGTAATAAATAACCAGAATAAATAGCTTCCTAATCTCCTTGACATATTAACCTCCTATCTTATTAACTTAGTACCCTATTGGTTGCGATCTCCAATTTACACCTTGGGATTATTACTTATAGGTATTACCGGTATGTAGGTAAATACCTAAAAACATTTTCCAAAAAACAAGTGAGCCCCTCCCCGGAGCCTCAAAACAAGTGAGCCCCCCGGCCGCTATGGCCGGGGGCTCACTTTCTAACTGATCGGCGCCGTTTACGCGGTGACTTTAAGGGACTTCAATGCCTCGAACTTTGCCGCCTGGCGATCATAGCGACGTTTGAAATTCGCCGCCTGGGTTTGATTGCCTTTGATTGCGGCGATGACGTGGCTAACATCCTCCCACGCCAGGGCGGACGGGTCAAGCAGTTCGGCGTTCTGAGCCTCGATTGCGTTCACGATTCCACGTAGGCGATTCATGTTTGCAACCGCTTGCTCTTTTTTACGCGCGATGTTCACTTCCGCCGCTTTCATAGCCGCTTGTAGTTTCTTTTCGGCGGCGTTCAGTTTCGCTGTGAACTTGCCCGGAAAGGCCTCTTCAAGTTGACGCAGGTCGTCGATCTTTTTGAGTGCGCGTTTGTTCAACAAGGCTTCCGCAATTGCTGAATCGATTTCGCGTTCTGACTTCATTTCCATAACCTCACCCACACTCGGAGTGTTGGCCTCTTCCACTACCGGCTCGCTGACCGGCGCCGTTTGTAACGCCTCTTTAAGTTGGCTCAGGTCGTCAATCTTTTTGAGTGCGCGTTTGTTTTTACTCATTTTGACCTCCTTTAGGTTGTTTTTCGGTTTTCACAGGTCAAAGTTACAAACCCAACCTGTAGTAAGCAAGTAAAATCTTTAAGACAATAATTCGACATCTTTAAAGTGTTTAAGTGGTTTTACTTTAATGATTGCAAGTGATTAGGTGTGGTGCTTAATAAAGGAAAGGGAATAGATGGAATCACTTTAGAAGGTGAAGTTTTCGAATGTCTGTAGATCGCTATTTTAGGCCAACATCCATCAGTCGCCCATACGTCCCATTCTCATTATAATATACTTGTGTGCTAAACAACCTATTCACCTATCCATCCACACTAATCAACCTACCCATCAATCTACTCACACTACTAATCTATCTTATTATATCTATATATAGGTTCTAATACGTTCTGGTATTCTATTACAGCGATTTTCTATACAAACTTGATACTTTATATTCATAGAAGATTATTAGTGCATTATTTGAAGATTTTTCTTGACTTTTACATTAAAATGTGTTATATTATATGGTATGGAGAAATTAATTGATGATACAAATAGAATGTCTATGAAGTGCCCGGTTTGTGGGGGAGAGAATAGTTGCATGGAGGGAGGTAATGATAGATGTTTTCATTGCGGGGATTGTGGATTCTTTGAGTGCATGTTTCATACCGAGAAAGAGGTATTGGAGTATATTGAACAATTAAGTAATAGTATAAAGAGATTCTATAATATTGATACTTAGTAGCCAGTATAGATAGTAAAGGTAGGTAGATATGATAGTAAAAGTTGAATTTGGTAGACTTGAATGTGGTTTGACTAATCCAGAACCGGAACAGCCTCTCCATATCAGGATGATTGAGTGTGATGAATTACATGTTGAACAATTTCGGGAACCTGGAGAAGATGGTCTTGAATATTATTCAATAGTATGTCGAAAAAACAAGGATATTGATACTTCTATAGAAATCCATCTTGGTAAGAAATCATCGGATACAGTGTATATTATGGAAAATGGTAAAACAGTGGATAAAATGTATTTTCCGTTTTTCACTAATAATAAGGAACGGTATAATAAAAAACGAGAGATGAGTGCTGTTTGTGGTCCATCTCTTGAATAACTAATACAAATACTGGCTACTAATATCTTAATTAAGAGACATTAATAAGACAACGAGATAAAGGACTTTCATAATTATAAATATTAAGAATAAATAAGCAGGATGCTCAAAATGTAAAGGAGAAACTATGTTAGACCAATTCTTTGAATCCTTACGGGAAGGTAAGAATGGATTTTCTTTCGACGAACCGGTGAGGATAGACGAAAAGTCGTTAGTGGTTGTGGTTCCTATATTGAGAAAAACTTCTCATAAGAGAACTTATGTATTGTTATCGGAAGTGTCGGATGTCAAGATTGAGGATACCGGACAGATTGACCCGTTTTGGCTTCCGAACCATTGAACGCTTCTTCAAGGGTGTGGGTTGTACAGTAGAAGTCCTTGAGCAAGTGGAAGGAAAAAGTGAACACGAAGAGTTAGTTGAGGACATCTTAACTATCATCGTAAGTTTTAGTTCGAGAATCTATGGTGCACGAGGCGGTCGCAAGCGCAAGGAAAACTCCAATGCAGAGAGCACATAAGATCAGGCTCAACCCTACTCCTGAACAGGAGAAATACCTACGCCAGGCTTGCGGGGTGGCAAGATTTGTTTTTAACTGGGGCCTGGCCGAATGGCAACGCCAATACGAAGCCGGGGAGAAGCCATCGGCTTATATCCTGAAAAAGCAATTCAACGCTATTCGGTGTGAGCAATTCCCCTGGTCACTGGAAGTCTCCAAGTGTGCTGTGGATACTGGTTTTCGCAACCTTGACGCCGCGTTCAAGAATTTCTTCCGTCGGTGCAAGAATGGCGATACCAAAAAGGGATACCCCAATTTCAAGTCCAAGAAGCGGTCAAAATCATCTTTCAGAATGGATGGGTCACGGGTTAGTGCTGATGGTCATTGTCTCAAACTAGAAAAGTTGAATGAATCAATCAATATGGCTGAGGAGTTGCGATTTGATGGTGAGATCAAGTCCGCCACGATTTCTGAGGATGCAGGACGTTGGTATGTTGCTGTCAATGTAGAGGTTGAATTGCCGAGACACGAGCATCCTCAAGAGTCGGTTGGGATAGATTTGGGAATCAAGACTTTAGCCGTACTTAGTGATGGACGAGGGTTTGAAAATCAAAAACTCTTGAGATCGGAACTTAGAAAGCTGAAGCGTTTGAACCGTGAATTGTCCCGCCGACAAGAAGGGAGCGGTCGTTGGAATCGCGCTAAAGCAAAACTGGCAAGATTTCATCGTTGCATTGCAGATCGGCGGATGGACTATCAACACAAGATAACGACTGAGATTGCCAGCACATATCGAGTCATCGGGATTGAAGACTTGAACGTTGCTGGGATGCTTAGGAATCACAGGTTGGCTTTGTCTATCGCAGATGCTGGGTTTGGTGAAATTCGTCGCCAGCTATCCTACAAAAGCGAGTGGTACGGTAGTGAATTAGTTGAGATTGACCGCTTCTTTCCCTCAAGTAAACTCTGCCGGTTTTGCGGTTGCATCAATAGCGACTTGACTCTTGCTGACAGAACTTGGAATTGTGATTGTGGTGCAGTATTAGACAGAGATCAAAATGCTGCCCTGAATATTGAAAGGCAAGCATTGAATATCTTGCGCGGGAGTGGGTTCACCGAGCAAGTAAAAAACGGACGTGGACAGGATGTAAGACCCTTCGGGGCAATCCTGAGTGAAGCGTCAAAAATGGCCGAAGAAAGGCGGCCTTCCATTCTTGCTGTGATTTAGGCAGGTTTGGTAAACCAGGAATTATGAACTATTTATTAGCAATATCTCTGATATGTTATCTAATGGTTCAAGGCATACTAGAGGGTTGGATTTGGGCATCACCTGAACGGAGAATAAATAACAAAATCATTTGTGGTAATAAGGGTACCGGAGCAAATGGTATAATAGATTACCATGCTTGGAGGCTTCTTGAGGAACTTTGTATTCTTTGTGGGATATATGGGGGATATAAGTATTCGGGTAATCATTTTTGGAGTATTCTTATTGGCTCTTGGTACTTAGGGGTGTTCTTATATGAGAGACTACTTAATCATATAGTGTTTGATGATTGTTGGCATAACAAACCCTATTTTAATCTAATGGGTTATAATCTACCCTCAGGTAACATTAGAGATTGGATGTATCTTGCTATTGGTATTATTTTTTATTGCATAGCAATTTTTAGTTAAGATTTCTCTTGACTTTTGCACTAAAAATCATTATATTATATATGTGAATATTGACTTTTACATACTATCTCAACGTCCTTTAATTAGAGCTTATTGTGGTGATTGTCTTAATCTATTACATGAGACTAAAGATAATCAATACGATTTAAGTATAGTTGACCCTCCTTATGGTATAGGTCAACCTAAGCAAGGAAATCTTGAGGGATATAATGGTAGAGAGGCCTTAGAAGTAAGACTACAAAAGAATAGATTAAATAGTGGGGCGGGTAAACTTAAAGATAGAGTTTTAAATACTTCTAATTGTGAATGGGATAATGCTGTTCCAGAACAAGAATATTTTGATTTGTTAATGAGTAAGAGTGTTAATCAAATCATCTGGGGCGGAAACTATTTCAATCTTCCTCCTACAAGAGGAATCATTTGTTGGGATAAAGTTCAACCTTGGGAAAACTTTTCACAAATCGAGTATGCTTGGACTTCATTTGATTGTCCTGCTAAACTCTTTAGATTTGATAATCGTATTAGTGGTAAGATACATCCAACCCAAAAGCCGGTTAAACTTTACTTATGGTTATTACAAAACTATGCAAAAGAGGGTCAACGTATCTTAGATACCCATGGTGGCTCATTCTCTTCTGCTATTGCTTGTTATAAAAAAGGATTCGATTTAGATATTTGTGAGATAGATTCTGAATATTTTAGAGCAGGTATAGATAGATTTAAACATGAAACGTCTCAATACATTGTTTTCTAAAATGAAGAAGGATATAAATAAAATCCCTAATGGTTACTATTGTTTGGATTCAAGAGGACGTTGTCCTTATTGGTCTATAAGAGAGGATATGCCTGAGTATAACAATGGCTATTGCTCCTATATAGAAAAAGGAGATTGGGAACTTGGGGATAAATCCATGCTATGGAATGAGTGCAAAGAATGTGGCATAAGAGAAAATAACTCATTTGTAGAACTTTGGGACTACATTAGTAGAAAAGACATTCAATCTCACAAAGACACAGTATTTCTATTTGGAGATAATCTAAAACGAATTGGATTAGGTGGTCAAGCAAAAGAAATGCGAGGTGAGCCTAATACAGTTGGTATTGTGACCAAGAAAAGTCCATCAAATAGTCCAGATGCTTTCTTCACTGATGAAGACTTTGAATTTGTAAAGGAAATCATTGACGAAGATTTTGAAAAGGTTTGGGAGTGTATAGGAAAAGGAATGAGTGTTGTCATACCTCGTTCTGGGATAGGTACGGGATTAGCAAGGCTTGAGGAAAAGTCTCCTTTGATATTCCAATATATCAAAAGTAAGATAGAAGAGTTATTGTAAGTGGTAAGTCTTCCCAAAGACATGGATAAAGAATGTATTAGTCTATGTAATGCTATCAACAGATTTAAAGGTCTTAGAACTATTGAATCATGTTGTGGTCATGGGAATACTCCCTATCATATATGGTTCAAAGCAGATAGTTTAGGAGATTTACCCTCAATGTTATACTATTTGGATGTGTGCCATTGTGGGCGTAAGGGATGGTTTGTGGAAGTACACACTGATTGCACAATGTCTCCGGTTACTTTTATGATTGAGGGACCTATTGGAGAGATTGGATATAGAGATTCTGAATATATAGCGAGATTGATGAATGAGTATACAAAATAGTTTAACTCCCTATTTTTCAACAGAATTAGGTAAGTTATATAATTGTGATTTCAAAGAGCTGTTGAAGTCCTTAAAAGACGATTCTATTGATTTAGTATTTACCTCTCCCCCGTATAATATGGGTGTGAGTAATACTTATAAGGAGTATAAAGATAATCTATCTAATGAAGACTACTATTTTTTATTAAAAACATTAATAGAGGAATCCCTAAGAATTTGTAATGGACTTATCTTTATAAACCTTAATTACACAAATAACAATAAAAAGGTTTTATATAGAATCCTATATGAATACTGTGAATACTTAAGAGAGAGTATAATTTGGGATAAGGGGAATTGTGAGCCTCCCGCCGGTAATATTTTAGGTAAAAGATATGAATATGTATTTATGTTTACAAAAAATAATAAAATAGAAATAAATAATTTTAGGGAAAATAAGGCAAAAAACTATCAAAAGGTGTTTGGTAATTGGATCAGTAACGTCGTAAGGCTGTCTACAAAGTCTGACCAAACATCCTACTCTAAAATTAATAGGGCAGGATTCCCACTAGAACTACCTAGGGTATTTATAGACATTTATACCAAATCTGGGGATATTATATTAGACCCATTTATGGGAGTTGGTACAACGGCAATAGTTTCGGAGAGGATGAATAGAAAATGGGTTGGTTCAGATATTTCTAAAAGTTGTTGTATAACAGCAAAATCCTTAATAGGGGGTATTGCTTTACAAATATAATTAAAATATTTTTGATTTTTTGAAAGATTTCTCTTGACTTTTAGATAAAAAAGTGTTATATTATATATGTGAATAGTCATTATTAAATTTAACACATGAAATTGATTCTTCAAATAAAACTCTTGCCCACCAAAGAACAAAAGCAATCTCTT
>Ga0265293_10006414_pt1 | contig 18870 bp, 17 predicted proteins | sample Munlanlewell138R_FD_192505 | JGI IMG/M metagenome (GOLD analysis project Ga0265293, IMG submission 192505) | Leachate microbial communities from a municipal landfill in Southern Ontario, Canada - Leachate well 138R | ecosystem: Engineered > Solid waste > Landfill > Unclassified | place: Canada... | reverse complement strand
ACACCCAGTCGTTAGCAAATATTAAAGCTCAAGTAATTCTTTATCTATTTCACTAATTCTTGTTTCTATTTTTTTAATAATCATCGGCAAAATTAATTTTGTTGCTTCTTGATAATCAAAATTAAAATCTCTTATTTGAGCCATTGTTGATTTTATAACAAAAATTGTTTTCCATCCATCATGCTTTTTAGCTTCCATTAATGATTGTCTTAAAACATTTTTTTCTTGAAATAATTCTTCTACTTGTTTTTGATTTATTGGATTCATAATAACTAATAATATTTACTAACAAAGGCTAAAAAACATAGCCAAATAGCGTATTTTAAACTTGAAACGTTCTTAAAGGCTACGTTTCTTAGCCGAACCCGTTAGGGTACATTTAAAAAGACACATCCACTAATTCACAACTTTCGATAGTAACATTACAGTCCCATTCTTCTGGGTCAATCGGAATATTACATTTAAAAGAGTGGTATCTAATCACACATTTGTATATTCCTGCATCTTTTGGAAGTTGTTTACTATCGGTCAAGTTATCTTCTAAATCAGAACCATCAAATGCTTCTTCAAAATTGTTTTCGGTTTTAATTAAGAATGCTCTACCATCATATGTTACAGCAATTAAACATTTATTAAATGATGGTTCGTGTATCCCCATTAATTTTTTAAGTTCTTTACTCATTAAATTTGTATCCATTTTGAATTAATTAAAAACGCACCCTAACACTGTATATAGCAAATTGGGGTGTCGTTCCAACTTGGTATATTCGCACTCTTTACTTAGGTTCTGCAAGCTGATAGGTTCGTGCGTTCTATTCCCCAACTTGCCATATACTTAACGTTAGCGGTCATACTAAGACCGTGCGTAACTTGCAAATTCTACACCTCTATCACAAAACGATTTTACCATTGAGCAAACTAAACCAAATGACATTCCAGAGTGTCCTTGTCCTTTAATAATTTCTTTTGCTGTTTGCAGTTCGCAACCTGCATTTAATTCTTTTACAATATCCAAAGTTGCTTTAAGTTCCATACCTTCGTATAAATCACCAAGTCTAATTGGAACGCATTTAGCCCAAGTTTCACGGTATTTTTCGGCAAGTATTTCATTACCTTTTTCAATCCATTCTTTTGTAAGTTCTGGAATTGCTTCTTTGTGTTTTCTTTTGCGTTCTTCATATTCCAAATGCTCTTTTTCACGTTCAGCATCAAATTCGGTTTTTGTTTTACCTGTAATTTTCTTAAAAGCTGAATCCACATCATCAACATCGGAGTATAAAATTTGTCCGTTAAATGTGCCACAAACTAAATCTTTGTGTCTTTTAAGCTCTTTTACTGCTTCTTCAATAGTTTCGCCAGCACTAAATTCAATTTCTCTGTAATTTGTTTTCATTATTTTAATATTTAAAAGTTTATAATTCGATTAAAAAAGTACATAATTATAACAAGGTGTATAAGAAAGTTTGCCATCAACAGTATCGGTAACTTGAAAGTTTATCTAAGCAAACCTTCTCATACACCCAACCGTTATAAGTCATTTAAACTAACAACATCTAATTGTATCAAATAACCAAATTCATCTTGTGAATAACAATATAATTTATCACTTCTTAATGATATTAATAAATCACTTATCTTTATTTCGTGTTTATTTGACAAATCTTGGTATAAATGACTTATAACACTAGCTATATTTAATTGCTGTGTTTGTGTATTAACGGAGTTCTGTTCTTTGTTCATAATTTTGTGGTATTTGATAGTTTAGTATTTCAAAATCCGCAACTTTTCATACCATAATTCGTTAGTATTCAGTTTGCTGATTTAAACAATCACCTACAGGTGCTTTACAGTATCCACCTTTTAGTTCATATGGGCAAAACCCTTTCACTTTCATTCCACAAACCGTTCGCTTCGCAACGCTAACACGGTACATAGGTAATAATTTAACTATGTCTCGTGCTAATTTCGGAAAGTCTGTACTATCTACGGCGTCATAAGTATAGTTGTCGGTTTCAATTAATTTGCTGTATTTCTTAACCACATCTAATATTTGTTGTTCTGTTATCATTTTTTATATTTTATCCGTTAAATTTAGTGTTTCTATGTTTATTCATTGTTAATTGATTGTTTAGTGTTTAAAAATCCCCTCCTTCGGGTATATGCAAAAAGTTAGCAATAAGGTTAAGAAATAACCCCTAAAATTGCAAACAATATCAAAATAAAAGCCACTGCGATAAATCCGCTATAAACCCATTCACCTAAGTCTTTATTACGAGCATCAATCTTAGCTTTGATTTCGTAATCTATTTTTTCTTTTTCTTCTTGTGTCATTTAACTTAATTTCTAAATTTAAAATTTCTTTTTCCATATTAATTTAATAAAAGCAAATATACAAATTATTTTTTAATTAAACAAATTATTTTAAAGATAAATTAAATTCATAACTGCTACAACCACAATCATAAATAACGTTTAAATCTTTTTTATTTGAATTAGTATCACTTCTCCTATAAAATCTATCTTTATTATATTTTATTAAAAACCACTTATTTGGTGGTGTTGAATTTACTCTATTAAAACCCAATTCACTTAGTTTTTTACCAAAAAGATACCTATTATCTACTACGGTTATTATTTTAATGGGATTATATTTTTTTATAAAATAATCTAACAATAACCTATATGAATTTTTTATATTAAAATTAATATCATTTGAAAATCGTTCTAGTATATATGTATTATTTATTTTATCATGATTAAATGACATCACCGTAACTAATTTATTATTATGGGTTAATCCAATATTTATATTAGATTGTTTAAACCCATTTAAGTTGTTACATTCCATAAAATTACGAGTTACCACCATATCAATATTCTTGATTGAGATATCTTTTACATTGACATTAATTTCATCTATTAATAAAAACTCTTTAACTAAACCTTTAATAATATCTTCTTTATAAACCCATTCGTCTTCAAAAATATGTATTAAATCAATATTATTTTTATTACAATTCTTAGTTTTATTTAAATGATATAATTTATCAACGTATATATTTGAATGCCATATTAAACCATCATATTCAATCCCAATGTTTTTGTCCGGTATAAAAATATCTATTTCTTTCGAATCACACATCAAATCACGTCTATTATTATCATATTTTATATTTAATTCATCTAAGTATGAAGTAATCTTACCCTCACTATATTTGAAATTACCAATTGGATTACATAAAGTGCATATAATTATATTTAAATTTACCCGATGAAATAATACACGAGTATTTATTTCGTATATTTCACCACATTTATCACATTTTATATTACAAATACCATTATTAACCGATTTAATATCCAGAAAATTATACTTTTCATAAAAATCAACATATTTCTTATTATTAGCTTTTTCTTTATTTTCTTTTAATAATAATGGTGTTGATACATTGAATTTGTTAATACATGTTGCTTTTCTTTTAGCTTCTATATCCTTATTTTTAAGCGGTCTATTAAAACCATATATTTTTAAATTAGTTTGAACTATTTTATCTTTAATTTCAGGTGAAGAAAATACGTTTTCAACATTGTATCTCTCAATGTTAGTTTTTTTTATTTTTTCCCTTACTTCATCATTTAAAACACTATATTTACAATTATATATTTTTAAATTAGTTTGAACTATTTTATCTTTTCTATCATCACATAAATTTGAACAAATTTTTGAACAATATACCCCATAACCCTCAGATATACTCCTACCGAATTTTAATTCTTTACCACAAATCTTACATTTGGGGATACTAGTTAAATCATGTATAAAATGATATACTTTCTGTTTGAATGGTAAGTCATCTAAATTATTATTATCACTGAAATTAATTATTAATTCATGAATACACGGATACTTGTTCCTCAACTTTTTTTCAACACATTTCCACCCGGATTTATTATCATTAATAAAAAATTCTTTATAATCCATATTTTTTAAACTTTATGATATTTATATAATACAAAGATAATAATAAATATTTAAAAATAGTAATATTTTTTAAACTTTATGATATTTATATAATACAAAGATAATAATAAATATTTAAAATAGCAATAAAATGTCAGATTTATTACAAAAAATGCCATTAACATATGAGCCTAAGCGTAAGAATAGATGGTTATTTAGATTTCCATCAGAATTAGGTATTCAAGAATGGTGGTTAGCTTCAGGAGCTAGACCATCTATTGAGCAAAATGAGGTGGAGATACCATTCCTTAATACATCAACTTGGGTGATTGGTAGATTTACTTGGTCAACTATAGATTTGGTTCTTAAAGACCCAATTGGTCCATCAGCAGCACAATCAGTTATGGAATGGGTTAGATTACACTCAGAATCAATTACTGGTAGACAAGGGTATGCTGCTGGTTATAAGAAAAATGTAGAAGTTGAAATGTTAGACCCGACAGGCGTAGTTATCGAAAAATGGCAACTACAAGGTACTATGTTGACTAATGTTAATTTTGGTGATTTAGCAATGGATGATGATGCTGTCGCTGACATTACAGCAACTTTACGTTTTGATAGAGCAATATTAGTATTTTAATTTATTGATTATCAAGTAGTTAAATGTTTAATGATTTGGTAGTTCACAGTAAGATTTTCCCATCTAATTAACCTTTACTTATTTATATTTTATTAGTATTTTTAGGTAAAGGTTATTTTTATGGAAAAATTAATATTCTGAAAAGATACTAATAAAGTATCTTTTTATAACTTAATGTTCCACAATCATATATTCTATATATATTTCTTTCCAACATTATTTCTCTTTCGGTCTTATTTTTAGTATCATAACCTAAATCACTTAATTTATGTTTTCTGAATTTAAATCTATGCTCTCGATTGTAATTATTAGTTATGTACCAATAATTTGGTTTATTAATATGACTTAAATTAAAATTTAATGTATTATACAATCCACCATCACTCCATCTTAAATCAGCATATGACCTTATCTCTTTTGGTTTATATGTCTTTTCAAAAAAAGATAATAGTTTAGATGCTCCACCGATAACAATTAAATCTTTCTTGTTAGCAAAACGAGTTAATTCATAACCATTAAATTTACCACCTATACCACTTCTCGGTTTATTAAATAGCATTACTGATACTAATTCATTATCATAGTATAACCCAATCCTAATTGAGGAATTAGTATAACCTTGTAAATGATTTTCATCTAAAAATATTCTACTTTGTTTACTAGACACTTCTTTAATAACACATTTTCTGGCATATATTTTTTTCTCTGTTAATCCAAGTATATTTTTTATTCTAGATTTAACAATACTATTTTTATGTAACCACTCGTCTTCAAATATGTGTATTAATCTAATACCCATTTTTTGACATTTTAATGTTTTATTTAAGTGATAATTTTTATCTTTAAAAATTTCTGAATGAAAGTATAATCCATCAAATTCGATACCAATTTTATAATTAGGTAAATATATATCAATCTCTTTACCATTCAAAATTTGTTTATTAGATAATTCCACATCAACTTTTAATGATGTTATAAACTCACCAATATCTTTCTCTGATTTAGAAATATTAGATTTAGTACATTTTGGACATGATTGACCTTGTAGATGTTTGTCTGGTGATTGATTAAATATACCATGTTCATTACATATAATTTTAACTTTAGTTTTTGAATTAACATATTCAACTAATGAGTAATCATACTTATTTCCATGAACTTTTATCGCCTTTTCAATGAAAAACGGTGTATCTACTGTTTTATTTGCACATTTTGGGCAACCATGACCCATTAAATGGGAATCAAATGTTTGTGTAAATTCATTATGAATTGGGCATATTATACTAACCGGTTCTTTGATTCCAGTATAAATTACATTATTATATTGATACTTATAATTATGAATTTTATTAGCTTTTTCAATAATATTATTAATTGATAGGTGTTTACCATTACATTTAGGACAACCTTTACCAGTTAAATGTTCTGATGGGAGTTGATTAAACTCACCATGTATTGGACATAAAATAATTACTTTTGATTTAGAATTAATATAATTAACCAATGAATAATCATAATAATTATTATGGATTTTATTAGCTTTATTAATAAAAAGTTGGGAATTTAATAATTTACCAGAACATAATCTACATCCAAAACCAGATAAATGTTTTGACGGTGTTTGTTCAAAAATGATATTATGTTCATTACATATAATTTTAACCTTAGTTTTTGAATTAATATACTTAACTAATGAGTAATCATACTTATTTCCATGGATTTCTTTTGCCTTTTGGATGAAATTTTCATTAGTTAATTTTTTCATTATTTTTAATAAATTTATTATATATATAATAAACAAATAACATTATGGTAAATATTCCGAAATACGTATTATCTGTTATTAGATAAATAAATGATGATAATAACATACCTATCATAATAAATATAAAAGTATTATCAGTATTATCTATTTTAGATATGTTATTAGATTCTATTTTATTTCTAAACTCCTTAATAAAATCTCTTTTATTTTCTATTTTCTGATTATATGATTTAAGCGCATTATCAATTGTTCTAAACTCATTTTTAAATTCAAGTTCAATAAAGTCAATTATTTCTAATAATAACTTAAAGTTATTTTGTTTATTTTTAATGTCGTTGGTATTAATTAAATTATAGAAATATTCATATAAAGTATTAGTATCATATAATGTATAGTAACAAGTGTTAAATCCGACATGGTAGTTATCTATTATTGAGAATAAATTACTACCATTACTTTTTATATTCATATAATCAAATTCATAATAATAGTCAAAATATACTTTATAATTTTTTAATTTATGGTATAGTGTAGCTAATTTTTCATTAAACTTATTTTCTATTATATTAATATATTCAATAATATTAAAATCTTTATTTAATATAACATTCTCTTTTAATTGAGAAATAAATGTTATATCATTATCACATAATTTTGTTATTAATTCATATACAACCGATATGTTACCTAATAAGAATTCACATTCAATTTCAATTATTTTAGCTTCATATATTGAGGCATCCAATTTATACGCTAATTTACAATTATTAATAGCTTCTTTAAATTTAAATTGTAATAATTGACAATATGCTAAATGCTGACAAGTTATAGCGGTATATTTATCGTTATTACTAAACCCATAATCAACTGATTCTGTTAAATATTTCTCAGCCTTTTGTAAATCAATATAATTGTCATTATAAAGATATATTAATCCTAATTGATGTGATATGATATAATCTTTATGGTCAAGTTCATATGCCTTATATAAATTTTGAATAGCGTCAGTATATCTATTTTTATTAATTAAAGCTTGTTTTAAATAGTTTATACCCTGAGAAAAATAATATAATCTTTCTTTCTCAAATTCAGGTATTTTAATAATATCAATGAGTTTATTAATATTTGTATTACAAATAATTTGCTGGTCGATAAGAGCGGTTAAACTTATATCTATTGAATGATTTAAATCGTTTAATTTACTATTAACATCATTGAATCCGTATATTAATGATGTATCTAAATCTCTAAAAGCATTTAATTGTTTTTCACCAATATCTTTCTGTGATTCCAATAATTCTTTATTTTGAATTATCGTTTCTTTATAATGCTCCTCACTTTGTTTTATAATATTATTTGTACCGGAAATAGTTGCATATGTATTTTGATTTATACCCATTATAACTCTTTCATCCTGTGTTAAGGATAAAAAGTTTGGTGCAACCATTTTAGCATCACTAAATTGATATATAAATTCCGGAACTAAATGTGACATGACCTAATTATTTAATGATTAAATAAGATTTGTTATTCTCTGGTTAAGTATCTGATAATAAATTTATCATAATAAATATCATATTTAATAATTAATGAGTTGTTATTCAAAAATAATTCACATGCATATGAACTACCACCACTTGGTGTTTTTAATTTTCCACCATAGTAATTCTCTGATATTTCATATAAATAAGTTCCATTATCAGTATTAGAATAATTAAAATTTAATTCACATGGAACAATAGTACAATCATTATAAATAATAACACTACATGTATCAGTAATATTTACCACTTTAATAGTATCCCCCTCATATGTATCTATCGTATACTCAACAACTGAATCAGTTAACCATGTACCAACTAAACCTTTATTTTCTATTGGTGTTTCAATATTATATATTGTTATTTTTAATGTACTTGTTATACCACTACCATCATTTACTGTGGCTGTTATAATTGCTTCTCCAACACTTACCCCTGTTACTAATCCTGTGGTACTTACGGTTGCCACTTCGGGATTTGAACTCGACCAAGATACTGTTAGGTCTGTTGCGTCGGTTGGTGAAACTGATGCTGTTAACTGTTGTGTATTATCTATAAGTAATGATAGACTGTCCGGTTCTATAGCTATTTCTGTTACATTAATCTCAACATCATCAGATTTTAGAGTTGATTCATCTTTTTTGCACGAGCTTAACAAAGCTATAAACACACTTAATAATAAAATAATTTTTTTCATAATTTTTTAATTTTTAATTAATAATATAATACAAATATAAAACAAATAAATTACAATACCAAATTTTTGATTAAAAACTTTACTTATAGGTATTTATTTAATACTATATATTAGTATAATAATGATTTAAAAAAAAATTAAAATGGGTATTAATAAACCAAGTGTTATACCAACACAAGAACAAATTGACGCTGCTAATTCTAGTACTAATACACCAGAGGAAAATATTGGTTATAAAAAATCTGATGCTGAAATTGAAGCTGAAAAAGAAATGTTAAGAAGAACTGAGAAACAATTTCTTGAAAGAGAAAGAGTTTTAAGAGAACAGGCTGAAAGAGTTGCTAAAGCTGAAATTGAGAATAATAAACCACTGACAACATCTAGTTCCCCTGTGGTTACTAATCAAGAAATAGAGGAATTAAAAATAAAACCAATTCAGGTTGATGAAATTAACGCACCATATGATTTAATACCTTTACCATCAAAAGGTTTAATTTATCCTGATAAATGCCCAAATATTAAAATATCTTTTTTAAATGCGTCTGATGAAAATATATTAACATCCCCACATTTATTAGAGAGTGGTGAGTTTTTAGATATATTATTAAGAAGAAAAATTGTTGATAAAAATATAGACCCTAAAGATTTACATGTTGGTGATAGAATAGCTATTATGGTTTGGTTAAGGGCAACCGCTTATGGTACTAATTATCCGGTTCAAGTTATAAACCCTAATACTGGTGAGTTAATTGAGACGGAAATAGATTTAAGTGATATAAAAACAAAGGAACTTGGGGCTAAACCAGATTCTAACGGACACTTTGATTTTACATTCCCAATTAGTAAAAAAGACTGTAAATTTAAATTATTAACAGTAAGAGATATTGAAGCTATTGATGCTCAAGCAAAATATGAGTTAGAAACTTTAAAAAAGGAATATGCTGATAGTTTAACATATTCATTACAAAAACAAATTGTGGAAATAGATGGTAATAAAGACCCACAATATATTGCAAATTTTATATCGGTATTACGTGTTGGTGATTCTAGGGCTATAAGGAAGTATATAAATGAGATAGAAAGTGGTCTTGATATGAATATTGAGGTTAAGGTTCCGGGAGGTGAGCCTTTCACTACATTTCTTCCCATTAACTTCGACTTTTTTTGGCCTAACTTATAAATATAAGGAACCATTTTTACAAGAAATATTTGCCTGTATTAAATATTTGGATATGACATATTCAGATGTAATGAATATGCCTACTTATGAGCGTAGATTTTTTATAAGAACATATACCGAGCAAATAGAGAAACATAAAGAACAAATAGAAGAATCTGAAAAAAATAAAATCACTAATACAAAAAAAGGTGAACGAATTAGACGTGTAAGCGGAAATTCTGTTAAAGATTATAGTGGTAAAATTTAATTTTTCGTGATATTTATAAATAAATATTAAATGAAAAAATTAATTCTAACTGAAAATCAAATAGATAATTTAAAATTATTTTTATTATTTGAAGGTGATAGAGATGCATTTAAAAAATTCATAGAGGACACTAAAAAGTCATTTATGGATACCATTAATAACTATAAACCAGGTGACTATATAACTTTTACTTTTGGTAAAATAGGTAAAAATGGTGAGTGGTTACAAGATACATTATCTATAATAACATTTAAGATAATTAATATAGAATATTCCAATATTTTACTTGAATTTGTTACCTCTGATGGTAAAAAAAATCATAATTTTAAAAATGGTGAAAAATTGATGTTAACAACGTCTAGTACACTTGGTATTTCATTTAAAAATCAAAATGCTCAGGTAGGTTTTTTACCATTAATAGGTGAGGTTGATGGTCAAATAAAATTTGGTGATGCTATTATAATACCAAATTTTATTTCTTATATAATAACTGATAGTGAAACTAGAACTAATTCAATCAAAGCATCTCAAGATGCTCATGAAAAATGGTTAAAAGCTAATGAAAAATTTAATAATAGTCGTGTTTATGAACCTAGTTTATTAGGTATGGATAATTTCTTTTTCTTCCCTAAAGGTTATTTAGCTATGGATAAAACTCTTGCTAAATTCGGGTTATCTATTAAAGATAGTGATAATATTAAAGTTAGGGTAAAAGAATTAAATGGAATAAAAGGTATATTTGGTGGTGGTGAAGAGTTAAAACATGAGGGTATTTATCCAGCTATATATAGAAATAATGAAATTGTTATTCATATGAATAATGTTGAATTTATATTTTATATTGATAAAAATAAATTAGCTACCGGAGGTACATTTATTTTTGATACATCATATAAATTAGAGGGTGAAACCCCAACACCTATAGAAAGTAATGAGGGTAAATCAAAATTAAATATGGTTAAATTGTAAAATAATGGTAGAAGAATTCTCATTTGATAAAAATGATTTCGAAAAGTATCGTAAGGAACAAGAGAAGATAAATACACTTATTGAAAAAAATACTAAATCAATGGGTGCTTTTGTTTCAGCACATGCTAATGCTTTAAAGTTAAGTAAACAATTGGCTTATAGTCAAGATAAGATAAAAAAAGATAAAAAAAAATTAGTTGATAACGAAGAAGAAATTGTTAGGTTAGGTAGTTTAATAAATGATAATAATAAAGATGAACATGATGCAATAAATAAGTCCATAAAGGCATTAAAAAATCAAAATAAAGTATTATCTGGGCAAATACCATATCATCAAAATTTAGTTAATTCTTACCAAAAACAATTAAATTTATTACAAAAATCCATAAAAAGTTGGAGAGCTATTGGTAGTGTTATAAAAAATGAGGTTGGTGGTGCATTAAAAAATGGTTGGAAAACTCTAAATGAATATGATAAAGAGGTTAGAAAAACCCAACTTAGTATGGGCATTCTTAGTAATCAAAGCCAAATTTTTTCACAAAATATATATAAAACCGCTGTTCAGACCCAACAAATGGGTGCTAATGCTAAAGATTTAGCCATATATCAACGAGATTATAGTGAACAGACTGGTAGAGCATTAGTTTTATCAGAAAAGGGGTTAATTGCTATGACTGAAATGGCTAAAGGTACTATGTTGGGTGCTGATGGTGCTGCGCAATTAGCATATGAAATGGATAATTTTGGTATATCAGCATCCGGAGCAAGAGATGTTGTACAAGAAACTGTTGATTCATCTCATAAAATGGGGGTTAATGCTGAAAAAGTAAGTAAAAATTTATTAAATAGCATGAGAACCGCTCAAAAATTTCACTTTAAAGGTGGGGTTAAAGGAATTTCTCAAATGGCAATTAATGCTGCTAAATTTAAAATTGATATGGAGGAGGTTGCTGGATTTGCTGAAAAATTATTTACACCAGAAGGTGCTATAGATGCTGCGGCTCAATTACAAGTATTAGGTGGTGAATGGTCTAAATTAGCTGACCCATTTAAATTAATGTATCAAGCTAGACATGATATGCAGGGTCTTCAAGAAGATATGATTAAAGCAACCGCTGGTGCTGCTAAATTTAATAAAGAAACGGGTCATTTTGATATTTCTGGTATGGAATTACATAGACTTCGTGAAATAGCTAAAGTAACGGGTCAAGATGTTGGAAAATTATCTGAACAAGCTAAGAATCTAGCTAGATTTAATAAAATTAAAATGAGTATTGGTGGTAAAGTTGACCCAGATATTGAAGAATTCATAACTTCAACCGCAGAATATGATACTAAAAAGGGTGGTTATTTCATACAAATAGGTATGGGTGACCCCATTAATATTAAAAATTTAAGTGAATTACAAAAAAAAGAATTAAAAAACATTGTACTTCAAAAAGAATTATTAAGAGATAGGGCTATTCAATCTCAAAGTTTAGATGAGCTTTGGAAAAATTTAAAGGATACTTTTAAATCTGCATTATTACCTTTTTTACAAGGTGTTCAAGAAGGGTTAAGAGACCCATTAACTAATTTTATAAATTGGATGAAAACAAGTAATGTACAAAAAAATATGGCAGATTTTTCATCTAAAATTGGTATGTTTGCAACTACAATACTTAAATTCGTTGCTGAAAATCCATTTAAATCCGTTATTAGTGCAATAACTGGATTATCATTATTTAATTTAGGTAAATGGTATATTAATGGTAAAATGCTTGGCATGGGTTTTAATTCAACAACCATGGGTAGTGGAATGTCTAATAATGGTAAAGTAAGCCCAAAAGGAAATTTTTATAATAAGCGTGGTTATTATAATAAATCAACTGGACAATACCTTGGTAAGGGTATGAATTCAACGGTTGGTCAAGGTAAAGGAAATTCATATTACAATAAAGGTGGGTTAACAGGTGCTGGTAAAGTTGGTCTTGGTCTTGGATTTGGTATTGGTGGTCTTGGATTAGATATGGTTAGGTCTAATATGAATGAGTCAGATAGTGGAATGGGTAAAGCTTTAGGTATAGGTAGTTCCGCATTATATGGTGCTGGTATGGGTGCAATGTTTGGTCCGTTAGGTATGGCGATTGGTGGTGCGCTTGGTGGATTATATGGTACTTATAATGAATTATCTAAACCAGTAACACCAAGTAATGTTGGTGGAAATATACATCAAGATTTTGTTATGAGACCGGGTAGCAAAGCAGAACCGTTTTCATCAAATGATACATTAATAGGTTTTAAACCTGGTGGACCAATTGAAAAATCATCAAAAAGTAATAATACTAGTGATTTAAGTAAAATTAAAATTGAATTTGAACCTATTAAGATTGAATTTGGTACATTATTACTAAAAAATGAAAATAGTGAAATTAAATTAGATTTAAATAATGACCCTATGTTAGCTAGGGAAATAGCGTCAATTGTACAACAAGAAATAAGAAAAACGATAGGTGGTGGAAAATTAAATTCAACATTTATTTAAAATAATTCATTAAAAACTTGATAAATGGATTTTTTTTTCGTATTTTCTCATTAACTTTTTATAGTTATATATAATAATATATATAATAATATATATAATAATATATATATAATAATAATATATATAATAATATATATATATAATAATATAATAATATAGATTTTTATAAAAAATTAACTATCTTGGTATTTATATAAAAATAGTAATATGCCAAATAAGTTAAATATTATATCACCAAATTTTAGAGATTTTTTACTTGGTAAAAATTTAATTTTAGCTGAATCAATTAAATTATATGGTAGTAATTCATTGGCTAATGGTTTAGGTAAAATCGCTAGTATAGGATTAAACGATGATAGTGTTAAAGATAGTGAAGATATCACCAATGATGGTCAATTAAGAAAATCTTTAAATACTATTGTAAATAAATATCAAAATCAAGATAGTAATTCAGACGATTTATTTTCAGTAACTACGGTATTATCACCGGAATATTATATTGGTAGTGAAAACGATAATTATGATAAAAATAATGCTAATGTATTTTTAAAATCTAAATTATTAAGAGATGACTCAATATTAAATAATAAATATCGTAAATTTGGTGAAATAATTAAATTTTCATTAGATGATAATACCAAAGTTCAATATGGTGAAATTAATGAAAGTTATTTAGATAGAAATAAATCTATACTAGGTGGTAAATTTGAAACTGCTGGTAATGTCATAGGAAGCGTTTTAAGAGGTCAAGGAGTGGGTTTTAGTCCCGATGGTGTAGAACCTAACTTTGATATAAGAACATCCTTAGCCGGTAGAGTATTAACTTCTACGGGTATTATGAATGATACACCAATAGGACAAGAAGGTGTTAAGGGGTTAGCATTTGCTATGTTAAATAATGTATCATTCAATGCACAACAAGAAATCGGTGGTATGGTTAATACTAGCATATTAAATGTTATAGGTGGTGGAGATATATTGGTTCCAAATAATGATATTACGGTACCATCTAATGGATTTGGTAGAGCAGCTGACTTTATTAATAGATTAACTGGATTAGAATTACCAACAAGTTTACTTCCTGATGGTGCTTCAATATTTCATTTTAACAGTAAATCATTAGTTGGTTTTGATGGTGATAATAATCAAATATTAATAAATAATACAGGTAAAGGTCAGAGAAATGCGTTATTTCAAAACCTAAATGCTAATATTTTAAATGGTGATAATAGTTCATTAATTCCATTTGGTTATGCACCTAATTATATTGATATTAAAAATAATAAAAGTGGTGTTAATAATCCGGTAATATATTTAACAAATAGTGATGAATATGAGGGATTAAAAGAGAAGGGTAATTTTTCTAACACAAATGATGGTAATTTTACGTGGCAATATGATTCTAGTATTGAACAAGAAACATCAACTGAATGGGTTAATAAAAAAAGTATTCTAAGCAAAACTGATGAATTATTTAAACGTGGTGAAATAAAAACCATGATTAATTCAATTAGTAAAACTAGCGATAAATTTAAGAATGATGATATTCAAACATCAGTTACTAGTGATGGTAGTATATCAAGGGGTAATGCAGTTATTGGTATTGGTGATAAAACATTTTGTAGAACTTGGACTAGTTTAGATAGATACAATAAGGTAGGTAATTTACAAAAAAATTCAAAATTAATTAATGTAAGTGAAGAATTAAGTAAATTATCGGTATTAGATGATAATGGATTTGTTAGAATATCCCCAAATACCAAAGATAGTGAAATGAAAAGATTTATGTTTTCATTAGAAAATTTAGCTTGGTCAGATAGTTTACCCGATTTAAGGGAATGTGAAATAGGGCCTGGTGATATTGATGGTAGAAGGGGTAGAATTATGTGGTTTCCACCATATGATTTAAATTTTAGTGATAATTCTTCTGTTAATTGGGACTCAACTGAATTAATTGGTAGAGGAGAACCAATATATACATATAATAATACTGAAAGAACAGGTACGTTAACATTTAAAATACTTACAGACCATTCAATAAATTACAATGATTATAATTTATTTAAGACAAATAATAATGAACAAATTAATAGATTTATTTTTGGTTGTGAAACATTACCACCATCTATAACTAATAATTTAAGTAGTAAGGATAAAAATGCTATTGATGTTTCTAAAGCAAGTAAATTTAGTCCAAAACCAAGAGCTGATTTAACATCTTTTAACAAATCTTTTTATTTTTATTATCCAAATGATATAAGTAATGCGGAAGAAACTATTATTTATGGATATGAGAGTGGTGGTACTAATGGTATAGGATGTGTTTTAGGTGAATATAATAGAGAGTGGTGCAATACTAGTAATGATGGATTAAATACAGATTTTTTTACATCAATTGATGATTATATATCAGAGGTTATTAAAAATGAATCAGCTATTATAGAAATAACGGGGTGGGCTAGTTCATTAGGTTATACTGAAAATAATATAGAACTTTCAACGAATCGGGCTAATAGTCTTAAAAATTATTTAATATCTCAATATGGTTTAGATAATTCTAAATTTGGTATTGTTGGTCCGGGGGTTGATTATGTGATTGATGTTGTACCCGGTACAAATCAAGATGCAATTGAATCTAAGAATGCAAGAAGATGTGATATTAGAATAAAAAATAACCCAGAAAAAAGTAAAATTAATATTGCTGAACCATCAATAAATACTAATAATATTGAAGAAACATTACCAGAATCAATTTTAAATAGTTTTTATTGTGAAAGTTCTTATTTCGAATATTTGGAAAATACAAGTAAAGTTGTTTATGATAAAATAACAGATAGTATAAGCCAACAAATTAAATATTTTCAACCATCATTTCATTCTATAACACCCGAAGGATTTAATTCTAGAATGAATTTTTTATTACAATGTACAAGACAAGGACCAACAGGTTCTGGTAAAGTATCACCAAGTAATTTAGCTTTTGGTAGACCACCAATATGTATATTACGAATTGGAGATTTTTATCATACTAAAATAGTGATAGATAATGTTGATTTTTCATATAATGATTTAGTTTGGGATTTAAACCCAGAGGGAATTGGATTACAACCAATGATTGTTGATGTTAGTATAAATTTTAAATTTATTGGTGGTTCTAGTTTAGATGGCCCAATAGCTACTCTTCAAAATGCTGTTTCATTTAATTTCTTTGCAAATACGGAGATGTATGATAATAGAGCAGATAAGATTAGAAATGGTGAATTGATTAATGGTAGTACCAGTGAAGAAAAAATTACTGGAACCGATAATAGCATTGCAACATCTAAAGAAATTAATGATTCTGACCAAGTAAATATTAATGAAGATGAATTAGCTAATACTGAAACAACCATTATTGAGAATGATGAGGTTAAATTAAATAGATTATTTATAATAGAAGATGAAACATATTATGATAAAAGTCTCAAGTTTTTAACAATAAAATTACATGCTGGTAAGGGTACTACTTCACAAGGATTCTATGATGTATTTGATATTAGCCATTCTGGTAAGGTAATAATAATTAATAATACTGATAAAACAGAACAGATATTAAATATTAAAATTGAATTAAATAATAGTAATGTTAGAACTGATGATTATATATATTATGATTTAAATTTATTAGAAAGTAAGATATATAGTTTTAGAGTTGAATGGTATGGTGTTAATTCTAAAAATAATGGTAATATAAGATTTATATAATGGTGATATACTTTGATAGATATGAAAAATTTAGATTAAATGGTGAGGTTTCAACATTACCATTCATTAATTTAACGCCTAAACCAACCGATAAACGGGTTGTATACAAGTTAGGTGAAACAAGACTTGACAAATTATCACAAATGTATTATAATAATCCATATCATGGGTTTTTAATTATGTTAGCCAATCCGGAATATGGTGGGTTAGAATTTGATATAAATGATGGGGATATAATTAGAATACCATTTCCATTTAATGAAACCTTAGAAGATTACAACAATCAGGTTGAAATATTTAAAAAATTATATGTCGGAGAATAAGTTAGATAGAAATAGAATTATTATGGTAGACCCAAATATTAGTAATAATGGTTTGGTTCCTCATGAAGATTTATGTATTGTTGTTGATTTAGAGACTACTAAAAGGGATAGAAGTAGTATAAGTATTAATAATGGTATTGGTCAAATAATACAAGGTAATTCTAATAAATTATCAATTAATTTTTTAAGTGGGTCTGAAAAAAATGGTAAACGAATATTAACTACAGATTATACAAATATTGGTAATAATTATAAAAATATTACAACAACATTTAATAAAAAGGGTGACGATTTAGAGGGTTTAGGGATAACAAATATAGATATTAGTTTTAATTCATCATTTGCGCCATTAATTAAAATAAATTTTGTTGATATTAGAGGAAGTTCAATATTAGAACAGGGTAATGACTCTAAATATAATGTATTTTTTAATTTACCTTACCCAATTTTTAAATTAACGATAAAAGGATATTATGGTAATGCAGTAACTTATTGTTTACATTTAATGAAATGGAATGCAAAATTCAATTCAAAAACGGGTAATTTTGAAATACAATGTGACTTTATTGGATATACATACGCTTTTTTATGTGATATGTTAATTGGTTATTTACGTGCTGCTACCGAAACAAAAAAAGGTAAAGAATTATTATCTGGTAAAAAATCATCGGATGGTTCGGATATTATTTCATTAAATGATTTTATAAAAAAAATTAACTTATTAAACGAATATATAAATAAAATAAAAACTAGTAATGATACTATTAAAAGTTTGGCGATAACTGAGGATAGTATATTGAAATTAGATAGAGTTAAAAATTTTATTAACAACACCATTTTAGATGTGGTAGATGATAATAAAATATATTATAAAAATGATATATATATTCTATACCCTAATAATTACAATGATATCATTGATATAATATCGTTAAATCAAGAATCATTAAAAAATTATGTTATAGACGTTAATAATAATTTAGATGAATCAATTAAATTACAATTAAATAGTTTTGATAATATTAATTTATTTAGTGGACAAGTAAGTGGTTTTATTAATAGTAAAAAAAATGATATTATAAATAAAATTGGTGAACTTAATTATAGTGATATAAAATTATTTTTAGATAATAAAATATTAAGTAATGATTTAACAAATAATAGTAAAATAATTATTTTAAACGTATACACATCAATCTTAGAAATTGATAAAAATATTGAAAATTTAAATACTATAAAAGATTCATATAAAGAAATTGTTAGTAGTGAAATTAGTTCA
>Ga0265293_10006412_pt1 | contig 18873 bp, 16 predicted proteins | sample Munlanlewell138R_FD_192505 | JGI IMG/M metagenome (GOLD analysis project Ga0265293, IMG submission 192505) | Leachate microbial communities from a municipal landfill in Southern Ontario, Canada - Leachate well 138R | ecosystem: Engineered > Solid waste > Landfill > Unclassified | place: Canada... | reverse complement strand
AAGTATAAGGGAGAAAAATGGGTGAACCACAAGATGGGAATCACCGACCAAAAGGGCAAGGATAACGCAAACGACTATAACTCCAAAACCATAATACGGGAAGTATTAAACGGGAAAAGCGCCTTTGCCGAAGGCACAGATTTGCGCTACGAAATGGAAACAAAAATAAGGGCGATTGTAGAAAAGTATGAGGACGACCTTATTATGTTGGAGCGCATACTAAACCTATCTAGCGCAAATTCCAATAAGACAGAAAGGGTGATAAATAAGTTCTATGAGGATAGGGTGACCGGGCTTGATAAGTTTTTTATCAAACTTGGCAACTATCTCAAGCTTTCTCCAACGGGAACGGCACGGGCTAACGAAAAAGTATCGGAACTAAAGACCGACAAAAAAATGATGCTCCCCGACGGCGAAACCATACAGACCAAAGACTTGCGATACATATTGGAGCGGGGCGGCTATATGCTCCTCCTAACCATTGTCGCCTGTACTGCGGCGATAGCGGCGGCGCTATTGAGCGCAAAAGTTGCCGCAGAGTTTTCGGCAATCATAAGAAGTCAAGTATTTAATAAGGTATCCACATTCTCTTTGAATGAGTTTGATAAGTTTTCGACCGCAAGCCTTATAACACGCTCTACAAATGATATCAACCAAATTCAATCGGTGTTTTTACTTTTATTGCGTACTGCGCTAATTGCGCCAATAACGGTTATAGGCGGCTTTATTTTATCGGCGGAAAAAAGTGTGGCAATGACCATTGTCATACTATATGCTTTCCCCATACTAATAGTAGCCTCTGTTGTAGCCGCCCGTGTTGTGTTCCCGCTGTTTACCTTGATTCAAACAAAAGTGGACAGACTGACCCTTATAATGCGTGAAGGGCTTACCGGCATAAGAGTTGTGCGTGCATTTAACCAACAAGCAAGGGAGCGCAAAAGATTCCAAGAGGTAAACGACTCTGTTACCAAAATATCCATTCAAGTTGGAAAATATGTAGCCATTCTTGCACCGCTGATTGCTGTGGTTATGAACTGCGTTATGGTGGGCATCGTTTGGACTGCAAGTAAACAAATCGCCTATGATGAGGATATCAATGTGGGCGATATGATGGCGGTAATACAATATATCACACAAATTATGATTGCGCTGGTTATGCTTGCGACTGTATTTGTTATGTTCCCAAGAGCATCCGCATCGGCAAACCGAATAAACGAAGTGCTGGATACGCCCCTTACTATTTTAGACCCCCCCGACCCGCCCCCCCCATTTAAAGAGAACGGCACTGTGAGGTTTGAAAATGTTAACTTTAAGTATTCTGAGGACGCACATCATAATATTTTATCTGATATAAATTTCTATGCAGAAAAGGGCAAGGTAACCGCTATTGTTGGCGGAACAGGTAGCGGCAAGAGTACGGTTATCAACTTGATTCCTCGTTTTTATGATATAAATAGCGGCAATATTTACCTAAACGGTGTGCCAATTAAAGATATTCCGCAAGAAGAACTTAGGGCAAAAATTGGCTTTGTGCCGCAACGCTCCATGCTATTTTCGGGTACAATCAGGTCAAACCTCTGCTATGGCAAAGAGGATGCGACAGATGAGGAACTTTGGGCAGCTTTAGAAATTGCGCAAAGCGCCAACTTTGTTAGAGAAAAAGAAGGCGGCTTAGACAGCAGAGTGGAGCAAGGCGGCGGCAACTTTAGCGGTGGACAAAAGCAAAGATTATCTATTGCACGGGCAATTATTCGCCGCCCCGAAGTGCTTATTTTTGATGACAGTTTTTCCGCCCTTGACTTTAGAACGGATAAGCGACTTAGAGCCGCCCTAAAGAGTATTACCAGCGAGAGCGCAACAATTATTGTTGCACAGAGAATAGGTACAATTATGGATGCAGACAACATCATAGTCTTAAACGAAGGCAAGATTGTTGTACAGGGAACACACGAGTATCTTGTGAGAAACTGCGACCTATATAGGGATATCGCTTTATCCCAAATGAGTGAGGAGGAGCTTGGCATATGAACGAATATGATGATAAAGCCGTAAAGACCCCCTCACAGGATAAAGGTGGTTTTAACCTGGGCAGTGCGCTTGGTGTAGGCGGTCCGGAAATAAATGAAAATGTGGACAAAGCGGAAAACTTTGCCGCAACGCTCAAGAGATTATTAAAGTACTTGCGCCCGCAACTTTTCCCCTTAATATTGATGATGCTTATTGCGGCAATTGGTGCGTGGTTTGCCATTTGGGTACCCGATATAATGAAAAAGGTTACCAATGCCCTAGTTGAAAGCTTGCAATTCTTTGTCAATATAAGACCCGTCGCAGACGGCGGCAACGGCAGATTATATACTTATATAGCGCCGATATTATGGACGAGTGCGGCGCTGTATGTGCTAAATGCCCTGTTCCAATTCACTAGCGGGCTGATAGCCGCTACTACAAGTCAAAAGGTAGTGCGCCGTATGAGAAAGGATGTCAAGGACAAGCTTGACAAAGTGCCGCTATCCTATTTTGACCAAACCCCGACAGGCGATGTGTTATCCCGTGTGACCAACGATATCGAAATGGTTTCTATCACCTTGCAAGAGAGCATAAACCAAATAATTACCGGAGTAATGACGGTAATAGGTGTCTTTGTGATGATGGTGAGAATAGACTGGCTGTTGTCCATAGTGGCATTGGTTAGCTTGCCTTTTCTGTTTATTATAAGCAAGATTATCATTAAAAAATCGCAAGTGGAGTTTGCAAGACAGCAAGCTAGGATTGGCGAACTTAACGGACACATAGAGGAGATGTATAACGGTCACCGCATTATCAAACTATATAGTTATGAGGAAAAGAGTATATACACCTATGAGGAAATTAACTTAGAGCTTAAAAAAGCGACACGCAAGTCACAATTTTTAGCGGGTATAATACTCCCTTCTATAAAGTTTATCAATAATCTTTGTTATGTGGGCATATGCGTGGGCGGCGGTTTCCGTGCGGGGTCTGGTACAATCACCATAGGTGATATACAAGCGCTATTGCAATACACCCGCCAATTTGCTCAACCCATTGAGCAGATTAGTAATATCGCCAACACGATTCAGACGGCAATGGCGGCGGCAGAGCGTGTGTTCCAGATATTCGACCTTGAGGAAATGTCGGACGACAAAAAAATGATTACCGAAGTATCCCAGATAATGGGCGAAGTGCATATGCAAAATCTTGCATTCTCATATAGCAAGGATAAACCGCTTATTAAAGATTTAAGTTTGCATGTAAATGCAGGAGAGTCAATAGCAATAGTAGGACCTACGGGTGCAGGAAAGACCACGCTTGTCAATCTCCTTATGCGTTTTTATGAGTTGGATGCAGGTACAATTTATATTGACGGTGTGGATATGAAAGACTACACACGGGATGCCTTGCGCAGTTTATATGGTATGGTGCTACAAGATACTTGGCTGTTTAACGGCACGGTTGCCGACAATATTGCCTATGGCAATGCGGGGGCAAGCCGTGAGGAGATAATTGCCGCCGCAAAAGAGGCATACGCTCACAACTTTATTGAAACTATGGAACACGGCTACGACACCATGCTAAATGAGGACGCAAGCAACATAAGCCAAGGGCAAAAGCAACTGTTAACCATAGCAAGAGCGATATTAAAAAATCCCAAGATTATTATTTTGGATGAGGCAACCAGCTCTGTTGACACGAGGACAGAAAAATATATTCAGTCGGCAATGCTTGCGATGATGCAAGATAAGACAAGCTTTGTTATCGCACACAGACTTTCTACAATCAAGAGCGCCGCTGTCATTCTGGTTATGAACCACGGCGATGTTGTAGAACAAGGCAGTCACGAGGAGTTAATGGAGAAACAAGGTTTCTACTTTGAATTGTACCAAAGCCAATTTGCAGGCGTTACCGACGACAATAGGGACGAGTTAGAAACATCGTTAGGGTTTACAAATACTTAAAAAAATTATATGGATACTTTAATTAATCCAACCAAAAGCCGTTCTTAAAAAGTGCGGCTTTTTTGAGTACAGTTATAATTTGAGATGCCTGTTTGTGGGGATGTAAAATACAAAAAAATAAAAGCAAAATAAAAAACATTGATTATGTTGTAAAATTGTCAATTTAATTTATACTAACATTGCTTTTCATTTGAAAAATATTTAAAGCTATGATATAATCATATTGTATTTAAAGCATTTTTCTATTTAATTCTTCGGAGGAATTATGTCCACCTTTTTTTCAACAATTTTCGACGATGTATCACCCGTCGCTCCCCTCGGTCTTATAGTATTAAAAGGCGCAGAGGAACTTGGCAAACTAGTAGATAATTATCTTGTTGATTGGTACAATAGCGACATAGGGAAAAAAAATTATAGGTTTAGAAAAAATACTTTTATAATAGACGCCTCCTGCCCCCGCTTTACCACGGGTGACAGCAAAGGGTTTATTGCCGACAGCGTGCGTGGCTATGACTTGTATATTTTGGTGGATGTGGGCAACTATAATGTTAAATACAATCTTTTTGAGCGTGAGAACTCTATGTCGCCGGACGACCACTATGCCGACCTAAAGAGGATAATAAGTGCGGCGGGCGGCAAGGCGGAGCGTATCACAGTAATTATGCCCATACTTTATGGCGGCAGACAGCACCGCCGCAACAGTCGTGAATCTCTAGACTGCGCCCAAATGTTACAAGAGTTATTCCATATGGGAGTTAAGAGCATAATCACCTTTGACGCTCACGACCCCCGTGTGCAAAATGCCGTGCCGCTAATGGGCTTTGATAACTTTTTTGGCACATATCAAGTTATGAAGGCGCTCCTAAACAGATATCCTGCAATTAAGCTTGACAGGGAGCATTTTATGATTGTCAGCCCCGACGAGGGCGCTATGAACCGCAACATATTCTATGCATCGGTGCTAGGCGTAGACTTGGGTATGTTTTACAAACGGCGTGACTACGCAAATGTGGTAAACGGGCGCAACCCCATTGTTGCCCACGAATATATAGGCATTGATGTAAAAGGCAAGGATATATTTGTAGCCGATGACATTATTGCAACCGGTGACTCTGTGCTAAGGCTGTGCCGTGAACTTAAAGAAAAGGGTGCAAACAGGATTTTCCTAATGGCAACCTATGCGCTCTTTACCGAGGGTACATCTAAGTTTGACGAGGCATATGCCGAAGGTATGTTTGATGCAGTATTTAGCACCAATCTCACCTATGTTAGAGAGGAACTTAGGGAAAGGGATTGGTTTGTAGAGGCTGACTTATCTAAATATATATCCTATATTATATCCTCCTGCAACCAAAACAAATCGCTCTCTCCGCTCCTTAACTCCGCCGACAGAATTCACGAACTTCTTGCCCGTTAATATGCTAGGACGCCTTACCATTCGTATAGACGAGATATCGCTCTTTTTTAACACAATATGCGATGTGCAAATAAGCGAGGGCAGGGCAAGTATAAACTTTGAGGAGCGTCACAATAACGGAAGTGATAGAACTACCATAGGCATTAGCAAGTCAAAAATATTTGTGATAAGAAAAAATCTTTTTGGCGATGTTTCCGAGGAGGAAAATGTTTATATCATATCCGACGACTCAAACAGAACTCGCCGTGTGACGGTGGACATCAATGGGTACAGAGCATTATTATTTGCCGGAAATATGAAAATTGATATCTCCCAAGATAGGGTTTTTGCTCAAATTAGATGCTATATGAGCGTAGATGACAAAAAACCCGAAGAATATCTTTTAAAATTGGAGTGTTTTACTATTGATTAGTATTAATAAATCGACTATAATAGTATATATATGAGTAAAGGAGCCTATAATGAAAATTGAATGGTTGGGACACAGTTCTTTCAAGCTTACCGAAAGCACGGGAACAAGTATCATAACCGACCCCTTCAACGAAAAAATTGGGATACCCTTCCCTAACAATATTTCGGCGGACATTGTCACTATTAGCCACAATCACTACGACCACGATGCGGCAGATAAAATCAGCGGAGAAAAAACCGTAATTGATGCCACCGGCGCTTTCGAAATTGGCGGTGTGCAGGTTCACGGTTTTATGAGCTATCACGACAAACAAAAAGGCGCTCTTCGTGGCAAGAATATCATATATAAAATCCGTATGGACGGCGTAGAAATATGCCATTTGGGGGATATTGGGGAAGAACTTACGCCAATGCTTGCAGAGCTAATTGGCGTGGTAAATATCTTGCTGATACCCGTGGGCGGCAAGTATACAATAAATGCACGGGAAGCTAAGGAATATGTTGACCGTCTTATGCCCGATGTGGTGATACCTATGCATTATATGCAGGAAGGGTACAAGCCGGACCTTGCCGAGCTGGACGAATTTTTGGAGCTGTTTGACAAATCGGAAATCGAATTTGCGGCGGAAACCGCCCTAGACTTCGACAGGACAGATTTTGACGGCGAACGCACCAAAGTGATAATTTGTAAAAGAGATTAACCTTTTTTGTACAATTCTTTCAGCATTTATACATATACTTTTAATTAGATATACTTAAAATTTAACATACAGGAGTTAAGCTTATGCGTTTTAACAGAGAGCAACTCGAAGATATGTCAGTATGGCAGCTTCGTGATTATGCCAGAAAATTGGGACACACATCTCCCGCCTCCCGCAAGAAAGGGGAGTTGGTAGATTATATTCTAAATCGCTATGACGAAATTGACAAGGGCGGCGTTTTACCACACCAAGAACCAGCAAGAAGACCACGAGGGCGTCCACCCAAGGCGGTAATTTCCGACTATACTGTTCCCGTCCCAATCCCCAAACAGAAAGTTGCCGACAAGCCGCTTATGGAAGAATATGGGGAGAGTGCCAGAGTTAAACCTCAGGAAAATGGAGCGGTAAGAGATTTTGGAAAGATACAAAGGGAGCGCACCATACCAAGAGGTGATGGGCGAGAAAACGGAACAAACGGGCAAAGAGAGAATATAAATCCCGATTCAGCCGATGTTGAAATTAGAGAAGGCGTATTGGAAATCTGCCCCGACGGGTACGGCTTTTTGCGTGCCAAAAACTATGAGCAAGGCGAGGGTGACGCTTACATTGCCGCCCCCAAGATAAGAAAATCCGGACTAAGAAAGGGCGACTATGTGGTTGCATATGTGAAAAAACTTGCCGAAAACCGCCCTTGGAATGTGCTTGACATCAAGTCAGTAAACGGTTTGCCGCCCCAAAAAGCGTTCAACCGCCCGCAGTTTGATACCTTGACACCTATTTATCCCGATGAGCGCCTAAAGCTAGAGATTGGCATTGCAAAAAATGATTTTGCCATAAGAGCTATCGATTTGGTAGCCCCCATAGGCAAAGGACAGCGTGCTATGATAGTCAGCCCTCCCAAGGCGGGCAAGACAACACTACTCAAAAAGATAGCGCACAGCATATCTACCAACTATCCCGAGGCGCACCTAATAGTGCTACTAATAGATGAGCGTCCCGAGGAAGTTACCGATATGCAACGCAGCATAAAAGGAGAGGTTGTATATAGCACCTTTGACGAGATGCCCGAGCATCACACAAAGGCGGCGGAAATGGTTCTTGAAAGAGCTAAGCGCCTTACCGAGATGGGCAAGGATGTGGTAATTCTTATGGACAGCCTAACCCGACTTGCACGGGCATACAACCTTGTTATCACCCCAACAGGCAAGACCTTGAGCGGCGGTATAGACCCCGGCGCATTGCACAATCCCAAGCGGTTTTTTGGAGCTGCAAGGAATATCGAGTTTGGCGGCAGCCTTACCATAATCGCAACAGCGCTTGTTGACACAGGCAGCCGTATGGATGATGTGATTTATGAGGAATTTAAAGGCACGGGCAATATGGAAATTCATCTTGACCGCAAGCTTTCCGAAAAGCGTATTTTCCCCGCAATCGACCTCAACAGGAGCGGCACACGGCGTGAGGAACTGCTCCTAGACCAAAAGGAGCTTGAAGGTATTTGGGCGGTGAGAAAGATGCTGTCCTCCGGCGATGTGCAAGAGGCAACCGAAAATCTTATCGCAATGATGGTAAAGACCGCCAATAACAGGGAGTTTATCGAACAGCTAAGCTTGCAAATACTAAAACTCCAAAAAGAAGGGTATGTGATGCGTTAGGTTTTAAGATAGGGAATTTATGAATGAGTATGTAAAGTCAATAATTTTAGCATTAGTGCAGGGGCTAACCGAGTTTCTGCCCGTGTCCTCTAGCGGACACTTGTTACTGCTTGGGCGGTTGGGGCTTATGGAAAGCTCTACCGCTCTCTTTCTTAACTTGATGCTGCATATGGGAACGCTGCTTGCGGTAATCACGGTATATAGAAAGCGGCTCTATCAATTAATTCGCAACCCCAAGTCCGATTACCTGTTAAAGCTTGTTATCGCAACCATACCCACGGTGATTTTAGCCGCTCTGTTTAAGTTTGTTTTGCCCGATAGCCTTTTGGAAGGCAAGTTTGTTGCCGTAGGGTTTATGATTACAACAGTGCTGCTCATCTCCTCCGAACTACTAAGAAAAAAAGAGCTAAACGGACTATTAACCTATAAAAATTCGCTAATAACAGGCATTGTGCAAGGGATAGCCGTACTGCCCGGTATATCTAGGAGCGGCAGTACAATTTCTACATTAAGGTTTTTTAATGTAAGTCGTGAGGCGGCGGCGGATTTTTCCTTTTTGCTGTCAATCCCAATAATCATAGGCAGCGCTTTGGTGGAAACTGTCGATGTTATCCGCACCGATGTTGTAATAAGCTGGGGACCTGTTGCGGTAGGTGTTGCTGTATCCTTTGTGTCGGGACTTATCGCTATTAAGCTGTTGCTTAAATTTGTAAAAAAATATTCCTTTATCCCCTTTGGCATCTATACGGGCATACTTGCCATACTTTGCCTAATCTTTTTATAGGCAATCGCTGCTAAAATAGCAAAAAACCATAATTTAAGAGTAATAAAAACCGCCCTAATTTTTTAGAGCGGCTTTTATTTTGTTATCACTAATTAAATGCAAAAGCTTTAAGCAAGTTTGTAGTTGTCTTATCTTTTTAAATTTATGCTTTGCCGTTGCAACCTAGCACATTTACTATCTTGTGCTTTACAATTTCTTTTACCGCAAGTCTTGCAGGTCCTAAATACTGCCTTGGGTCAAAGTGGGAAGGGTTGTCGTTAAAGTACTTGCGCACAGTACCTGTGACTGCCATACGGAGGTCGCTATCGATATTAATCTTGCACACCGCCATAGATGCTGCCTTGCGCAACATATCTTCTGGCACGCCCTTTGCGCCCGGCATATTGCCGCCGTTTTGGTTGATTATTTCTACAAGATATTGGGGAACGCTAGATGCCCCGTGTAAAACTATGGGGAAGTTGGGCAAACGCTTGCCTATTTCCTCTAGGATATCAAAGCGCAGTCTAGGCTCACCCTTAAATTTGAATGCTCCGTGGCTTGTGCCAATAGCGATAGCCAAGCTATCCACATTGGTTTTTGCAACAAACTCCTCAACTTGGTCGGGGTCGGTGAACGCCGCATCGGAATCCGACACATTGATATCATCCTCCACACCTGCAAGACGCCCAAGTTCTGCCTCTACAACCACACCGTGGTCATGGGCATAATCTACTACATTCTTGGTGATTTTGATATTCTCGGTAAAGCTATGGTGAGATGCGTCTATCATTACAGAAGTGAAACCCATTTCGATACAATCCTTGCAAAGCTCAAAGGTGTCGCCGTGGTCTAGGTGCAGACAAATTGGCAAGCCTGTATCCTCTACTGCTGCCTCTACTAGCTTTTTAAGGTAGATGGGGTTGGCATATTTTCTTGCTCCCGAAGAAACTTGAAGAATAAGCGGCGCTCTCTCCTCTTGTGCGGCGGCAACGATACCTTGAATGGTTTCCATATTGTTGACATTAAAAGCCCCTATGGCGTACCCGCCCGCATAAGCTTTTTCAAACATTTCTTTGCTTGTTACTAGCGGCATAATATAATACCTCCCAAAAAATTTCATTATAATTATAACACTTAACACAGCTAAAATCTAGCATAAAGTACAAATATGTTTTTTTAAAGGTATAGAGGTGTGATATAATTAAACTATGTCAAACACAATATTAAAGCAGGGCGAGAGGTTGGACGACCTAGAATGCTCGGGGCTTAAAATTATACAAGACAAAAGAGGCTACACCTTTACTATGGATGCCGTGCTGCTTGCAAACTTTGTAAAAGCAAAGCCATCAGACAGGATAGTAGATATCGGCACAGGTTCGGGCGTGATTGCAATACTCTTGTCTGGCAAAACCCAAGCAAAAGAAATCGTTGGGATAGAATTGCAAGAAAGGTTATACAATATGGCATCTCGCTCTGTCTTGCTAAATAATATAGGCAACAGGGTAAAGCTAATAAACTGTGATATGCGCATCGCCCACCTTGAAACAGGCACGGGGGTTTTTGATGTTGCAGTAATGAACCCGCCCTATATGCCTTACGAAGGCAATGTAGAGGACGCCAAAGAGATAGATATATGCCGCCGTGAAGTGAGCATTACCTTAAAAGAATCATTAGAGAGCGCCGCCCGCCTGTTAAAGTTTGGCGGAATACTATATATTATCTTAAAAGGCGAAAGGCTTGCAGACCTCATATGCGCTATGCGCAGCAGCGGAATAGAGCCTAAAAAAATCACCCCCATTCAACCTGCTCCGCACAAAAACATAGATACCATTATTGTAGAAGGCAAAAAAGACGGCAAGAGCGGTATGATATTTAATAAGCAGCTAACCATATTGGATGAGGACGGCAACTATAAAGAGGAGGCTAGGAGGTTTTATAACAAATGAGCGGCATATGTTATTTGGTAGGCACACCAATAGGCAATCTTGGTGACATCACATACCGTGCGGTAGAAACTTTGCAGTTGGTGGACATAATAGCCTCCGAGGACACCCGAAAAACACGCATTTTACTAGATAGATACGGTATAAAAAAACCGCTTATTTCCTATCATCAACACAAGGAGCGGGAGGGCAGCGAGGAAATAGCAATGCTGCTAGAAAGCGGTAAATCCGTAGCTTTGGTTAGTGATGCGGGTATGCCGGGGATAAGCGACCCCGGCGCAGTTCTAGTTAGGGAGTTAAGAAAGAGAGGGCTTGCCGTTACCGTAGTGCCGGGGGCGAGCGCTGTTACCTCGGCGGTAAGTTTGGCGGGGCTTGAGGAAAACGGGTTTGCATTTGTTGGCTTTCTGCCCGAAAAAAATAAGGACAGAGTTTCCCTTTTAGAAACGCTAAAGCTACTTACAATCCCCCTTGTATTTTATTGCGCTCCTCACGATTTGGAAAAGAATATTGCCTTTTTATATGAGCAGTTGGGAGAAAGAGAGCTGTATGCGGTAAAGGAAATAACCAAGATATACGAAACTGTGTATACGGGCAAACTGTCTGGTATAGATATAGCAAACAAAAAGGGCGAATTTGTGCTTGTTGTGGGCGGGGCAAAAGAGGGGGAGCAAGTAGATATAAAAGCTCTGCTAAGGGAGTGTTTAGAGCAGGGTATGAGTCGCTCTCAAGCGGTAAAAAGCGTAGCCCAAGCTACCAAATTGCCCAAAAACGAAGTATATTCTTGCAGTCTTGAGCTAGAATAAACGACACAAAAAAGCGGCAAGCACAGTGCCAAACAGTGATGCCACAAGCGCAATGGGAACGGCTAGACCCGTTCTTTTTTCTTTTACGGTGGAAAAGTATACGGCGGTGATATAAAAAACCGTATCCGTACTGCCCATTATCACGCTTGCCACTCTTGCGGGATAGCTATCCAAGCCGTAGTCTCGGTAAATACTTTCTAGCAATACCAAACTTCCGCTGCCCGAAAGGGGGCGGAGTATGATTAACTCCGCAAGTTCGTGAGGTACGCCAAGCAGTGTGAACACGGGCGCTAGGCTTTTGCCAATTATTACAGACAAGCCGCTTGCACGCATCAGTTCAACAGCGATAAAAATTGCCGTAAGGTAGGGTATCAAATTTAATATCAATGTCATCGCCTCTTTTGAACCTTCGGTAAAGCTGTCAAATAGCGATACTTTTTTTACTATCGCAATTACAAATGTTATAAGCAGCAGTATTGGCACGGTGTAAATCATTTTACAAACACCTTTACTAAAATTATCCCTATTGCCGTTGTGGCCACATTGACTAAAAAAGAGGGCAGCAATATATCTGTTGTAGCCCCAACACGCATTGCCAATATTGTCGTGGGTATCAGTTGGATAGAGGTAGAGTTTATCACCACTAACATTATGCGGTTTTTTTGTTTTGTCATTGTTTCTATTGATTTTATTCCCATTGGCGTTGCCGCTCCGCCCATTCCCAATAGGTTTGCCGATAGATTTAGCGTTAAGTGTCGGTATGCGGTTTGATTTTCCTCTTTGAAAAGACGCTTTGTCACGGGTATGAGCGTTTTTGCTATTGTCTTGTCTGCGCCGCTTTTTTCAAGCACTTTTATTACAGACATCCAAACCGCATAAATCATATAGAGTTTGGTTGCAAACAAGAGACTCATTTCTGCCCCGCCAAGCATAACGGGCATAATTTTTTCAGGCTGGAGTATCATCATAGACACCACCCCCGCCACTAATATTAAACTAAATACTATGTTCATATGTTATATAATATTAAGAGTATATCAATAGCATACTTTAAGCCTTGAAATAATAATAAACTTATTGTATAATATTATTATGAAAATGACTTTTAGATGGTATGGTGACAACGACAATGTCAAGTTAAATCAAATACGGCAAATCCCTGTTGTAAAGGGTATAGTTTCGGCGGTATATGATGTTCCGGCAGGCGAAGTTTGGAGCGAGGAAAGCATCTTAAAAGTGAAAAATGCCGCACATGCGCAAAACCTCACCTTTGAAGTTGTAGAAAGTGTGCCTGTTCACGAAAATATCAAGCTTAAAACAGATAATTATGATGTTTTGATAGATAATTATATTGAGAACATTAAAAGGCTTTCTAAGCACGGGGTAAAAGTTATTTGTTATAACTTTATGCCGGTGTTTGATTGGCTAAGGAGCGAGATGCGCAAGGAAAACCCTGACGGCTCTAACGCTCTTGCCTATGACGAAAAAACTGTGCTAAAAATGAACCCTCTAACAAGCACACTCTCTTTGCCCGGTTGGGACGAGAGCTATACACGGGAGGAGCTTGTTGCTCTACTAAAAAAATATGAGCATACCGACGAAGAAAAACTTTGGGAAAACCTTACCTATTTCTTGGGGAGAATTATCCCCGCAGCCGAGCAGTATGGGGTAAAAATGGCAATACACCCAGACGACCCGCCGTGGGGCATATTTGGTTTGCCTAGGATTATCACAGACGAGAAAAGTCTTGTGCGTTTTCTAAACCTCTATCCGTCCGAATATAACGGTGTTACATTTTGCACAGGCTCTTGGGGCGCAGCCGAAAGCAATAATTTGACAAATATGATAAAAGTTGCCAAAGGCAGAGTGCATTTTGTGCATATCCGCAATATAAAATATACGGGGAAGCGTGCTTTTGAGGAAACCGCACACCCCACCGATTGCGGCAGTTTGGATATTTATGGGATAGTAAAAGCTCTTGTGCAAACGGGCTTTAACGGCTATGTGCGCCCCGACCACGGCAGAATGATTTGGGGCGAAGAGGGCAAGCCCGGCTATGGACTTTACGATAGAGCGCTTGGCGCAATGTATGTAGCGGGGCTTTTTGAGGCGTTACAAAAGGAGTTAAACTAATGGGTTACACGGCAAAAATAGATTTAAGCAACAAAAATATTGCTATCACAGGGGCTGCAGGCGTGATTTGCAAGGGCTTTGCTAAAGCGGTTGCCAAAGTGGGCGCACGGGTTGCGCTAATAGACATAAACCTAGACAAAGCGGAGGCAGCCGCCGCCGAAATTAGGGCGGAGGGCGGCTTTGCCAAAGCTTTTTATGCCAATGTCCTTGATAAAGCTAGTCTGGAAAATTGTTTGGCGGCTGTGTTGTCCGAAGTGGGCGAAATAAATATATTAATCAACGGCGCTGGCGGCAACCACCCCGCCGCCACAACAGATAAAGAGTACTACGACGAGGGCGATATAGACAACCCCGACCTTAAAACTTTTTTCTCACTTGAAGCGGATAGTATAAAAAAGGTATTTGATTTAAACTTCACGGGCATACTGCTAACCACCCAAGTTTTTGCCCGCAGTATGGTAAAGACAGGGGGGAGCGTGATAAATGTATCTAGTATGAATGCGTTTAGACCGCTCACCAAAATACCCGCTTACAGCGCCGCAAAAGCGGCAGTATCCAACTTTACAGAATGGCTTGCAGTACATTTTGCCGCATCGGGTATACGGGTAAACGCAATTGCGCCGGGGTTTTTCTCCACGGCACAAAATGCCGCCCTTTTGTATGATGAGAACGGGAAACTCACCGCTCGCTCACACAAAATTATCTCGCATACACCAATGGGACGATTTGGCGAGGTGGATGACTTAATCGGCACGCTGTATTGGCTATCAGACGATAATTTTTCTGGGTTTGTTACGGGGATTATCGTGCCTGTAGACGGCGGATTCAGCGCCTATTCAGGAGTATAACTGTTAAAAACCCACGATATACAAGGAGATTTATATGCTTAAAGTTAATATTTCAGGCTTTTACGATGAGTATAACGGCAGCCTAGACAAACAACTAGAACTAATAAACAAGTTGGGCGAAAAATACCTATGCCCCCGCAATCTGGACGGCAGAAATATAGCCGACTTCACCGCCGAAGAATTTATTAGGGATATCAAGCCCCGACTAGATGCAGCGGGCGTTAAATTTAGCTCTATCGGCAGTCCCATAGGCAAGGTTCATGTTGAGGATGACGAAGGCTATCAAAAACAGCTTGGGCAACTTAAAGAACTTGTAAAAATTGCCGAGGCTATGGAATGTGATTATATACGAATATTCAGCTTTTTTATTAAAAAAGGCGAAAACCCCGCCGATTACAGAGATGCGGTAATTGAAAAGATGCAAGGCTTTTTAAATGCGGTTGAGGGAAGTAAAGTTATCCTTCTGCACGAAAACGAAAAGCATATATATGGCGACACAGACGACAGATGTTTGGACTTGTACCACACATTTAATAACGAGCAATTCAAGCTAATTTATGATGCAAGCAACTATATCCAATGCGATGTAGACCCTGTAGCCGCCTTCCATAAAGTTAAGGATTACACGGTGTATTATCACATTAAAGATTGTGATAGGGATAGCAAAATTGAGTACCCTGTGGGGCTGGGGGACGGCAAGTATAGGGAGCTTTTTGAGGAGCTTTCCCAAAGGAATTATCAAGGTTTTATGACAATGGAGCCGCATACAATGAAGTATGCCCTTCTTAGAAAAATTGTGTACTTCACACCCTTTGTTCCGTTTATATTAAAAAAATACTACAATTCGTTCCGCAAGCTAGATAGATTGTTGGGAAAAAAGATGATTGATAAAGTTTCCCGCCAAGATGTTTTTCTTTTGCAGTACGAAAATCTTAAAAAACTCATAGGCGAGGTGAATAATGGATAAGGTAAGATTTGGTATCGTTGGCATAGGCAAAATGGGCTCATTGCACGCAATGCGGCTCAAGCTAAAGACGATAAAAAATGCAGTTTTGACAGCCGTTTGCGACACAGCGGAGGAAAGGCGGGAGTGGGCGGCAAAAAATCTGCCCGCCGCAAAAGTTTTTTCCGACTACAAAGAGATGCTGGACAGCGGCTTGATTGACGCAGTAGTTGTTGCCACCCCGCACTATGACCACCCCTCTATTGCAAAAGAGGCGCTAGAAAAGGGCTTGCACACCCTAATTGAAAAACCCGCTGGAGTATATACTTCGGCAATAAGGGAGCTTAACGCTCTTGCGGCAGAAAAAAAGGACTTGACATTTGCAATAATGTACAACCAACGCACCGACAGGCTATACGCTAAGGCAAAAGAGCTTGTAACGGCAGGCAGAATTGGGGAGTTAAAGCGTATAAATTGGATAATTACCGATTGGTATCGCCCTCAAGCCTACTACGACCAAGGCGGTTGGAGGGGAACTTGGGTGGGCGAAGGCGGCGGAGTGCTAATCAATCAATGCCCGCATCAGCTTGACTTATTCCAATGGCTAGGCGGTATGCCGTCCAAGGTGACGGGCTTTACCAAAGTTGGGCAAAAGCGAAACATCAATGTGGAAAACGATGTTACCGCCTACTTTGAGTATAAAAACGGCGCAAGCGGTGTGTTTGTCACATCTACGCACGATTTCCCCGGCACTAACCGTTTGGAAATTGACGGCGACAAAGGCAAGCTTGTAATAGAGAACGGCAAGCTAATATTTAATGAATTAGCGGTGTCCGAAACCGAGTTTAACGCAACCAACGAGAAGTTTATGCCCAAAATTCCTTCCCGCCGCATAGTAAAGAGAATGTCACTTCCAGAACGGCTGCTCAGTATGGTTACAGGGCAACACGCAAAAATACTTAAAAACTTTACCAACAATATACTTTTTAAAGAACCGCTAATAGCACCGGGCGAGGAGGGCATTAACGGGTTGACAATATCAAACGCTATACACCTTTCGGGTTGGCTAGGGAAATCGGTTGAGTTGCCGCTAGACGAGGCGCTTTTTGAAGAAGAGCTTAAAAAGCGTATCGAGGAAGAAAAGGAAATCAACAAAAAGAAAGTATAAATTAATCACCTAAACTATCCGCCTATAAAATAACTCTAGTAAAGATATTAGGCTGTTTGGCGGTTAAAAGGAGGAGTTTTATGAAAACAAGATGGTACAAAGATGCGGTTTTTTATCAAATTTACCCCCGCAGTTTTAAGGATTCTAACGGTGACGGCATTGGTGACATTAGGGGAATTATAGAAAAACTTGACTATCTGCAAGAACTTGGGATAACCGCCGTATGGCTCTCCCCCGTATATGCCACCCCTAATGATGATAACGGATACGATATTTCCGACTACACAAGCATCAACCCCGAGTATGGGACTTTGGATGATTGGAAGGAGATGATAGACGGTATGCACAAGCGGGGCATACGCTTGGTTATGGATTTGGTGGTAAACCATTCGTCGGACGAGCATTTTTGGTTTCAAGAGAGCCGCAAGTCTAAAGACAACCCATACCGTGACTATTATATATGGCGAAAGGGCAAAGGCAAAAAGCCGCCCAATAATTGGTCATCTAGATTTACTGGTTCTGCTTGGAAATACGATGAGCAAACTGATGAATGGTATTTGCATTTGTTTGGCGAAAAACAGCCCGACCTAAATTGGGATAATCCCAAAGTTAGAGAGGAGGTTATCAATATATCCAACTTCTGGCTAGATTTAGGCGTAGACGGCTTTCGCTGCGATGTAATAACCTATATAAGCAAAGCCGAAGGACTGCCAGACGGCAAGTTCAATCCCATAATGTGCGGGGACGAACACTTTGTTTTAGGTCCGAATATTCACGAATACTTGCAAGAAGTCAACGAAAAATCTTGGGGCAAATACGACACAATGATAGTTGGCGAGGCAATAGGGGTAACGCACGACAGAGTAGAGCCGCTCATTAGCGAAAAGCGTGGGGAGCTAGACTCTGCTATCACCTTTGAGTTAATGGAAGTGGATATGAAAATGAACTTTTTCCCCGTAAAGTTCAACCTCCCCAATTTTAAAAAAGTGCAGTCTGCGTGGCAGGCAATGCCCGAGGATTGTTGGAACACTTTGTATTACGAAAACCACGACCAGCCCCGCTCCATATCACGCTACGGCAATGCCAAAGGTATATATGCTAAAGAGCTTGCCAAGATGCTTGCCGTTTCTCTGTTTATGCTAAAAGGTACGCCTTATGTATACCAAGGGCAAGAGATTGGTATGACAAACATCAAACTTAGCGAAAAAGAGTATATAGATATTTTGGCAACACGAATCTTTTCGCTAACCAAAAAATTCTTTCCGCCGGCAATGCCGCTTATGCGTTGGGCAATGTCCAAAAGAGCCAGAGACCACGCAAGAACGCCTATGCAATGGACGGGCGGCAAGGGCGCAGGCTTTACCGATGGGCAAGCGTGGATGAAAATTAACCCCAACTTAGGGGAGATAAATGTGGAGGCAAGCCTAAAAAATCCCAACTCAATACTCAATTTTTACAAAAAACTCATTGCTTTTAGAAAAGGCAACGAAATAATTATCAATGGTACTTACAAGGAGTACTTCCCCAAAAACCGCAACTTATTTGTGTACGAAAGGGCGCTTGGCGAAAAGCGCTATATTGTAATATGCAACTTTAAGGAAAAGAGCGTAAACCTAAACGCAATAGATATTAAGGCACGGGGTGCAAAGCTTGTACTAAGTAACTACCGTGACTCCGACTCCGAGTTTGCCGACGGTATGACGCTAAGACCATACGAGGCGGTTGTATACGAGGAGTAGGCTATATCCAAAAACATAACTATTAATTACCGTTTACCCCTCCATAATGGAGGGGTAAAATTTTATTATATTTTAATACGGAACAAGTTTTTAATACAGAACAAAATTTAAATACAGAATAAGTTTTAATATAAAAAAGGCTGCTTACCCAAGTGTAAACAGCCTTTTTGGTTTAAGTTTTAGTTTAGCTTAAATAAAGCTTTTGCTTTACTTATTGTCTACCTTGTAGATATGTGCAATGAGGTCTACCACTTTGCAGCTATAACCCCATTCGTTGTCGTACCACGCTACCAACTTGAGGAAGTTGGGGTTGAGGGCTATGCCTGCGCCTGCATCAAATACAGAGGTGCGGGGTTCGTGAATGAAGTCGCTAGA
>Ga0265293_10006410_pt1 | contig 18873 bp, 20 predicted proteins | sample Munlanlewell138R_FD_192505 | JGI IMG/M metagenome (GOLD analysis project Ga0265293, IMG submission 192505) | Leachate microbial communities from a municipal landfill in Southern Ontario, Canada - Leachate well 138R | ecosystem: Engineered > Solid waste > Landfill > Unclassified | place: Canada... | reverse complement strand
AACAGCAAAAAGCGACTAAAAATCGTTAAAAAACGATGTTTTTTCGATAAAAGTTGAATTTTTCTAGCTCAAAGAAGCTTTTTTGGGATTTGAAGCGATGAAGGGTTAGTTGTTCAGCGTTTCCTTAGCAGGATGGGTTGTGTCTTGTATCTGGTTTATTTTAAAAGCTCATGTTGTTTTTTATATGTCCATTTGCCTTTTGGCTTGTCTATGTACTGAAAATGCTCATTTGTAAAGCTGCCTTGTATGCAAGTGATGCGATTATGTCGGTGTTTTACTTCTTCTTCTCCTATAGCTTTGTTTAAAGTGGTGGGTCCTGTAAGGTCATAAACCCCACCGCCAATATTGCGCTGTTCTATGTTCTCCACAATGATTTCAAGTGCTTTTGAAAGATGTGGGTTATTAGGTGCGCTAGCTATAAAATAGTTGCTGTACCTATGTTTTGTCATTAAAATAAGCTCTTTATCTTCTGGCAGAAGTATCTTGGAGAGTGGCCACACAGCGTGAGCGTCGATATCCATATAGACGCCACCAATATGGTTTAAGACAAAAAGTCTCCAGAAATCTGCTTGAGAAGCACCATCAGTTAATCTCTCAAAAGCATCTACGTATCTTTTTGGAGCATTCGCGCGTATAAATTCAAGCCTGTCTTCTGTGTTGACATATCGATATTCAAAATCCAGACTCATCAAGCGATTGAATAAATAGTTGATATACACGGGGAGGCTAACGCGATTAGTGTAGTTGGTTTGCCAAAGTATTTTAGGGATAACAAAATCTTTTTTTGTTGAAATTAAAGGCTTGCTAACAAGTGGGATAGTGAATCTTTTTTTGGGAAAAAAAGCATGAAAAGGGTAGGCGAAAATCTTTAAAATAGTACCAGAAATTTTTTCCAGCCGGTTGGCAACAATAATTATAGTGGACATGTCTATCCCCAAATTCTTACATTAGTTTTACGTTCATTATGCAGGTTTGCGGAGCCACTTCTTGCCTTTTTCCCTCACTAAAACCTATTTGGGGGAGAGGAGCTTGTTTGTGCCATATTTGTGTTTATGCCCCCAAATGTTGGTCAAGGAAGTCGCGGATAAATTGTGTTGGTCGCGTCGAGGTGAAGCGATCAATTTCTGCTCCATTTTTGAAGAGGATAACGGTGGGGAAACCGCGCGCCTGGTATTGGCCGGCAATACGCATGTTTTCGCCTTCATCGGCATCTAGTTTAGCCAGCAGGACCTGGCCGTCATATTCAGTCAATACCCTGTCCAGGATTGGCGCCAGCGCGAGACAGGGTGAGCACCAATCCGCCCAGATATCGAGCAGGATAGCTTGTTGGTGCGAAGCCGCAAGGACTTTTTCCTTGAAGTCTTCTTCCGTCACGTTAAAGATATAGGGGTTTTGCTTGTTCATGGTAGTAGGGTGCCAGTGATGCAACAGCGCGTCATTCTGCTTATCCATGGTTGGCTTTGCAAGTTGTGATTAGCTTGCCTGCCTGCTAAATACAGCACGTATAGGGTGTGCCGAAGAGTGCGGCACATCAATCGAGTTAAAACTCTTACAATGCGCTTCGCTTGTTTCAGCACATCCTATGCTTTACCAAGCAAGGACACTCAACCATTTTTGCATTCCTGCGAACATAAACGGCCTTCTGCAATTACAACAAAACCAGAATCCATTTCTCTTACTTCCTGGCCAGCGCCATGATGAAATATGTTGGTTAAACTCGAACATGCTTGGGATGTGACACCTGCTGCTGCACGCGCATTGCAGCAGGAGTTGCGCGGGCGTGTGGTGTTGGCCGATCGTTTGGGCAAACCAGGCTGCGTGGCTGGTATCGATGTTGGTCTTGAGGAGAAAAATACGATCGCCCGGGCGGCGGTGGTGGTGTTGTCTTTCCCGCAGCTGGAGTTGATTGAATCCAGTATTGCCCGTCAGCCTGTACAGTTTCCCTATATCCCCGGTCTGCTGTCATTTCGTGAAATTCCAGTCATCCTTGCTGCTTTGGATGGTCTGCGCGAGCGGCCTGATTTGTTGCTTTGCGACGGTCAGGGGATTGCTCATCCACGTCGTTTTGGCATTGCCTCTCATCTTGGGGTTTTGTATGACATCCCTGCCATTGGCGTGGGCAAGAGTCGTCTGCTCGGCAGTCATGCTCAGGTGCCGGATCAGCGTGGTGCCTGGATGCCGCTGCGTGATGGTGACGAAATCATAGGCGCGGTATTGCGCACACGGCGCGGGGTCAAACCTTTGTTTATCTCGGCAGGCCACCGCATAAGCCTGCCGACGGCGGTCTACTATACTTTGGCTTGCACCACGCGCTATCGGTTACCGGAGACTACACGACAGGCGCATTATCTGGCCTCGCTAGCCTGGCGGAAAGGAACTCAGTAACTCGGCATATAAAGCGGGTAGAGTACCTGTTCTTCTTTTTCAATACGCTCCACTAATACTTTGCCGATAATGGCAAAGTCCTTGGCGAAGGCCTTGGCTAGATCCTTGTCCACCCCGATGGCCTCGTATTTGCGTAAAAATTTCATTGCTACCTTGGCGATTTCATTCATCTCGCGACGAAAGCCCTGGATCAGTTCAGAATTGGTTTCATCGTCTCCAAGCGAACGATTAAGATAAATATACAGGCGCACGTTTTCGGTTAGTAGATGAGCCTGTAGATCGCTGCGGAAGGTATTGAGTTTTTCGGCAACAGTGGGATAGTCGGCTTGATCAAAGGCTTCCTTGATTTCACCGTAGAGGGCAAGTAGAGCCTTGTGGTCGGCAGTCAGCTCACTGATGAGTTCTGGGTGGTAACGGATCTCGGTGCCTGGTGCTGTGTTGTATTGTGGCGTGGCGGGTGCTTCGGGCTGAGTTGTTTCACCGGGGCCAAATATATTTTTCAAGAAGTCAAACATTGTATTGCCCTCTCTATCTGCTTGGTAAATGTTTCGATAAGAGTGGCCGCCCACTTGATGTCTGTCAAGCCGGTTTTGCTGCGCGGTGTCGCCTTGCCCAATCTGTTGCAGATGCAGAGGGCGTCACGGGATGTTGGTTGTAGCTCAGGGGGGTGGCATGTAAAGCGGATAGAGTATTAGCTCTTCGCGTTGCAGTCGGGTTTCAAACAGCTGCCATACATCATCGAAATCCTTGGTGAAAGTTGCGTTCAGCGCAGGGTTGCCGGCCATGGTTGAGTATTTTTTGAGAAAATTCAGTGCAGTCTTGGCAATCCCATCCATTTCACGCCGGAATCTGCGTATCAGCTCGTGTTTGGCATGATCATTGAGGAAACAGGCCTCCAGATAGGCATATAACCGAACATTTTCCTTGAGCAGGTGGTCATGCAGATAGCCTTGGAAGTCAGTAAGTTTTACTGTAACGCTCGCATAGTCTTGCCTGGCAAAAGTGGTTTTGATCTGCTCTTGCAGGGTTAACATTGATTTATGATCAGCCATTAGCTCGTTGATGAGCTCCGGGTGGTAGCGGATCTCGGTACCTGGTGCCATGCCGTATTGTGTGGTGGTTGCGGTATCTGGTTTGAGCTGAGCTTTTTTCTTGAAAAAGTTAAACATCGCAATGCCCTTTGCCTAAAAAAACCAAGTGTCAGATTTTATAACTATAGCAAGGCCATAATGTGCCAAGGAAACGAGTGCGTCAATCTCGATAAATCCATCGTCCAGAGGGAGCGCCTTCTACAGTTTTGCTTAGTATGCACTATGAGTTATAGGTGAGATATTCCCAGCCCGTACGAAGTATTTCAAGATGCTGAAATCCCCGTCATTTATTTGACTGTTTCATTTCCCCTTCTTGGCTGGTTTGCCGTTAGTTTTCCTTTCTGGGCGGCAGGTTTTTGCCGTTTTGTCCTGCTTGCCGAATAAAAAACACACAACACACTGAGTTATATACAAAAATAAGCATGGCACAGATGTTGCTTGGTATGGGCGTGAGTAAGTTTTTTGGAGGAAAGTCCATGTCAGCCTCAGTCGATAGCTATTTTGGTATGCATGAAGCGGCGCTGCGTTTGCGCGCGGCACGTGCGGAGACCATCGCCTCGAATCTGGCCAATGCAGATACACCCAATTATCAGGCGCGTGATATCGATTTCAAGGCGTTGATGAGTGAATACCAGGGCACAGCAGGTGGTGCCAGCTTGCGCACAACCAATAGCCGACATCTGAATACCACTGGTGATCTCGGCAATCCTGAGGCCATGTACCGCGTGCCAAACCAGCCAGCGGTGGATGGTAACACTGTTGATAGTCAAACCGAGAAGGCCGCCTTTATGGAAAATGCTCTGCAATATCAGGCCACGCTGCGCTTCATTGACGGCCAAATCAAGACGCTGCGTTCAGCTATACGAGGAGATTGATGATGTCCATGTTCAAGATATTTGATGTCGCCGGTTCGGCGATGAGTGCGCAAAGTACACGCCTAAATGTCACCGCCAGTAATCTGGCCAATGCCAATAGTGTCAGCAGCAGCATCGACCAGACTTATCGTGCACGGCAGCCGGTATTTGCGGCAATGCTCAATGATGAATCGGGGCAGAGCGGCATGGGCGAGGCAGTTGGCGTACAGGTACGCGGCATCGTCGAGAGCCAGGCGCCCTTGCAGACCCAATATGCGCCGGATCATCCAATGGCCGATGAAAACGGCTATATCCATATGCCAAATGTGAATGTGGTGGAGGAGATGGCCAACATGATTTCTTCCTCGCGTTCGTATCAGACCAATGTTGAAGTGGTGAATACCGCTAAACAGTTGATGATGCGCACGCTGACCATGGGGCAATAAGACTAAAGGGTAAATGACGATGAGCACAATTGATAACAATGCCGCGTTACTGGAAAGTCTGGGACTGTCACGGCAGAAAAATCAAAACACCGGGCCAAGCAATGAGCTGGGTGCAAATGATTTTATGACGCTGATGATTGCCCAGATGCAACACCAGGATCCGATGGATCCAATGGACAATGGTGATTTTATCGCCCAGTTGGCACAGTTCAGTGCCACTTCTGGCATTCAGGATTTGAACACATCGTTTGCTTCACTTTCGACTTCCTTACAGTCCAATCAGGCTCTGCAGGCATCTAGTTTAGTCGGTCGCAATGTGTTGATTGCATCTGATAGTGGCCAGCTCAATGAGGCAGGTGAGGTCGAAGGGCTAATCATACTGGAGAGTTCTACACAGCAGTTGAACCTTGGCGTTTATGACCAAAACGGTGCTTTGGTGCGGCATATTTCTATGGGTGGCCAGGCGTCAGGCAGTCTGCCATTCAGTTGGGATGGTCTGCGCGATGATGGTGAGCGAGCGGCTCCTGGCACGTATGAGCTTCGTGCCAATGCCTTGATCGATGGCGAGGTCACGGCGATGGAAACGTTGGTGTTCAGTGATGTGGAAAGTGTCAGCCTCTCTTCGCGTGGTGGCGTGTTGCTTAACCTGGCTGGTATAGGTTCGGCAGATCTTTCCAAGGTTTATCAAATCAAGTAAGCAACAACAGGAGATAGGAACATGTCTTTTCAAACAGCATTGAGTGGCTTGAATGCAGCTTCCGGTAATTTGAATGTTACCGGCCATAATATTGCCAATGCCAGCACTACCGGCTTCAAACAATCACGCGCTGATTTTGCTGATGTCTATGCAGTGAGCTTTGGCGGCGTGAGTAAGACCGCTGCCGGTAGCGGTGTACGTATGGCCGCAGTGACCCAGCAGTTCTCCCAGGGCAATATCGACTTTACCGAGAATAATCTGGATCTTGCGATCAGTGGCGATGGTTTTTTCATGGTCAGTGACAATGGATCCTTACTTTATACCCGTGCGGGCAACTTCGAGGTGGACCGCGAAGGCTATATAGTCAATGTGCATGGCCAGCGTGTGCAGCAGTATGCGGTAGATCCTGATACCGGTCTGGTGAGTAACTTCACGCCTACTGATATGAGGCTGAATCTGGGCGCTAACCCAGCCACACCAACTACGCGCATGGATATCAATATTAATCTTGATGCTGGCTCAACGCCGATTGATTCTGTAGCTTACCCAGCTCTGGATGCTAATGATCCAAACACCTATACGTTTTCTACAACCACCACGATCTACGATTCGCTTGGTGTAACTCATGAAGCATCCTTGTATTTTCGCAAGGACGATACCATGCCCGATAATGAATGGGGTGCCACCTTGGTGCTTACCGACGCGGACGGAACGGTGACTACCGGTGACACCATTCCTGTGGAATTCAATTCCAACGGTACCTTGCTGACTACTGGTGATCAGGATTTTCTCGCGCTAGCTGGCGCGTGGACACCCTCCACTGGTGCAGATCCCTTCAATAATTTCAATATCAACTTTGCTGGCTCAACACAGTTTGGCTCTGATTCAGCGGTCAATGCGCTGCACCAGGATGGCTATACCACTGGCCGCTTGAGTGGTATTTCAGTTGACACCACTGGCGTGCTGTTCGCGCGTTATTCCAATGGCCAGTCGGCATCGGTGGGGGCCTTTGCCATGGCGCGTTTTAATAATCCCAATGGCTTGCAGCAGGTGGGCGATACCAACTGGGCGCAGACCTTTGAGTCAGGTGATGTGCTGCATGGTCAGGCTGGCAGCGGTACTTTCGGCCAGATTCAGTCCGGTGCGTTAGAGTCGTCCAACGTCGATATCTCCAAAGAATTGGTCAACATGATCATCGCGCAGCGTGACTACCAGGCCAACGCCAAGATGATTAGCACAGAAGATCAGATCACTCAGACGATAATTAACATCAGGTAAGGGCAGAAACTTTCTCTGTCATTTGCGCGAGATGAGATGGCGTAACAAGGATGTTACCGTCGAGAGGAAGCCAACGCTCCTGTAGGTCGGACTTCAGTCCGAAAAAATATTTCAGTGAGGTATGAATTATGGACCGTATGCTTTATTTGTCGATGACAGGCGCCAGCCAGGTTTTACAGGCGCAGGCGATTACGACGAACAATCTGGCAAATGTCTCGACCACCGGCTTCAAGGCCGATCTGGCGCAGGCACGCAGTATGCCGGTATTCGGTCCTGGCATGCCTTCACGTGTATATGCGATGACAGAGCGGCCGGGCACGGATCTATCGGCTGGTGCGCACAACCATACCGGCCGTGATCTGGATGTTGCCGTGCGCGGTGATGGCTGGATCGCTATTCAATCGCCCGAGGGCAGCGAGGCCTATACGCGCGCCGGTGATCTGCATATCTCCAGTGCTGGCCTGCTGGTCAATGGCGCGGGCCATCCAGTCATCGGCGAGGCCGGTGGGCCGATAGCCATTCCACCTTTTGAATCAATCGACATAGGTACTGACGGCACAATAACCATCCGCCCGCTTGGTCAGGATGCCAATGTGTTGGCCCAGGTCGAGCGCATCAAACTGGTGTTGCCGGAGCAGGGGCAATTGACCAAGGGTGAGGATGGACTGATGCGCCCATTGGAAGGCGACGTGTTGCCTGCAGATGCATCGGTACAACTGGTATCAGGTGTCATCGAAACCAGTAACGTCAGCGTGGTGGATGCCATGGTGCGCATGATAGAGCTGTCCAGGCAGTACGAAACCCAGGTCAAGATGATGAATACGGCCAAAGAAAATGATGCTGCAACTGACAGTTTGATGCAGCTGGCATAACTATTGCATTGATACAACCAAAGTCAGCAAAAAGCGCCAAATTTTGGGCGCAGTGAATTAGCGAGGTAAGCATCATGAATCCGGCACTTTGGATAGCAAAAACAGGTCTTGAGGCACAACAAACCCGTCTGGGCGTAGTGTCGAATAATCTGGCCAACGTCAGCACTACAGGTTTTAAGCGTGACCGTGCGGTATTTGAAGATTTGCTCTACCAAACCGTGCGCCAGCCAGGTGCACAGTCCAGTCAGGACACTATGCTGCCTTCCGGCCTGATGCGCGGCACTGGTGTGCGCACAGTGGCGACCGAGAAGATGCATTCCCAGGGAAATGTGGTGCAAACAAATAACTCACTGGATGTCGCCATTCAAGGGCGCGGCATGTTTCAGATCATGATGCCTGATGGCACCATCGCCTACACCCGTGACGGCACCTTTCAGCGCAACGATCAAGGTCAGATGGTCAATGCCAATGGCTATTTGCTACAGCCAGATATCACCATTCCAGCAGATGCACAGACTATCAGTATCGGCAATGACGGCGTTGTGAGCGTGCAGCTGCCAGGTCAGGCCGCACCTACCCAGGCTGGTGATATTCAGCTGGCTGACTTTATCAATCCGGCGGGCCTGCAGCCTATCGGCGGCAACCTGTTTGTCGAGACTGCCGCCAGTGGCGCACCACAACTGGATACCCCAGGACTGAACGGTTTGGGCTCAGTTAACCAGGGTATGTTGGAGACTTCGAATGTCAATGTGGTGGAGGAGATGGTCAATATGATCGAGACGCAACGCGCCTATGAGATCAACTCCAAGGCAATCTCAACCGCTGATCAGATGTTGCAGTATCTGAATAATCAGACTTGATGGGTTTAGGGAGATAAGGTTATGAAACAGCTCATCATCCTCATCATCGGCACAGCACTGTTAAGCGGCTGCGCCACCATTAATCCACCTGCGCGCGATCCTGGTTATGCGCCAACAATGCCACCTGCGCCGGTATCGACTCAGGATAATAACGGCGCGATCTTTCAGCCTGTAAATGGATTGTCTTTATTCGAGGATGTGCGTGCCCATCGGGTCGGCGACATCCTTACCGTGCAACTGATGGAAAAAACCAATGCCAGTAAAAAGGCCGCCACCTCGACCAAGAAAGACCAGGACATCAATGTCGGCGTGAGTAATTTATTTGGTCGCCCGGTAACGCATAACGGCTACGATCCGCTAAGTGCCTCGCTCAAGGGCAATCGTGAATTCTCTGGTGACGGCGCCAGCAGCCAGAGCAATACCCTGACCGGTAATATCTCGGTGACGATTGCCGATGTCTTGCCTAACGGTAATCTGGTAGTGCGCGGCGAGAAGGTGCTCACCATAAATCAGGGTGATGAATTCATTCGTATCGCTGGTATCGTGCGGCCAGTGGATGTAAGTCCGGATAATTCCGTGCTCTCCACCAAGATAGCCGATGCCCAGATCACCTACGGTGGCCGTGGCACGCTGGCCGAGTCCAACCAAAAAGGTTGGCTGGCCCGCTTCTTCGACAGCTCACTGTGGCCTTTCTAGGAAGATATCATGAAACTACGTCATCTTTTTATCCTCGCCTTGACTCTGAGCTTGCCCTTTGCAGCGCAGGCCGAGCGAATCAAGGATCTTGCCTCGGTAGGTGGCGTGCGTAGCAACCAGTTGATTGGGTACGGTCTGGTTGTTGGTTTGAATGGCACGGGCGATCAAACTACGCAGACGCCATTTACCGTGCAAAGCTTGAAGAGCATGTTGGCGCAGTTGGGCATCAGCATCCCGCCCAACGTCAATCCACAGCTGAAGAACGTGGCGGCAGCCATGATCAGTGCCGAGCTGCCACCTTTCGCCAAGCCAGGACAGACTATCGACATCACCGTCTCATCTGTTGGTAATGCCAAGAGCTTGCGTGGCGGCACCTTGTTGATGACGCCACTGAAAGGTGCCGATGGTCAGGTTTACGCCATCGCCCAGGGCAATCTGGTGGTAGGCGGTTTTGGTGTCTCGGCCAATGATGGCTCAAAGATTACTGTCAATATTCCCAGTGTCGGTCGTGTACCCAACGGTGCTTCGGTAGAGCGAGTGGTGAATAATCCATTTGCCGTCGGCGATAATCTCTATCTTAATCTGCATTCTGCCGACTTCACCACCGCCACGCGGCTGGCGCAGGCTATTAATGACGTCATGGGGCCAGGCACGGCAGAACCTGCCGATGCCACCTCGGTGCGCGTCAACGCACCACGCGATGCAGGCCAGCGAGTATCGTTTGTCTCGCTGCTGGAGAATATCGACGTGCAGCCAGGAGAGGGCGCAGCCAAGGTGGTGGTCAATTCGCGCACCGGCACGGTAGTCATCGGCCAGAATGTTCATATCGGCCCTGCCGCCGTCGCCCATGGCAGCCTTACAGTGACTATTACCGAAGGTGCAACCATCAGTCAGCCAGCGCCATTTGGCGCGGGTCAGACCGTGGCAGTGCCGACCTCGGACATAGAGATCAAAGAAGAATTCGACCGTATGTTTATGTTCAGCCCAGGCGTAACCCTCGATGAAATCGTCCGGGCAGTAAACCAGGTCGGCGCGGCGCCAGGCGATTTGGTCGCCATCCTGGAAGCACTCAAACAGGCCGGCGCACTGCGAGCCGAGCTATTGATTATTTAAATGAATACCAATGCCACCCACGCCTATACCGACTTTCAGAGCCTAAGTGCCCTGAAAGCCGATGCGCGTGAGGATTCGGCAGGGGCATTAAAGGCAGCAGCCAAGCAGTTTGAGGCGTTGTTTCTGCAGATGATGCTCAAGAGCATGCGCGAGGCGAGCGAAGGTGATCCGATGTTCGATGGCGAACAGGCTGCGATGTACCGCGATATGTACGATAAACAATTGTCGCTGGAGCTGAGCGAGAAGGGCATAGGTCTGGCTGAGATGCTGGTAAAGCAGTTGCAGCAACAGACCAGCGAAAAACCTGAAGCTATTAAGGAACTCAATATGTCGAGCCGCCCACTTATAAGCCAGCGGCCATATGCAGCAGCACAGACCGAAGCTGTCACCACACCAAACACGACGGCTACAGAAATTGCAGCCTCACCAGAGGATTTTGTCAGCAAGCTCTGGCCCATGGCAGAAAAGGCTGCGGCCAGAATAGGCGTGGCACCAGATGCATTGCTGGCACAGGCAGCACTGGAAACCGGCTGGGGTAAGGCGGTTATCCGAAACCCAGATGGCCAGAGCAGCCATAATCTTTTCAACATCAAGGCGGATGGACGCTGGGATGGAGAGAGTGTGGCCAAGTCCACGCTGGAATATCGTGAAGGCGTGGCGGCCAAGGAAGTGGCCAGGTTCCGTGCCTATGCATCGTTTGAAGAAAGTTTTTCCGATTATGTGGATTTTCTGCAGTCCAATCCGCGTTATGCCGAGGCCTTGCAACAGACCGGCAACCCCAAGGAATTTGTTCGCTCCCTGCAGGATGCCGGTTATGCAACCGACCCGGCCTATGCCCGCAAGATTGGCCAGATTCTGGACAGAGGCGTGATCACTTCGGCCGCAGCAGATGTAAAGAATACAGCCCAGCGGACGCTATCATGAGTGGAGATTCCCATATGATTGTCAAAAACACTTTTTGTCATGACCCTCTGGCTGTAATGCAGGAGGTGTGTCGTGCCTGATATTCTCAATACCGGTGTTTCTGGACTACTGGCCGCTCAGCGTTCGCTGGCGACCACCAGTCATAATATCGCCAACGTCAATACGGAAGGCTACAGCCGTCAGCGTACCAACCTGTCCACCCGCATCCCGGAGCTTTCCGGTGCAGGCTATATTGGTTCCGGCGTAAAGGCAGATAGCGTAGTGCGCGTGTATGACCAGTTTCTGGTCAACCAGCTAAACACTTATACATCCAATATGCATCGTCTGGATGATTATCATAACTATGCCTCACAGGTGGATAATCTGCTGGCCGATGCTGACGCTGGTCTGGCACCGGCAGTGCAGGAATTTTTCAATGCCTTGAATGGCGTGGCGGATAATCCTTCGTCCATTCCGGCGCGCGAGGTCTTGATCAGCCAAGCCGAGTCGTTGGCCTTTCGCTTTCAGTCCATAGACGAGCGGCTATCTTCGCTACGCGATGTGGTCAATTCATCCATCAGGGATACAGTCAACGATATAAATTCCTTGACCCAGTCTATTGCCAATATAAATCAGAGTATCGTGCTGGCACAGGCTAAGGCTGGTGGTTCTCCACCGAATGATCTGCTGGATGAGCGCGATAAGCTGGTCAGGAAATTATCAGAGCGCGTGCCGGTGACTACCGTGATGCAGGATAACGGCGCGATGAATGTCTTTATCGGCAATGGTCAGGTGATGGTGTTGGGCATGGATTATAATCAGCTTGAAACCACGCCCAGTGACTATGATTCCTTTACCTTACGTGTGAATCTGACCACCAAATCTGGTGCGGGACCGGATGTGACAGATTTTCTCAACGGCGGCAGCATCGGTGGTCTGCTGTCATTTCGCAAGGATATCCTGGAGCCAGCGCAAAATTCACTAGGGCGTATTGCCGTTGGCTTGGCCGAGAGTCTCAATAACCAGCACCATCAGGGTCTGGATATGAATAATGAACTGGGCCAGGATTTGTTTGGCTTTTCCGGTGTGACAGCACAGGCTAACGTTATCGCCAGCAGTCGCAATACTGGGGCTGCAACAATGACCTACGACATCACCGATGTCAGTGCCCTGACGACCAGCGACTACCGCATAAGCACCGCTGATGGCACCAATTACACCTTGACCAGGCTGAGCGGCAACACCGTCGTCGGCACCTACGCCCCTGGTGCCTATCCGGCCACCATAGACGTGCCTAGCGAGGGATTTTCTTTCTCGCTGGATACCGCTGCGGCGGCCGGTGACAGTTTTGAGTTGCGGCCAACCCGTTCTGCTGCGCGTGACTTCAACTTTCTCATCACCGATACCAAGCAGATCGCTGCCGCTGCGCCACTGCGAGCCACTGAGTCTGTCGCAAATCTAGGCAGTGCGCAGATCAGTGCGCTGGATACCACGGCCGGAGCAACCACCAATCTTGGCACGGTGCGGGCCGGTGGGGACGTAACCATGACCTATGACGACACCGTCCCCGGTTATGTGCTGGGCGGCGCGCTGGCCGGCAATCTGGCCTACAATCCGGCAACCGACAGCATGGGCAAGTCTTTCGACCTCGGTGCTATCGACCCCGACTATGCCGGCATCAGCTTTCGTCTGTCTGGCAAGCCGCTAGCGGGTGACAGTTTCACCATAAGCCCTAACTTTGATGGTGTAAGTGATGGCAGCAATGCCCTGAAACTGGCGGCTCTCGATGGTAAGCCTATTCTTGCCGGTGGCACGACAACCTTTCAAAATGCCTATGGCCAGATGGTATCAACTGTCGGGGCGCGCACCCATCAGGCCAGCATCGACCTGGGTGTGCAGCAGAGCATGGTTGTGCAGGCAGAGATGGCAGTGGAGGCTGTATCTGGTGTCAATCTCGATGAAGAGGCTGCCAATATGCTGCGCTTCCAGCAGGCCTATCAGGCCACCGCTCAGCTTATTGGTGTGGCTCAGTCTCTCTTTGATACCTTGCTCGATGCGGTAAGGAGATAGCTATGCGTATTTCCAGTCGCTTCTTCCAGACCTTGAGCATCAACTCCATACTCGACCAGCAAGTCAGGCTAAGCAAGACGCAAAACCAGCTCGCCACCGGCAAGCGCATCATGACACCTGCCGATGATCCGGTTGGCACCAGCCAGTTGATGCAGTTGCGCCAGACAGAAAATACCGTTGAACAATATCAGGCCAATTCTGACGCTGCGATCAATCGTTTGTCTACCGAGGAAGGCGTATTGGCTGGTGTGACCAACCTCTTGCAACGCGTACGTGAACAGGCCATTCAGGCGGCCAACGCCTCCCAGACCAATGAAACGCGCAGTTTTATTGCTGCAGAAACCCGTCAGCGTCTTGAGGAGCTGGTTGGTCTTGCCAACACCAAGGACGGCAATGGCGAATATCTGTTTGCCGGCAGCAAGGGTTTTACCGAACCCTTCGTGCCCAATGCCGCAGGCGGCTATGACTACTTCGGTGACGATAGCCAGCGTTTCCTGCAGATCAGTGCCGGTCGCCAGGTCGCCGATGGCAACTCAGGCTCGGAAGTGTTTGGCCTGATCCGTAATGGCAACGGCAGCTTTGTTACCAGTACGAGTACCAGCGCCACACTGGAAGCAACGCTGGATCCACTCAGCACTGCCAGCGCCAGTGCCACCGTCAACCCACAATATGCTGATGCGGTTGAGGGGTACAGAATAGTTTTCGATAACAGTGTGCCTCCAGGTGTCTACGAGCTGTTTGATAGCTCAAATGTTTCACTGGGGACAACTCCTTATGCAGATCCACTGAATATCTCTATTAATATTAGCGGTGATGCAGCTGCTGCGATCACCTTGAGTGGCGTGCCAGAAAATGGGGATGAGTTTGTTCTGCATACTGGCGGCAATGCTGGCACCGGTATGGTTACTTCCACCAGTGTGCAGGGGCGTTTTGAGCCTGCCTTGGTTAATGGTGTAAATGGCTACACCTTACATTTTATTCAAGCCGATCCAGGTGACCCCATCACCTATGAGGTACTCACTAGCGGCGATCTTAATCCTTTGGCGCCGCCAGTTACTGGCACCTATACCTCAGGTGAGCCCATCCCTTTTCGTGGTGCACTGGTAACCTTAAATGGTACACCAGCCGATGGTGATACATTCTCCATTCGCTCCAGTGAAAACCAGAATATTTTCCAGACGCTGCAAAACTTTATTACCGCACTGGAAACTCCAGTCACCTCACCGGCTGAAATGGCTGAGCTCAACAACGATATCAACCGCTTTCTCACCGATATCGACCAGGGCATGGACAACATTCTTACTGTGCGCGCCGGTGTCGGCGCCAGGCTTAATGCCATCGATGCTCAACGTTACATCAATGATGATCAGTTATTTCAGACCACCAAGATCATCTCTTCCATAGAAGATCTCGATTATGCTGAAGCCATTAGTCGTCTCAACCTGCAAATGGCCGGCCTCCAGGCCGCCCAACAAACCTACCTGAAGGTGCAGGATCTCTCCCTGTTCAATTTCTTGCGCTGATTAAAAGCCCATCATCGCTCGTCAGCTTAAGCGAGAGAGGTAAATCATTGGCTGCGGCAAGTGGAATCTTGCAAGCAAGCATGGATGCGCGTCGCTCATCTCATCACACTCTGATCTAACAAGAAAAAGCAGTTAGTTATTTTGGTTTCACATAAACCAAAATACAGCCTTCTAATATCAGCAAATATAAGTAAAGAACCTGCCGTCGTGACCGAAATAACTCGACCACTATGCAGCAGGGCAAGCCAATCGCGGCTAAAGCCACTGCAAAGCTCCCCTCTCCCGCTTGCGGGAGAGGGGCTGGGGGAGAGGGTAAGTCTCTCTGCGCACGAGGTCAGAATATCTGCCTCAAAGGCGGGCGGCTTCCCCAGTAATTGCTTTTATCTTAACGATTAATAGTCAGTTACTAACATACTAGGGTATTGAATTCCGTTATGCATGGATGTACATTACGGTTCCTGACGAGGTTAATCACCAACTAAAAGGCACGAGATGGCAAACGAATACAGACTTCGTGGACGTATCTGGATTGAGGGGCCGGAAGGCACCTTTCTGGGTTATGGGCGTGTTGTCTTGCTCGAACGGATACAGGAGCACGGTTCCATTACTGCTGCGGCACGTTCGATGAAAATGTCCTATCGGCACGCATGGAAGCTGGTGGAATCAATGAATAATCAGGGTCGTACGCCGGTTGTGGAAAAGAGTGCCGGTGGGCGGGGTGGCGGTAGAGCCATCGTCACCGAGGCGGGTGAGCGTGCCATCGCGTGTTTCTGGACGGCTTACAAAGAGTTCAAGGCGTTTTTGAATGAGCGTACTGCCAGGCTTGATCTCTAAAGAGCTTTTTTTGTGCAGCGTTATGCATGCAAGAACACAACGAAACAAAACAAAGAAGGGAGAAGATTATATGCAAGCAGCAAAATCTATCACTATGCTGTCGGCGGCCGCCTTGATGGTATTGGCCAGTGGTCAAGCGCTGGCAGGGGAGGTCGTCGTTGCTGTAGCGGCCAACTTCACCGATGCAACGCGCGATATTGTGTCTTTATTCGAGAAGACCACGGGTCACACCGCCAAGGTAAGTTTTGGTTCCACTGGCAAGCTGTATACCCAAATCGAAAATGGTGCGCCGTTTGAGGTGTTCCTGGCGGCAGATAGCAATCGACCGGAGAAGGCTGAGATTGAAGGTCTGGCAGTGCCTGGCAGCCGTTTTACCTATGCCAAGGGAAAGCTGGCTTTGTGGAGCATCAAGGCAGGGGTTTTTGATGATGGCGAGGCTTATATTAAGTCGCTCAGCTTTTCCCGTGCCGCAATGGCCAACCCGAAGACTGCGCCTTATGGTCTGGCAGCCCAACAGGTAATGGAGCACATTGGCGTATGGGGGCAGGCGCGCCCGAAACTGGTCCAGGGCGATAATATTGCCCAGACCTTCCAGTTCGCAGCAACCGGCAACGTCGACGTGGGCTTTGTGGCCTTCTCGCAGGTGAAGGCGTGGAAGAAAGAGCCTGGCAGCCTGTGGGAGATCCCCGATGGCTATTACCAACCTATTGCCCAACAGGCGGTGTTGTTGAAAAAAGGTGAGGGTAAATTGGCTGCACGCGCTTTTCTTGATTTTCTCAAGACCCCTGAGGCGCACAGGGTTATCACCGGCTACGGTTACGGCTTGGAGTAAGTCATGACTTTTGACTGGCAGCCGATTAGCCTCACGCTCAAGCTGGCAGGCATATCCACCTTGATGTTGCTGGTGGTGGGTACGCCGATCGCCTGGTGGCTGGCGCGTACTCGCCACTGGCTTAAGCAGCCCATCGCATCCGTAGTGGCCCTGCCTTTAGTGTTGCCACCCACGGTACTGGGCTTCTACCTGTTGGTACTGATGGGCCCTAATGGACCTGTGGGACAGTTCACCCAGGCTCTGGGTCTTGGCACCTTGCCGTTCACTTTCGAGGGGCTGGTGGTGGGGTCGGTGATCTATTCGCTGCCCTTCGCAGTGCAACCCCTTCAGAACGCCTTTGAGGCCATCGGCGAGCGCACCCTGGAAGTGGCGGCCACCCTGCGCGCTTCTCCTTGGGACCGCTTCTGGACTGTCGCCGTGCCGCTGGCCCGGCCAGGTTTTCTCACCGCCACGGTACTGGTCTTTGCTCATACCATCGGCGAGTTCGGTGTAGTGTTGATGATAGGCGGTAACATTCCCGGCGAGACCAAGGTGTTGTCGGTGGCTATTTATGATCACGTAGAAACGTTGGAGTATGAGCAGGCCCATTGGCTCGCAGCTGGCATGCTCATTTTCTCCTTTTTGGTATTACTTGCGCTCTATCTGCTCAACGGGCGTCGCGGTCGGTTCTTCAGCTCATGAACAATCGGATCACAGCTCGCTTTCGCGTCACCTTCCCCGGCTTTTCCCTGGAGGTGGATCTTGAACTTCCGGGGCATGGCGTATCCGCTCTATTCGGCCCATCGGGTTGCGGCAAGACCACCCTGCTGCGCTGCATCGCGGGCCTGCAGCAGGCGGATGGGAAGCTGCTCATAGGTGACGCGGTATGGCAAGACGCCAGCAGTTTTGTGCCGGTGCACCAACGGCCACTGGCCTATGTGTTCCAGGAGGCAAGTCTCTTCCCTCACCTGTCGGTGCGGGATAATCTGCTCTACGGCTATAAGCGGATCAGCAGGGAACAGCGTCGCGTAGTCTTTGATGAGGCAGTGGCTTGGCTGGGATTGGAGGAGCTATTGAAGCGTGATCCCGGGAGCTTGTCCGGTGGTCAGCGTCAGCGGGTGGCCATCGCCCGCGCCCTGCTCACCAGCCCACGCTTGTTGCTGATGGATGAGCCTTTGGCCGCCCTCGATCTTAAGAGCAAGGCGGATATCCTTCCCTATCTGGAGCGGCTGCACGATGAGCTGGATATCCCTGTCATCTACGTTACCCATTCCCCGGATGAGGTAGCTCGGCTGGCCGATCACCTGGTTATGCTCGAAGGCGGCCGCGTATTGGCTAGCGGGTCGCTCACCGAAACAATGGCACGGCTCGACCTGCCTATCCAGCGGGAGGAAGATGTTGGCGTCGCCCTGGAGGCGCAAGTGGTTGAGCGTGACGAGGACTGGCATCTGGCCCGTGCTGAATTTCCCGGTGGTAGCCTGTGGGTGCGTGACATGGGTATTCCGGTGGGTGGCAGGCTACGTCTGCGAGTGCTGGCGCGGGATGTCAGCCTGGCTACAGCGGTGATACCGGAGCAGAGCAGTATCCTGAACTTATTGCCTGCCACTGTGACTGAATTGGTCGATGATGCTCACCCCTCCCAGCGACTTGTCCGCGTGGCGGTAGGAAAAACGCCTTTACTGGCTCGATTGACTGCACGCTCAGCTGACGCGCTAGGGCTGGTGCCAGGCAAGCCGATCTGGCTGCAGGTGAAATCGGTGGCAGTGCTGGAATGAGGGTATGCAGCACCCCCGCACAGAAAAGGATAGCAAGCGGTTTACTGTCCGAGACCCGATGCTGTTATACAGGTACAAGGCAGGGTACTGGCTGGCACCAGGCCAGGATGCTCAGGATCAAGGCGCTGGTGAGGATCAAACAGGGCCGGATATTTAGGTGGCGAATGCCACTCGTCATGCTTATTCCAGAGATCAGTTGAGGATGAAACGGTCCGCATGCGCTGACTGGGACAGGCGGAACAGAAACCGTTCCATGGCATAGTACTGGAGGAGTTCGTTGAACGGCCTTTTTATCGTTTTTGGCGCGATTTAGAAGGCGTTGCCGGACAGATGCGGGGATATTCTTCGGGGATTTCATGTGCTCGCCTCCAGATAGGGAAGCATCACCTTTTCAACATGGCAGACTTTCGCGTATTTGAGCAGTACATCAAGATTGAATTGCTTGCGGGCTTTGTAGAGTTTCAGTGCCTCCAGTACCACATCCATACCGATCTTGTTCCGAAACTTGAAACAGTCGGCAAGCGTTTTTTTCGGACTGTAGATTTTGACGGACACTCTGTCGATTTGGTGCTCTTCGACACCTGCACGGAATGCCAGGTCAGAGAACCGGTGAACACTGAGTGGTGGATAATCCAGGGACGGTTGCCGTGATTCCCTTGGCATGG
>Ga0265293_10006409_pt1 | contig 18874 bp, 19 predicted proteins | sample Munlanlewell138R_FD_192505 | JGI IMG/M metagenome (GOLD analysis project Ga0265293, IMG submission 192505) | Leachate microbial communities from a municipal landfill in Southern Ontario, Canada - Leachate well 138R | ecosystem: Engineered > Solid waste > Landfill > Unclassified | place: Canada... | reverse complement strand
CTGACCGGCAGGCGGAAATTCGCGCAGAAATCGGAAAAATTGAGATGTTCGAATCGGTAACAGATTTTATGAAAATGCTCGAAGTCTGAATAGTTATTTCTTTAACTAAGCTCTGTTTGGGAGCGATTAAAAAATTTATTAGATTATAAAAGTTTTAGAAAAGGAGTTCAAAGAATGAAAAAAGGTTGGGTTGTACTAATTGCTGTCGTCGTAGTACTCCTCTTGATTATCGGTAGAGTCGTCGGCATCTACAACAGTTTGGTTACTCTCGAAGAGGGTGTGAACCAATCCTGGGCGCAGGTCGGAAACCAGTATCAGCGCCGCGCCGATCTGATTCCTAATCTGGTCGAAACCGTCAAAGGTTACGCCAGTCATGAGCGCGAGACCCTGGAAGGCGTTATCCAGGCGCGCGCCAATGCCACCAGTCTGAACGTCACCCCGGAAGTGCTCAATGATCCGGCGGCATTTGCTAAATTCCAGCAGGTGCAGGGTGAAATCAGTACGGCTCTTTCGCGCCTGATGGCGGTGGTCGAGAATTATCCAAATCTGAAAGCTAATGAAAATTTCCTGGCGTTGCAGTCGCAGTTGGAAGGCACCGAGAATCGCATCGCGGTTGAGAGACAACGTTTCAACCAGACCGTGCAGTCTTTCAATACCCGTATTCGCCAGTTCCCGACAAATATTTTTGCTGGAATGTTCGGATTTGGAAAGAAATTGTACTTCGAGGCTCAGGAAGGCGCTGAAATAGCTCCCAAAGTTGAATTTTAAGTGATGATTAATGTATAATAAGCGACTTGGGCGAGTTCTGATCATCGCCGGGCTTTTTCTATTCAGCCTGCAGGCGTTTGGATTAGAGGTGCCAAAATTAAATCGTCGGGTAACCGATCTGGCGGGAATTCTTTCTCCGTCCGAAGAAGCCCGTCTCGAAGAAAATCTGATGGTTTTCGAAAATGAGACCTCGAACCAGATTGCAGTCCTGATTATCAACAGTCTGGATGGAGAATCGATCGAGCAGTATTCAATTCAGGTCGTGGATCAATGGCAACTTGGCACTGCGCAAAAAGATAACGGCGTTCTGCTCTTAATCGCAGTTCAGGATCGCCAGGTTCGGATAGAAGTCGGTTATGGTCTGGAGGGCGTTTTGACTGACCTGATCAGTTTTCAGATCATTCGCAATGTAATTGCGCCCCAATTCCGTAATGGAAATTACTACGCCGGAATAGATCAGGGTTTGCGGGCGATCATGATGACCACTAAAAATGAGTACAAAGGCGATCCGCGACAACAGAAAAATTATGACGTCGAACGCGGTAAATCAATTGCTTCACTGGTTTTCATGATCATCTTCATTTTGATATTTCTGTGTAGTGGTAAGAAGGGAAGACGTAATCTGCTGTGGGCTCTGTTTTTTTCCAATATGTTCGGCGGACGGGGTGGAGGTTGGCGTTCCGGCGGTGGCTTCGGAGGTTTCTCCGGTGGCGGTGGCGGTTTCGGTGGCGGAGGTGCTTCCGGGCGCTGGTGAAAATGACGGTGATAATCGCGTTTTGATGAGGGATTGATGAAACTAAGTAAAGAATACTTCTCAGCCAGTGACCTGAATGCCATCAAACAGGCGTGTGAATACGCCGAAGAGAATACCTCAGGTGAAGTTCGGGTTACCATTTTTGAAAAAAGACCGCGTAAATCAGCCGGATGGAGTCTGATGGAGCTGGCTTTAGCCGAGTTCAAGAACCTTGGCATGGATAAAACCCGCGATCGAACCGGCGTCTTGCTGTATATTTTACTAGATGAGCACAAGTTCCAGGTTCTAGCTGATGAAGGCATAAATGCCAAAGTTGAAAAAAAGGTTTGGGATGAAATCGCCAATCAAATGGCTGAAAAATTTAAAAACGGCGAATACCTTACGGGAGTTGTGACGACCGTGATGCGCATTGGTGAAATTCTGGCTGGTTGGTTTCCACGCAAGAGTGATGACACCAACGAACTATCTAATGAAGTACATATTGTCTGAAATAATTAAAGAGGTTAATGTTATGAATCCAAGGAAGCGCTTAATTTTAACATTTTTAAGTGTCTGTTGCTTGCTCGTTATGGGATTGATTCGCAGTTGCGGCGAGCGAAAACCGGAGGGAGAAATGATCGATATTAAACAGAGAATGGACCTGACATCGAGTCTAGTGCGGAAATTCGGAGAGGAGAATCGCGACCGGATCGAGATAGGAGTAAAGCAAGTTAGTGATTTTTGGCGGGCTGAAGACGGCACCGCTTCCGTGCTGAAACAATTTTGCAAAGATAATTTCATCACCGAGCAGACTGAACTGCTGACTGCGTTTGAACATATCGAAAAAACCTTCGAGACAATGGGTGGGGTCATCGTGGAATTGAACCGTGATTTAAAATGGTATATGGATGTGCCAACTGGCCCGATTCTGCCGGTTGACTATTTATTAGCCAATTTTAACCTCGGCAATCACGTTGAAGATGACCTGTATGCCACGAAAATTGCTTTCTTCGTTTTACTGAATTATAAAGTCTATAGCCTGGATGAAGTTTTGGACGAAGGTTCCAACTGGGATCGCCAGAAATGGGCTGAAGTCCGTTTAGCGCAGAAGTTCACCTCACGGGTCCCGTCTCAATTCAGTCAGAAACGCTATGAGGCTTACAATCTGGCTGAAAATTATATTTCTAATTATAACATCCACATGCACAACCTCTTGACGGAAGATGGTCAGAGGCTTTTTCAGCAGGGATTGAAACTGATCTCGCATTGGGGTTTACGCGACGAATTGAAAGCCCAATATCCGCTGACTGACGGTTTTGAACGTCAAAAAATGATTTATGAGGTAATGCTGAAAATTATCAACCAGGATATTCCGCAAGTTGTCATCGATAATCCGGAGGTGGATTGGAACGTCGCTAAAAATTCCGTCAGTGGCGCCAGTTCAGACAATTCCCGCGAACCGGACACTCGTTTTGCGCGGTGGCTGGGGGTTTGTCATGGCGAGAAAGCCTGTGATCCGTATTATCTGGTTTCGAAGTCGCATATCGATCGCCGATTTAACGAAGAGCGTGAAATTCCAGAGGACATCGTCCGGCAACTGTTTGTTGATTTGTTATCGGCGCCGGAATTAAAACAGACTGCGCAGTTAATTGCCAAACGTCTTGGTCGCGACCTCGAACCATTTGACATCTGGTATAATCAGTTCCGGGCAAAATCCAAATACACCGAGGCTGAACTGGACCGCATCACCCAGACCAAATTTCCGACGGCTGAGTCTTTCAAGATGCAGTTGCCGGAAATCCTGATGAAACTCGGTTTCGACCGCAATACAGCCAATTTTCTGCAAACCAAGATTGAGGTCGATCCGGCGCGCGGTTCCGGACATGCCATGGGCGCCGCCCGGCGTTCGGACAATGCTCATCTGCGCACGCGCGTTGCGGAAGGGGGAATGGACTATAAAGGCTTCAACATTGCCATGCACGAACTCGGGCATAATGTCGAGCAGGTTTTAACGCTGAACAAAGTCGATCATACCATCATGCAGGGCGTCCCGAATACGGCTTTCACGGAAGCTTTCGCCTTCGTTTTCCAGAAACGCGATCTGGATGTGCTTAGTTTAACCGAAAAAGATCCGCAGAGCGAGTACCTGAATTATCTCAACGAACTCTGGCAAACCTGTGAAATAGCCGCAGTAGCCCTGGTGGATATGGACGCCTGGCATTGGTTATACGCTCATCCTGAGGCAACTCCGGCTGAATTCAAGAAAGCTGTGCTCGATATTTCACGGGAAGTCTGGAATGAATATTATTACCCGGTAATCGGCAAAAAAGACTCCGAAATCCTGGCGATTTACTCGCACATGATTGATAACGGTCTCTATCTGCCCGATTATCCGCTGGGTCATTTGATTTCCTTCCAGATTGAACAATATATCAAAGGCAAGAACCTGGCGAAGGAAATGGAGCGCATGTGCATTCAGGGTCGGATCAGCCCGATCTACTGGATGAAAGGCGCGGTCGGCGCGGAGCTCTCCGCCGAACCGATGATCCTGGCGGCGCGCGAAGCACTTAAAAAACTTCAGTAAAGTTTCTGAAATAAATTGAAAAGCCTCTCCTGGCGATTGCCGCTGGAGCGGCTTTTCAATTTTCCAGTTAGATTCTAATCGTTTCGGCTTAGCAGATAGCGTTCGGCGAATTTGAGAAAAGTCGGCCAGTTGGGACCGGTGGTATGTCCGCCGCTATGTTGCCGGAAGGCGATTTCACCATCGATCAAAGCCGTTTCCTGAGGAGGAAATTCAGTTGTGCCGAGGTCTTTTTTACCCAGGAGACGGTAAACCGGACCGGCGCCGACGCCTGCCAGAAACATCCCCCTGGCATCCACCCAACCACCTTCCACCTGTTCCGAGCCAACACTTATGAAAACCGGTCGCGGGGCGCAGAGCGCCAATAGTTCATGCGCATCTATCGGCAAGTCGTCCCAGGTTAGCGGACCGGCATATTTGAGAAAATTGCCTGCCATCCAGTGATATTCACCCGAACCGGCTAAATTCTCAACAATCTCGCCATAATTGCGGCGATGCAATTTGAGGCCGCCTTCACCTGAAGAACCAATAAAACCAATCGCGAAACGTTCGTCATAAGCCATCGCCACGACTGCCGCTTTGCCGTAGCGTGAGAGTCCTTCAATACCAACTCGTTTAGCGTCGACCAAAGGATCGCTTTCCAAATAATCCAGAGCGCGGCTGGCGCCCCAAGCCCAGGCCCGTAACGCTCCCCAATCATCGACTTTACGCGGTTGCCCCTTATTGCATAAACCGATAATGCCCTGTGTCAATCCGGCGCCGTTATCGGCTTGAATACTGGTTGGAATCAGAGTAGCATAACCCCAGCCCTTTTCAAAAACCAGTTCCTGCCAGGTCGGTTCGGCAGACTCTGAATCTACTCCGAAAGGAATTTGTTCGCTGAATGAAAGGTGGATGATTACAGGTACGGAATTATTTGCATTGGCTGGCGTAGTCAGGGCTAATTGAATATCCACCGTGATTAAAGGATAAGCCGAGTTATCGACATGTCCTACGATTTGTTTGGTGATGACCGGAAAGTCGCCAACCTTATGCGACTTAACTGCTATTACGTTCCAATTGACCTTGGGTATATTTTCGGGAACTCGACCGTAAATTTCGCGGTCAAAGTCTTCCACAATCTCCGGTCGCCGTTTTTGCCACCAATTTTTCGGCGTAGTGACTTTATTACCATTTTTAAGAGTCAGCGGATCCGGCAAATTGGGATAGGGATTTGCTTTCGACTCGTCGTAATTAGGCAAATTTGGGGCATTTGGATCGATACCATTCACCCACGGTCGCAGTTCTTTAATGTCGAGCAGATTCATCAGCCTTTGGTGATCTTGTTCCGCCGTCAACTGCGCCGGCGGTTGCAATCGGCTATTTTCAGGTTTTTCAGACGGATTGTTAGCGTGCAAGTAAACGCAGGTTACAACGACCACAAGAGTAAGTGAGAGATAAGGATGTTTAGCTAACATAAATACCTCTTAGTTGTGATTGAATCTTCAACATATAATGAGATACATCTCCGAGCTTATCTTATTTTAAAAGTTTTATACACAGGGACTTAATGTCGCTTTTTTTTAAAGCATCATATTTTGCATTTCGGGTGTCGTTATAGCGATACCAGACAACCTCATTGGATTTCTTATCGACGACATAAATATTCAGTAGCAGGCTGTACCATTGATAATCATAAGAGAAAGCCGCATCATAAAAGAGTTCATAGATTTGCGCTTGCATTACATCATACTTTTTGGATTCATCCGAAGCGCCCAAAGCAATACCACTAATGAAAATGAAATATTCCGAATCGACTTTTTCAACCAGTTGTTTTAGTTCCGGAGTCAGCGGAAATATACTTGTCTGACTTTGGGATACCCTGGTGGAATCGGTAATCTTATCATAGTAGGCAATGGATTTTAAGAAATTTTGAGGTATCCATTGATTTATAATCGTCGTATCGGTAATTATGGTCGACGTTTTGGGTAAATATTTACCTTCGCCGATAATCTCTAGAAAAATATTTTCCACATTTTTAGATACGTACAGACTATGACCGGGCTTCAATACTTTAATTTCACCGTGAGTTTCATAATAATTAATATGGGGAAACAAAATTGAGATCGAACCAAGATTTGATAAATCTAAACTAGTTTCTTTTTTAATAATTGCATTTTGGGTACAACAGCCAAGTAAAATGATGATGCTTAAAATCGGAATGAGAATTTTTAGTTGCACTTTAGGTGTTCCTCAAATTGATGTCCATTTATTGCGTCTCAGCAAAAAAGAAAATTACAATTCGATGCCGAGCTCGTCGATTTTACGGTAGAGCGACGAAAGACCGATGCCGAGCAGTTCGGCGCATTTATTTTTATCGAAATCGACCCGGCGTAGGATCGTCAAAATGTGTTGGCGTTCAAAATTCCGTACCGAACCTTTAAGATCGTCCGAGGTATCGATCAAATCCGAAAGATTGCTGGAAAGATTAGGCGGCAGGTCGCGCGGGGTAATATAGTCGCCTTCGCAGAGCAGGACCGCCCGTTCGATGACATTTTCCAATTCGCGCACTTCGCCTTTCCACTTATAACTCATCAGGATTTTGAGGGTATCACGATCAGCACCGATCACTTTACGTCTGAGTTCGTCGTTATAAATACGAATAAAGTGATCAACCAGGAGCGGGATATCTTCCTTACGTTCGGTCAGCGATGGCAGGTGAATTTCGATAATATTCAGGCGATAATAAAGGTCTTCGCGGAAATTGCCCTCTTCGATTTCCTTCAGCAGGTCTTTTTGAGTTGCCGAAAGAATACGAACGTCCATGATTAGTGAGTTGGTACTGCCGATCGGTTTGATTTCCTTGCTTTCGATCGCGCGCAGTAATTTAACCTGAATATGAATTGGAATTTCTCCGACTTCGTCGAGAAATAGGGTGCCGCCGTTAGCCGCCCGGAAGACGCCGTCCTTGTCCATCGTCGCCCCGGTAAATGAGCCTTTCTTTAAACCAAACAGTTCACTTTCGAAGAGTGTTTCGGGAATCGCGCCGCAGTTTATAGCGATAAAAGGAGCGTTCTCCCGCGGACTGTTTTGGTGAATGGCGCGGGCGACCAGTTCCTTACCGGTTCCGCTCTTGCCGGTAATCAGGATATTGGATGATGAGTTGGCGACCTTGCCGATCAGATTATAGACATTTTTCATTGCCGGGCTATCGCCAATGATTTGGTCGGTATGATATTTGGCAGAAATTTCCCGGCGCATAAACCGGTTTGCGACAGACAGACTTTTTAAACGGACGGCTTTTTCGAGATGATCTAGAAGAATTTTGTAATCGAATGGTTTGACCAAATAATCGATAGCGCCTTTACGCAGGGCTTCAACCGCCGTCTCCGCCGTAGCGGAAGATGTCATCAGAATTGTCAAAGTTTGCGGACTGATAGCCGGTATCTTTTCCAGAATCTCGATGCCGGTGTGTTTAGGTAAATGTAAATCAATTATTAATAAGTCAAACTCTTTTTCATTTAGTAATTGTAAGACGAGATTACCATCGACAGCGGTCTGACATGTGAATCCCTTTGCATTCAGGAAGGCGTTCAGAGTTTGACATAATTCAGGGTCGCGGTCGGCGATCAATATCCGGCGATTTGTCGCATTAAGCTTGTTCTTTGTCGACTTGACCATTTTTAAAACAATCTCCGCTGAGCAATATAGAATGCGAAAACAATTAATCCAAAAAGATTTTTCCAGATTTGGAAAAGACTAAATAAAAATAGTAAGAAACGTTGCATATCTTCGGAACAATCTGTCAAACCTGCCGTAAAATGACCCGAGATAATGACCTTAAAAGAAACTAAAAAGTGATCCATTTAGCATAATTCTCGTAATTGAGAATGAAATTTTGAATAATTTAAGTTTTCCGCTTACCGACTTGTTTGTATATTACCCGTCGGTAATTTTATGTGGTTTTCATTGACTTTGTATGCTAATAAATAATAATTTCAGTAGTTTGTTTGGTTAAGAATCAGATGTCGAAAGCAGATCAGGAAATAGCCAGTTTAAGAGAACAGGTTTTAGCGCGCGGCGAATTGCCGCGACACATCGCTATCATCATGGATGGTAATGGTCGCTGGGCAAAAAGACGCGGTCTGCCGCGCGTCGCCGGGCATAACGAAGGCATCAATTCGGTGCGCGAAATCACCCGTGAATGCGGTCAGATTGGCATCAAGGTGCTAACTCTGTATACTTTTTCAATTGAAAATTGGTCGCGCCCGAAATCGGAAGTCACTTACCTGATGACTTTATTACTGCGCACGATTCGGAATGAAGTCAATGAATTGCATAAAAATAATGTTCGGCTGACCTTGATGGGACATCTGGCGGATTTACCGGATGATCCGTTAAAGGGTTTATTGGAAGGGGTGGAAAAGACCAGCCTAAATACCGGCCTGAACCTGAATCTGGCATTAAGTTACGGTGGCAGGGCTGAAATCCTGGATGCTACCCGTACCATCGCCCAAAACGTTCGGGAAGGTCGGATTGCTCTCGAAGATATTGATGAACGTCTTTTTTCGAGTTATTTATATACGCGCGATATACCCGATCCGGACCTATTGATCCGCACCAGTGGCGAACTACGTATCAGCAATTTCCTGCTCTGGCAGATGGCCTACGCCGAATTATACGTTACGGAGACCTTATGGCCGGATTTTCGAAACAAGGAACTGCTTTTGGCCATTAGTGAATACCAGAAGAGGGAAAGACGTTTCGGAAAGACCAGTGAACAAATTACGCATTCGCCCGGAATCTAAAAATGTCCAAGTTCAGACCGCAAATATTATTACTGCTGTTTATTTTGCAATTCACCTTTTTGGAGGCGCAGGAAGAGAATGGAATAATGATTCTGGGATTATCCGTCCAGGGTAACCAGACTATCTCAGAAGCGAGTGTTAAAGTTCAATCCGGGTTGGTGGAAGGTCGCCAAATTAACCAGGAAGATATTGCCCAGGCTATTCAACGCCTGTGGAAACTTAACCTGTTTTCCGATATAAATATTAAACTGGATAGAGAAACCGAGGAAGGATTATTCTTAATAATTCAAGTCACGGAATATCCGCGCTTGGAAAAATTTGAAGTAAAGGGTAACAAGAAAATCAAGAAAAGTAAAATAGACGAAGAGCTCAACCTGATTACCGGGAAAGTACTAACTTCCAATCTAATCACGGAAGTCAAACGTAATGTCCAGAATCTTTATACAAAAGAAGGTTATCTGTTGGCTGAGATTGAGCCTGAAATATCCGATGGTAGCAAGGAAAACAGTAAAAATCTGACTTTGCATGTTAAAGAAGGGAAGCGGGTTCGGATTAAGGAGATTGATTTTACCGGGAACGAAAACTTTTCCGATCGTCGTTTGCGGCGGGCGTTGAAGGATACCCATCAACGTAATCTGTTTATTTTACGGATCGGCGAGTATGAAGAATCGAAATATTCTGAGGATAAAGAAAATCTGCGGACGTTTTATCGCAATGAAGGCTACCGGGATTTTAAGATCATTTCCGATTCGATTGCCTACAGCCCGGGTAATAAACGGATGCAGATTACAATTAATATCTACGAAGGACCGCGTTATAAATATCGCAATATCGATTTTACCGGCAATACGATCTTCACTTCCGAACAATTACATCAATTACTGAATATCAAACCGGGCGATTATTATAACGACGAATTATTGCAGAAGGCGATCTATGACCGGATCAACGGAGCCTATATGGATCGTGGTTATCTGTTTTTCCAGATCATGCCGATTGAGGTGCCGGTTTCAGAAAATGAAATCGACATCACTTTCGATATAACTGAAAATTCAATTGTTTCGATCAATCAGGTAAATATAAATGGCAATACGAGGACCAATGAAAATGTTATTCGCCGTGAGTTAAGAATGTATCCCGGCGATATATTCAGTCGGGATGCACTGATGCGTAGTCAGAATGAAGTTTATATGCTGAATTATTTTGCGAATGTCGTCCCGGATGTAGTGCCGGTTAGCGATGATGCCGTCGATGTCGAATTAACCGTCGAGGAGAAATCGGCGGATCAGGCCAATTTATCATTCAGCATCAGTCAGGTTTATGGGCTGGTGGGCGGTGGTGGTTTTCAGTTTAATAATTTCCGCGGACGAGGTCAGCAATTGGCTATCAGTTATCAACAGGGCACGACTTATTCGGTTTACCGGACTTCAGCGACTCCTTACAAATCGATTTCAGTCAGCTTTTCGGATCCCTGGATTTTTGACACTCCCAATCTGGTGGGAGCCAGCGTGACTTACACTGAGAGAGGCAGTAGCACCAGTTCTTACTATTACCCGTACGACCTGACTTTATACGGCGGAGCTTTACGATGGGGACGTCGTCTGCGCTGGCCGGACAATTATTTTCGGGTCAGCTGGTCGTATGGCGCCTATAAGAAGAAATATTCCAACATCGACCAGGAATATCTGTCGGATGTCTTGGAAGGTAAAGATCATACCACGAGTATCGGGCTTACCCAGGTTATCACCCGTGACAGTCGTGATCGCCCGGAATTTCCGACGATCGGCTCGACCTTCAGCTGGATGTCGAATCTGACCGGTGGCTTTTTAGGCGGCACTGAACATTATACTAAAAATACTTTTTCATTGGATTACTATTTACCGACCATTTGGAAATTAGTCATGTACAATCATGTTGAATTCGGCATGATTAAAAAATTAAAAAGTAGTAGTATCATCCCGCCCGACGAACGTTTTATAATGGGTGGAAGCGGAATGATCTATGGAACGGCATTGCGCGGTTATGATGATAATGAGGTTGGACCTAAGTACAATTACGGTGGATATTACTATCCGTACGGCGGTGAAACGATGCTGAGATACACTTTCGAATATCGTGTGCCGATTTCGAGTAATCCGACTATCTACGCACTGCTGTTTGCCGAGGCTGGAAATGTCTGGAAATATGTAAGAGAAACCGATCCGTTTGACCTAAAACGCTCGATTGGAGTCGGCGTGCGCTTTTACATGCCGGCACTCGGATTATTAGGTATTGATTTTGGTTATGGATTTGACGATATTGATCCTGAAGGTACGACCGGCTATGGTAAACCTGAAGGTTGGAAAACGCATTTTATTTTTGGAACAGCTTATTAACAATTAATTCATAGACAATGTAACGGAGGAAAAGTGAAAAAAGTAGTGTTTATCATTCTCGGATTACTGCTAATGGTCGGAATCACTGATTATGCACAGGCACAAATAAAAATCGGTTATGTCAATTCTGACCGAATCCTGAGTGAATTTGACGAAGCCCTCGAGGCCCAGAGCAAACTGGATATAGAAGCCAGAAAACTCGAAGATCAGTATCGCGGCATGCTTGCCAAACTGGACAGTTTACAGAAGGATTACGAGCGTCAGAAAATGATGATGAGCGAAACACGACGCAAGACCAAAGAGACCGAAATTGCCCAACTGCAGGAATCAATCCAAAAATTTCAGGTCGAAAAACTCGGTCCGGAGGGCGAGATTTATAAGAAGCAGGCTGAACTGGTAACCCCGGTTCTGGAAAAAGTGAAAACAGTCATTGCCAAGGTGGGCAAAGACAACAAGTATGACTATATCTTTGATACGGTCGCCGGCAATATCTTATATGCAGAACCTGCTCACGATGTGACCGATAAAGTCATTTATGAGTTAAAACGCACCAAATAAATATGCAATTGACCCTGGGGCAGATTGCCCGGTTAATCGACGGCACGGTCAAAGGCGACGAAAGTGTCCTGATCGATGACGTCGCCGAAATTCAGAATGCCAAAAGCGGCGCAATCACCTTTTTAGCTAACCCGAAGTATGCAAAATATTTGGCGACTACCGCGGCAACAGCTGTGATTGTAGAAGAAAATTGCGCCAGCGATTTTCCGAATTTGATCCTGGTGAAAAATCCCAATCTGGCTTTTTCAATTATCCTGGCTCATTTTCGTCCGGAACTGCCGCCACCGGTACCCGGAATCCATCCAACAGCCGTTGTTGCCAGCGCCGCCCGGATCGGCGCTAAAGTGTATATCGGACCTTATGTCGTAGTTGAATCAGGGGCTCGAATCGAAGACAACGTTACGATTCTGGCGCACTGCTATATTGGTCAGTTGGCCAGGATCGGTCGCGGTACGATGATTTATCCGAATGTCAGCATTTATCATAAATGTATCGTCGGGAAGAATGTGCGCATCCACGCCGGAGCTGTGATTGGCAGTGACGGATTCGGTTTTGTCAGAGTGCCGCATGGAATTGAAAAAATACCCCAGGCCGGGAGAGTCGTCATTCACGACGAGGTTGAAATCGGCGCCAATACGACGATTGACCGCGGGACGATCGGTGATACGATTATCGGACGCGGCACCAAACTCGATAATCTGGTGCAGATCGCTCATAATGTCCGCATTGGTGAATATTGTTTCTTCGCGGCTGAGTCGGGAGTTGCCGGCAGTACCACCATCGAAGACGGAGTCAGTGTCGGTGGACAGGTTGGTATCGCCGGTCATTTACATATCGGAGCCGGCGTAATGATAGCGGCTCAATCGGGCCTAACCAAGGATGTTCCGGCCGGCATGTTTGTTCTCGGTTCACCGGCTCAGGAGCGCCTGAAAGCCGCCCAGGAATTTGCTCATATCCGCTCTTTACCCGAACTTAAAGAGCGCCTTAAAAAACTTGAGATGGAAGTTCAAATGATCAAAGAAGAGGAATAAAAATGTCGCGTAATCAGCGAACTATAAAAAAAGAGGTTTCGATTTCCGGTATCGGCCTGCATACCGGTGTTAAAAGTACCGTTACTTTTAAACCAGCGCCTGAAAATTACTGGATCAGATTCGTACGCACGGATATCAAAAATTGTCCCGAAATGATCGCCGATATCAATCATGTCATGGATATTTCCCGGGGTACTACTCTTGCTCAGGATGGCATCCAGATTCATACCGTAGAGCATGTTCTGGCGGCGGTAGCCGGTCTGGGAATCGACAATATCATTATTGAAGTCAATAACATCGAACCGCCGGTCTGCGATGGGAGTGCCATAGAATTCGTGCGGGTATTGAAACAGGCTGAGATTATTGAACAGGAAGCCGAGCAGGAAATCCTGGTAATTGATAAAATCCTGACCTACACCGATCCGAAAAATCACGTCGATATTCACATTATGCCGGCGGATAGTTTTCAAATCACTTTTCTGATCGATTATAATAAAATTCCAGCCATTGGTACTCAATATTCAACGACGTATTCATTAGCCGAAGAGTTCGAGACCGATTATGCCGCGGCGCGCACTTTCTGTACTCTCAGTGAGATCGAAGGTCTCAAGAACCGCGGATTGATCAAGGGTGGCAATGTCAACAATGCCGTGGTTTTCATCGATCGGCATATCGAACAGAGTGAAGTCGAACGCATTCGTGAATTGTTCGGAATTTCCAGCGATATATCCATCGGTCAACGCGGCACGTTGAACGGCGTGGAATTGCGTTATTATAATGAAGCCGTGCGGCATAAAGTCGTCGATTTAATCGGTGACTTTGCCCTGCTGGGCGTTCCGATTCAGGGACACGTCATAGCCGCACGGAGCGGTCATGCCCACAATGTCAATTTCGTCAGGAAAATCCGTAAAGAATATGAAAAGGTGCTGATCAGTAAAAAATATCAGAGAGGCAAGGTCAAAGGCGCCTTACTCGATATCAGTGGCATCGAACGTATCCTGCCGCATCGCTATCCGTTTCTGATGGTTGATAAAGTACTCGATATGGTGCCCGGCGAGTCGGTTACCGCTATTAAAAATGTCACCGTCAATGAACCATTTTTCCAGGGACATTTTCCAGTCCGGCGGGTGATGCCGGGGGTTTTGGTACTGGAGTCTCTTGCTCAAGCCGGCGGATTGATGCTTTTAAATACGATTGAACATCCCGAAAAAGTCCTGGTTTATTTCACTGGATTGGATGAGGTCAGATTTCGCAAACCGGTTATTCCGGGCGATCAGATCCGTCTCGAAGTCCAGATGATTCAGTTTCGTATGTCTATGTGTAAAATGCGCGCCGTTGCGTATGTAAATGGCGAGGTCGTTGTCGAAGCGAACATGATGGCTTCGCTGGTGGATTTATAAAATATGAGACAGATTCATCCAACTGCCATAGTCGACCCAACCGCCCGCATCGATGAAAATGTGACCATTGGGGCTTATAGTATTATCAGCGATAATGTCGAGATCGGAGACGGTTGCTGGATCGGAAATCAGGTCATGATTTTACCGGGCGCCCGGATCGGTCGCGAATGCAAAATCTTTCACCATGCCGTCATTGCGGAAATTCCCCAGGATCTGAAATTCGCCGGCGAAGAAACCACTGCCGAAATCGGTAACCGCACCGTTATCCGTGAATTTGTTACAATCAACCGTGGTACCTCGCAACATTGGAAAACTATCATCGGTTCCGATTGTCTTTTAATGGCCTATGTCCATGTCGCCCACGACTGTATCATCGGTAATCATGTCATCATGGCCAATGCGGTCAATTTAGCCGGTCACGTCGAGATTGAGGACTGGGTCATCATGGGCGGAATGGTAGGCGTCCAACAATTTAGCAGAATCGGACAACATTCCATTGTTGGCGGACAATACCGCGTACCCAAAGATGTGCCGCCGTATATCATGGCGGCTCGCGAACCGCTTTCTTTTGAAGGTTTAAATCGGGTTGGCTTGAAACGCCGCAATTTTCCGCCGGAAACCATTCTTACTCTGAAAAGAGCCTATAATCTGATCTACCACTCCAAATACAATGTATCCGATGCCATCCGAAAAATTGAAGAGACTCCGGAACTAATGATCCCGGAAGTCGTCAATGTCATTGAATTCATCAAAAAAAGCTCACGTGGTATCATTTAGTATTGAATATTCAGAAATTGCGAAATCTGAAATATTTACCGGTAATCGGTTTATGCCTGACCAGTACAAACTTAATGGCCGGTGAACTGGATCTGACGCCTATAGCTAAATACCAGGTTCGCGACAGATTAGAGACTGTATTGCCAAAAATATGTGCCGGACTGGAAATCCCGGCCCTGACACTAAGCCGTCCTGCCAATTCTAATATACAGTTTAACGTTCGTTACCATCTTCCGGATTTGGAGGCTATTCAATCCGATCAGCCGGGTCTGCCGACCTTTAGCATGGCGTTCAGAGCCACTCCGAATATCACCCTGGCGGGACAACTCGGCAGTGGTCGCTGGCAGGATGAAAGTCTGAATTCCTCAGGACTATTTATCGCCTATTTCTGGCGTAATTCAACTAGACCGGATCAGATTATTTGCGGGATTACTCATGTCAACGGTCCAAATGATTTTCATTTTCGGGATATCTCTTTAGGTTATTTGAAAATAATTCCATTCAGGCAATGGAATTTTTCCATCGCGGCGACTTTGCACACTACCCGGATTGGGATTCACGTGACCGATTCTGCTAATTCAGATGATAATTATAAAACCATTAAGAAAGTCGAATTTGGTTTAATGAACATAAGTCTGGATCGCAAGATTGGCGAACATTTTAAAATCGGCACAATCTGTACATTTAACTCCAGGAATTTTAGGGGAGGACTGGCATTTGGGGGATATTTTTAAATGTTTTTAGGTGCGAAAAAAAGAACTCTTTCAGTGCTGGGCTCAACCGGTTCGATTGGCGTTAATGCTCTGAATGTCATCTCGGTCTGCCCGGACAGGTTCACAGTACGATACCTGACTGCCGGTCGTAATGCGACTTTACTAATAGAGCAAGCCCGCCAATACCGTCCGCAAGCGGTTGCTATTGCAGATGAGTCACAGTATCGGATGTTGAAAGAAAACCTGTCTGGTCAGGATATTGAAATATTGGCCGGCAAGCAGGCGATTATCGAATTAGCCTCACGCGGCGACGTCGATCTGGTGATAAATGCAATTGTCGGAATGGCTGGTCTGGAACCGACTTATCGGGCTTTCCGCGCTGGTCGCGATGTTGCCCTTTCCAATAAGGAATCGCTGGTCATGGCTGGCGAAATCATTATGAACCTGGTTAAGGATAAAGGGCTGAATCTTTACCCGATCGATAGCGAACACAGTGCCATTTGGCAATGCCTGGTTGGTGAAGACCAAAAAAATATCAAACGCCTGATCCTGACCGGTTCAGGGGGTCCGTTTCGTACCCGTCCACTCGCGGAATTTGACAAAATTACTCCGGCTGAGGCTCTCCGCCATCCAACCTGGACTATGGGCAAGAAAATCACGATTGATTCGGCGACGATGATGAACAAAGGTCTCGAAGTCATTGAGGCTTATTGGTTGTTTGGCGTCAGACCGGAGCAGATCGAGGTCTTGATCCATCCGCAGTCGATCATTCATTCGATGGTAGAATTCTGCGACGGCTCAATTAAAGCCCAAATGGGATTACCGGATATGCGTTTGCCGATTCAATATGCCATCGGTTATCCCGAACGCTTACCGAAAGCCTGGGAAAGTGTCGATTGGGCGAAGATCGGTCATTTGACTTTTGAGAATCCGGAACCGGTGAAATTTCCAGCCTTGCGGATCGCCAATGAAGCCTTGCGGTGCGGCGGTACGGCTCCGGCGCTCATGAATGTAGTCAATGAGCTGGCGGTTTATGCTTTTCTGGAAAATCGGATAACATTTCCGCAAATAACGGGAATGATTGAAACCGCGTTGAGTAAAATTCCGATTATTAATAAACCGAGTTTGGAAGATATTTTGAACGTTGAACCAGTGGCGCGGGAATTCATGGCCAGTATAATCGACAATGAAAGGAAATAATAGATGTTATTGACAATTGTAGCGATATTGATCGTGATTGGCGGAGTGGTGATGGCCCATGAGCTGGGGCATTTTGTCTTTGCTAAATTAACCGGTATGCGGGTGGAAGCCTTTTCAATCGGCTTCCCGCCGAAAATCATTAGTAAGAAAATTGGTGAGACTGACTATCGTCTTTCGGCGATTCCGCTTGGAGGTTATGTCAAAGTATCCGGGGTAATCGACGAAAGTATGGATACCGAAGGGGCTGAAAGTAACGAACCTTGGACATTCGCCGCCAAAAATACCTGGCAAAAACTGCTTTTTATCTCCGGCGGAGTGATTTTCAATATAATATTTGCGATTGCGATTTTCAGCGGATTGACTAAGCATGCCGGAATTTACGAGCCGAACAATCAGCCGGTTGTGGAGAGTGTTGTCCCCGGTTTTCCGGCTGACTCGCTGGGTATCCGGGCTGGAGCCAGGATTCTGGCAATCAATGGTACGAGCGTAGATTCCTGGAATAGCATGACTGAATTAATTCACAGTCATCCGCACGATTCGCTCACGGTGAGATGGCAGAGCGCCGGCACAATCCAGGAAAAGAAACTCAGACCGTTCACTAATAAAGTTTTAAAAGGTTCGAAATTAGTTGAAGTCGGTTTGATCGGCGTCAGTCCGGCTATGAACCATCGCCCGGCTAAATTTTTTGAATCAATCGGCAGTGGCGCTAAGAATACCTGGTATTGGTTCAAAATCACGGTCATTTCGCTGAAAATGCTCATCACCGGCGAAGAATCCCTTAAAAATATCGGCGGACCGATTTTCATTGCCAAATTAGCCGGCGAATCGGCTAAATCCGGCTTCGGTTCGATCCTGGGTCTGATGGCGATTATCAGCGTCAATCTGGCGCTTATCAATATTCTGCCGGTGCCGGCTTTCGATGGCGGACATATTATCATTATTCTGATCGAAGCTATCAAACGCCGGCCGCTTTCGTTGAATGCTAAAGTACGCATCCAGCAGATCGGTCTGGCTATAATCGTCCTTTTGACGGTAATGGTTTTGTTTAACGACATTTCCCGTCTTTTCAAGTGGTAAATCCGAAAGAACGCCGTGACTGGTGGAGTAACGAAACTCTGTCCGCACATTATTCTCGAAGGCACGCGCCTAACTCATAAGACCGATATCGCTTTTGCACTGAACGAACATCCGCGCGTTGTCGGTCCGCGCAAATACCGTTACCATTCACCGATCATCTCCGGAGAGTGGTGCGCTTTTACCAATTATCCCTGGGGACGCAGTTTGATCAATTTCGAACCGCAGGAAGAATCTCTAGCTATCGAAACCTACCAGACCTGGATGCGCCTATTCGAACTGCAACGTTATTATTCCTGGATTATCGATCGCTTTCATATCTCAACCCAGGTTTATCAGTTAATCACTTACCGTAAACTCTACGATTTCGGCTGGCTTGAGGAACGCCTCGCGGCTCTCGATTACCGGCTGATTTTCTGTGTGCGTCAACCAGAATCGTTTGCCGCCGCCCGCGCCGAGCGGATTAAAGTCTCCGGTAAACCCTCGCAATATGACGACCTGGAGATTTTTATAAATGAACAACGCCTCATGCGGCGTTTTGTCAGAGATTCAAAACTAAAAAGTCTCGAAATCGATGTATCGGATGATAATGTGGAAAATGCGGTCGAAAAAATCGCCGCTTGGCTGGAACAAACTAACGGACTGATCGCGAAGTAAAATTACACGGTTTACCAATTTAAAATTCTTATGAAGAAACTGACCGGCTGGCAGCAATCTGTCTCTCACATCTTCAGTAAAAAATTTTCAAAAGCTGAAAATATTCTGAAAGATAAGCACAATTGCCGTTGGATTTCCGACTGAGGATTATTATTTTGCATTCAATTTTAATTAAATAAATTAAAACTGAAAAATCAGGAGGTAATAATATGAAAAGAGT
>Ga0265293_10006406_pt1 | contig 18880 bp, 15 predicted proteins | sample Munlanlewell138R_FD_192505 | JGI IMG/M metagenome (GOLD analysis project Ga0265293, IMG submission 192505) | Leachate microbial communities from a municipal landfill in Southern Ontario, Canada - Leachate well 138R | ecosystem: Engineered > Solid waste > Landfill > Unclassified | place: Canada... | reverse complement strand
GTTTGCTTCACAACGTTACAATAAATACATCTGGTGCAAAGTCGCTAGACTTTGCTTCATCTGAATGTATTTATTATAATATCAGGCAAGCCGCTACTCCGGCTTGCTTCACAACGTTACAATAAATGCATCCGGGACAAACCGTAGGCTTTGTTTCATTTATATGCATTTATTTTAACATCAGGCAAACCGTTGCTCCGGTTTGCTTCACAAGGTTACAATAAATACATCGGTGCAAAGTCGCTTGACTTTGCTTCATGTGAATGTATTTATTATAACATAAACCCCGTCTTTGGCGGCTCTGCCGATATGAAGTTTATGTTGAAATAACCTAAACCATCTCTCTTACAGTGTGAGCGGTTATTTTAATATCAGGCAAGCCGCTACTCCGGCTTGCTTCACAACGTTACAATAAATGCATACGGGACAAACCGTAGGCTTTGTTTCATTAATATGCATTTATTTTAACATCAGGCAAACCGTTGCTCCGGTTTGCTTCACAAGGTTACAATAAATACATCGGTGCAAAGTCGCTTGACTTTGCTTCATGTGAATGTATTTATTATAATACAATGTAGCAACAATGAACAGCAGTTTTCACCCCGTAAATAAAAATAATGAATGTTTCACGTGAAACATTCATTATTTTTATTACAAATACCCCTTATGAGTAAACACTCTCCTTTATATACTTTACCCTGCCTTTTTCGGAATAAGAATCCTAAGTTCTAGGTGGTCACCTTTATCTTCTTGGTAGTATTTGGCACCCTCTTCTACCTCATGAATCGTATTAAAGGCATTTTTTATAGTATTTATATATATTCTGTAATTTATAAACCTGAGCTTTTCCGCCTTGCGCCTTTCATCCTCTGTCTTTTTGAGAAAATCATCGATAAGTTTCTCGCTTTGCCTCACGTTCAAAGAATGGTCGATAATTCTTTCAAGGATTTGCTTGCGCTGCTCTCCATCGGTAATTCGAAGGATGGCTCTGGCATGACGCTCTGTCAATTGATTCCTTATTAAGGCTTCTCTCATCTCTTCCGGTAGCGACAATAAGCGAATTTTGTTGGAAATAGTGGATTGCTGCTTTCCTACACGTTTTGAAATTTCGCTCTGCGTCATCCCGTATTCATCCATGAAGTGCTTGTATGCCATAGCCTCTTCGAGATAGTTCAGATTTTCTCTTTGTACATTCTCAATCAGGGCGATAAAAGCCATATCCTTTTCATTTGCATCACGGATGATAGCGGGGATCTTTTCAAGACCGGCAAGCGTCGATGCGCGGACTCTTCGCTCCCCTGCAATCAGTATGTATTGAGAACCGGATTTCTTAACAATTATGGGCTGTATGACTCCGAACTCGCGAATGGAATTGCTCAACTCGTCTAGTTCCTGGTCAGGAAATACTTTTCTTGGTTGGCCCGGGTTTACCGCGATTGAACTGATTGGGATCTCCATTGGACCATTTTTGCTTCTAATCAACATAAAAATACCCCCTTTGTTTTATTTTACAGGAGGCATGTCCAATGTGCGTACTTTTTATAATACAAATACTGTCATCAAACCCTATTTTATTGGTTCTTTCGATGGAGTTCCTGCTTTTCTCGGATATTTTGCCGGCGTATGTGCTATCTTTTCGATCCAGAGGATCTGATGTTTCATGTCGACTCCCTCTAGCGTCAGCTTCGTGGCTGACTCGAAACGACCTCCCAGAGTCTTTAGCGCTTTCCTGCTCGAGGTGATCTCATCCTCCGCATCCTCTGTCTTATAGGCTCCAAAATATCCGCCTACTTGAACAAAAGGAAGGCAATATTCCACCAGGACAGACAGATCTGCTACCGCCCGAGAAAGGCATATATCGTATCTCTCTCTGTAAAGCTCCTGTGCAGCCAAATCTTCTGCCCTTCCGTGTATCGCCACAGCGTTTACAATGCCTAGGCTCTTGATAATCTCATTGAGTATACGGATCCGTTTATTAAGCGAATCAACTAACAGAAATTGCTTCTCCGGAAAGCAGATGGCCAGAGGGAGTCCGGGAAACCCGGCACCGGTACCGATATCAATAACATTACCGGCCGTTTGAAATCCCGAATAGGTGCTCGCCCACAGGGAGTCCACAAAGTGTTTCACCTCAAATTCATCCGGATCCTTAATTGCCGTTAAGTTAACTTTCTCGTTCCATTCCAACACCAGGCTCCTATAAGTCGAAAAGGTATCTATCCTCTCCCGACTAGCCTCGATACCCATTAAAACCATTGCCTGCCTTAAAACTTCCATCTACTTACCCTTCCTTTTGGTTGGTAATGCTTACTCCCTCGGTAAAGTACTTCTCTTTTCTCTGATTCTTACCTATATCCGAGACGGAATGTAGGTAAGATTTCTCTCTTCTCCTCAATCCTTCCCTAATCCCAAGGCGAAATGTAGGTAAGTTTGCTCTCTTCTCCTCAATTCTTACCTAATTCCCAGGCGGAAAGTAGGTAAGCGTCCGCTCTTCACTACAATTCTTACCTGATTTCGGGATGAAAAGCAGGTAAGTTTGCTCTTCCTTCCTCAATCCTTCCCTAATTCCCAGGCGGAAAGTAGGTAAGCGTCCGCTCTTCCCTGCAATTCTTACCTAATTTCGGGATGAAAAATAGGCAAAATTTCCACAGGTGCTATGCCTAGGTGTTATATCAAATCCAAAATATTACCATAGCTATCGTGAACGCCTCTGCCTCTCCAAATGGATTAGTAACACATTGATATCCGCAGGTGAAACCCCCGATATCCGCGTCGCCTGTCCAATAGACAGTGGCCGATGCTGGGCAAGCTTCTGCCTCGCCTCAATCCGAAGCCCATCCAACTTCTCGTAATCTAGATCCAAAGGTATCTTCTTATTCTCCAGCTTCCTAAACCTCTCGATTTGCTGCAGCTGCTTGGTAATATAACCTGCATATTTAATCTGCACTTCAACAGAAGTGATCACATGCCGTGACAGGGGCTTTCTCTCCGGATCCAGTTGGGCCAATCCCTCGTAGGTCAGCTCCGGTCGCCGCAACAGCTCTGCCAAAGAGATCCCGCTCTGCAGCGAAGCGCTTCCAATGGATTCGAGAAAAGCATTCGCAGTAGACGGAGTCGCCATCACTTTTTCCAGGCGCTTCAACTCTGTTTCCACAGAATTCTTCCGCGTCAAAAAAGCCTCATAACGTTCCTGCAGTACCGACCCCGCTTCGTAGCCCCTCTCTGTTAGGCGCTGTTCCGCATTATCCTGACGGAGTACAAGGCGATATTCCGCACGGGAAGTCATGATTCGATATGGTTCATTGGTCCCCTTGGTAATTAAGTCGTCAATCAGCACCCCTATATAAGCCTCGGATCGATCCAGCACAAAAGGCCCCTTTCCATCCAGCTTACGTACCGCATTAATGCCCGCCATTAAGCCTTGGGCTGCAGCCTCCTCATAGCCGGAGCTTCCATTGAACTGGCCGGCGCAGAACAGATTGTTAATCCTCTTATGCTCTAAGTTTAAATGCAGCTCCTGGGGATCGATGCAATCGTATTCCATGGCGTAGGCCGGTCGTACGATCTTCAGATTCTCAAGTCCGGGTATGCTTTTGTAGAACTGCTCCTGAACATCTTCCGGAAGGCTGGAAGACATCCCCTGAACGTACATTTCCTCTGTAGTCAGTCCCTCCGGCTCAATAAATAGCTGATGCCGTTTCTTATCGGCAAACCGATTTACCTTATCCTCAATTGAAGGACAATACCTGGGGCCGACACCCTCAATCTGACCGCCGAAGAGAGCGGAGCGATCAAAGTTCCGGCGGATTATATCATGAGTTTCTTCATTGGTATAGGTAAGCCAGCAGGAAACCTGATCGCATTCCAACTTCTCATTCATAAAGGAAAATGGAACGATCTCTTCGTCTCCCGGCTGCTCCACCATCAGATCGTAATTCAATGTACTGCCCTTCACCCTGGCCGGCGTCCCGGTCTTAAACCTACGCATTGCAAGGCCTAGATCTTTCAAGTTATCTGCCAGTCGAAGAGATGGGGAAAGGCCGTTTGGCCCGCTTATATAGTTGTATTCGCCGATAAAGATTCGCCCACCGAGAAAGGTTCCCGTTGCCAGGATGACTGCCTTTGCTCTGTAAAGGGCTCCCGTATTCAACTGAACACCTTTAACTTCCTCATCCTCCATAAGCAGCTCAACAACTTCTCCTTGCCTCAGGTCCAGACCTTTTTGTTCCTCCAAGGCACGCTTCATAGCCTGATGATACAGCACTTTGTCCGCCTGGGCACGCAAAGAGTGGACAGCAGGACCTTTGGACGTGTTGAGCATCTTGCTCTGAATGAAAGCTTCATCGATGGCCAGTCCCATTTGCCCTCCAAGAGCGTCAATTTCTCGGACTAAATGCCCTTTTCCGCTTCCTCCTATGGAAGGATTGCATGCCAACATCGCGATGGCTTCCAAATTTATGGACAAAATCAAAGTCCTTTTCCCCATTCGCGCGGAGGCCAACGCCGCTTCACAGCCGGCATGCCCGGCTCCTACTACAATGATGTCATATTCTCCCATGAGATAACCCATAGCTGTCTCCTATTTCCCAAGGCAAAACCGCTGAAAGACAGCATCAACGATGTCTTCCGTCACTGTTTCACCTATAATATCTCCCAGAAGCTCCCACGCATGTCGTACGTCCACTTCAATGAAGTCCAGAGCTTCAAATTGACAGGCCATTATCATCCCGTCATAAATGTCTTTCCTTGCCCGCACCAGCAGATCCTTGTGCCTGGCATTTGTGATGATATCGCTGTGCTCCTGTATAACCTGTCCTCCATAGACTAAATCCACAACCAGCTCTTCCAGTTCAGGAATGCCCTTCTCTTCAATAACTGCTGCATCCACGAACTTAGCATTGGGCAGCAGTTCACGGAGATGCTGCGGGGACACCAGTTTCCCCAAGTCTATCTTATTCAACATCACAATAACCTTGCGATCACCGATTCTATCAGCAATTTGCAGGTCTTCCTGGCTAAGTTCCCGGCTGCCGTCCACCATAAAGACAATCAGGTCTGCCTTGTCAAAAGCCGCCTTGCTCCTCTCAATACCCATCTGCTCGATAGGATCCGCTGTAGAGTGAATCCCTGCCGTGTCCGTCAAATAAACGGGAATGCCCTGGAGGCTTAAACCTTCTTCAATGGTATCTCTCGTTGTACCCGGTATCTCAGTCACAATCGCTCTCTGTTCTCGCAGCAGCGCATTGAGTAAAGAAGACTTTCCTACATTTGGTCTTCCTACGATGGTTATCCGTATTCCTTCTTTAATCATACGCCCCGTATCAGCGGAAGCTATTAGCTCATCGATCTTATCGCCTATTAGCGTTAGACTGTTTATTAACTCCTCATAGGTAAGTTCTTCGATATCTTCATCTGGATAATCGATATTCACCGCCAGCTTCACCAGGATATCCATGAGCTGCTTGCGAAGGTCTCTAACCCTTCGGGACAGATTTCCTTCCAACTGATTCATAGCTGTTTGAAAGCTCTTATCCGTCTTTGCCCGCACCACATCGATAACAGCTTCTGCCTGAGAAAGATCAATTCGACCGTTTAGGAAAGCTCTCTTTGTAAATTCACCGGGCTCCGCAAGCCTCGCTCCACTATCTAAAACTAAGGAAAGTATCTTGCGCAAAGAAACAGTACTGCCATGACATTGGACCTCCACAACATCCTCCCGGGTATAAGTAGCCGGCGCTTTCATGAATACCGCCATCACCTCATCTACCACAGCATTATCGACCGGATCCATGATGTGCCCATATGCTAATTGTCTATTAACGATATGCGTTGACCCTTGAAAATGCATAGGAACAAAGAGATCGTCTAAGATCTGCTTCGCATTCGGTCCGCTGATTCTGACAATCCCAATTCCGCCTTCTCCATAGGCAGTTGCAATTGCAGCTATTGTCTCTTCCATCGTATCCTCTCCTACATACAAGAACTAAATCCCGTGTCCTGTTAAGACTCAGACTGTTGGGTATGCCCCGTAGAAACCGTGAAACCGCTCACCTTTTTCATGCGAAGCATTCAAAAAAGGCGGTTTCCGAGGGGCATACCCAACAGTCTGAGTCTTAACAGGACACGCATCAAAATTAAAATTAATGAAAGCAGCCAAGGGGTCTGTCCCTCTGGGTGCAAAAGCAGCCAAGGGGTCTGTCCCTCTGGGTGCAAAAGCAGCCAAGGGGTCTGTCCCTGTGGCTGCTTTTAGTTCTTACTTACGTTCTATAACAACCCTTCTGTATGGCTCTTCCCCTTCACTTTTGGTTGTTACAGCCGAATTCCTCTGGAGAGTCGCATGTATTACCTTCCTCTCATAGGGATTCATCGGCTCCAATCGTACGCTCTTTCCGCTCTTTTGCACCTTCTCCGCCAAGCGGTTCGCCAGCTGCTCCAGCGTCTTTTCCCTCTTTGCCCGGTAATTCTCCGCATCAACGACTACACGCTGATACTTATCCTTGTCCTTATTAACAACCAGGCTGGTCAGGTATTGAATCGAATCTAGGGTTTGGCCCCTCTTACCGATAATGGTACCCGAATCCTTTCCTGAAATTTCAAAGTACAAACAACTCTCATTGGCAAAGGCTTTCACTTCCAAGTCAAGCCCCATACGACGGATAACATCCTTCAGGAAATCCAGTGCCGGTGCATCATTGTCCTCTTGAAGATCTGCCGGTCTCTCCCGAATCGTAAAGCTTGCATCTTCTCTTGTGCTCTGCGGCTTGCTTCTCTGTCTCTTGGGCTTTTGTTTTCGCCCTTCGCTTTTTAACTCTAGAGAAACGTCATCGTCCTTCTTCTCAATCTGTACGATCGGCTCTTTCGGCGTGCTGCTTTGTTTGTTTTGACCTTTCGGCTTATTTCTCTTATCGGCAGTTCTCTCTTTTATCGGCGCCGGCGCTGAATCCGCCGCTTTCCTTTGCACTCTCACCTTAGCCAGCTTGGATCCCAGTCCGAAGAACCCTCTTGTAGGCTCTTCCAATACGATGACCTCTACCTGGTCTCTTTCCAGTCTCAAATCAGTAAGGGCTAATTTGACGGCATCTTCAACGTCTTTGCCCCATTTTTCCGAAAAATCCATTTCATACCTCCGTGTATCACGCTCACCCATTGGTTGTAGCTTGCTGTTTCGCCTTCCATTTGTTCATTCCGACGGTCTGAACAATCTGGACCAGGGTACCTACAAACCAATACATGGTAAGTCCTGCGGGAAAGGATCTACCCATCCATACGATCATAACGGGAAAAAAGTACTTCATCATCTTCATCATTGCATTCGCCCCGCCTAAATCCGATGTCGCGGACATAGCCTGGGTCATAGAGAAGGAGAAGAATGTTGCAATTCCTGCTAAAACAGGAAGAACCCAGGGGTCCGGTTGTGAAAGATCCGGGATCCATAAGAATGCTTCGTGAACACCCATCAACATCTGGGGTTCATCGATGAACGCCATGGGATTTCTAAGTAACACAAAGAGCGATAAAATAATAGGCATCTGAATCAACATTGGAAGGCATCCTCTCATAGGATTGAACTTTTCTTCCTTGTAGAATTCCATCATCTTTATATTCAGCGTTTCTTTATCGTTTGCGTACTTCTTTTGAAGGGCCTTCATTTTCGGTTGGAATTCCTTCATTTTCATCGAACTCTTTATCTGTGAAGCATAGAGTGGCAAAAGAGCAATCCGTATCAGCATAGTAAAGACGATCAAAGCAATTCCGTAGTTGTTTATCATGTCATACAGAAACGATAATAGCCAGCCCATCGGTTCCGCAATAATAGACATAACTTTTTCATATGTGGTCATTCAATATCCTCCAGTTCATTTTAAAGGATCATATCCTCCCGGATGGAAAGGATGGCATTTCAAAATTCTTTTAATTCCGAGATAACTGCCCTTCAATGCCCCGTACTTTTCAACCGCTTTTATAAAATAAGCGGAACAGCTGGGGTAAAATCGGCAGGTTTGAGGAAAAAGCGGTGAAATAAATTTCTGATATCCCCTTATAAGGAGTATTATGATTTTCTTCAATCCCTTTCACCTGACATCCATAAGCCTTACATATTGCTCTCTGTAAGGTTTGTTTTTCTCAGTGCGGCCTCCATCGACTTCTGCACATCCGCACATTTAAACCGAATAATGCTCTTTCTCGCTATAAAGAGCAAATCATAACCGGACTTAACCGGATCATCCAGTGTTCGAAAGGATTCCTTAAGCAATCGCCTTGCTCGATTTCTCTGGACGCTGCCTCCTACTTTTTTACTCGCTAAAAAGGCCATTCTATTATAAGAAAGGCCGTTTTTCCTGTAAATCAGTACCAAACTTCTTTCTCCTACAGACTTGCCTTTGTTATAAAGTGAGGAGAAATCCTTCTTGTTTCGCAGCACCTCAGGTTTTAACATGCCTTCTCCTTTGGAGAATGAAACGAGACCGTATTCACGGCCTCTAAGCTGAAAGCGATTTTCTTCCTCTCAATCTTCTTCTCTTCAATACATTTCTGCCGTTCTTAGAGCTCATTCTCTTGCGAAAGCCATGTTCTCTGCTTCTTTGTTTTCTTTTTGGCTGATATGTGCGTTTCATGCTACATGCACCTCCTCTTCGTTATTTTCACAAATTTTTGTGAGAGCGGCTAAATTTCACAGCTCTTCTAATACAATTGCCTGTTGATTATACATTTAGATGCTATTGTTGTCAAACCTTTTTTCCTCCAAGACCTCGTCGCTGCAGCTGCTTGCATTTCCCTCTTCCACCTTGAATACGCTCTTCTCCGGCAGGTTGCTCCAAAGGTTTCCCTTCATTTCTGCCGTTGTTATAAATAGCTGAACATCGGAAAGATTCATCAATAGAAATTTCTGCCTTTTCTCATCCAATTCAGAAAGGACATCATCCAACAGTAGCACCGGCGCTTCCTTTTTCTCCTCACGGATGATATGAATTTCCGATAATTTCAGAGAAAGAGCCGCCGTTCTCTGCTGTCCCTGGGATCCGTAACTTCTGACGTCTATACCATCAATGGTTATTTTTAGATCATCTTTATGAGGTCCGCATCCGGTATTTCCTCTGTATATATCTCTTTTTCTCTCTCTTTTTAACCGTTCCATGAAAGCGCCTTGTAGCTCTTCCCTATTTTCAACAAATGGAATAGATGCTTCATAGAAAAGGTCCAAGTCTTCTTTTTCATCAGTTATGCTTCTGTGGATTTCTTTGCTTACCACCTTTATTTTATCCACGAAGTGCATTCTCTCTATTATGATTCTGCTCCCATAATCGGCAAGAGTCCTCTCCCAGGTTTCCATCAGCTCTTCGTTGCAGCTTCCTTCCTTCAGGAGGGAATTCCGTTGCATCAAGACTTTCTTATATCTGGCAAGGTTCTTATAATAAACGGGCTTCAGCTGGCAGAGCTCCCGATCAATGAACCTTCTCCTTTTTTCCGGCTCATCTTTGACTATTTTCATATCTTCGGGCGTAAAGGCAACAATATAGATATTATCCAGCAATTCGCTACTCTTTTTAGCTTTGCTTCCATCGATAATAATGCTCTTTCCTACTCTGGACAGTATTATTTCTACACTTCTCTCTCTTCCCTCTTTCATATAGCTACTCTTGGCACTGGAAAAACCTTCTTCAAAACCAATCATCTCCGCATCCTTGTTTGTTCGAAAGGATTTCCCGAGACTCATTATATACAGGCTTTCAAGAAGGTTCGTTTTTCCCTGGGCATTGTTGCCCACTATAATATTCACTTTTGGATGAAAGGAAACGGTCTGTTCCTTATAATTTCTGAAATTCCTCAGCTTTATTTCAGTAAAATACATATCATTACTCCGTCAGTAAGTAGTGGCAATTATTCGTCTCTATATTTTTTCGGAGTAATTCCCTAAAATGTTTTGGTGGATATCCTCACCGGCAAGATCAAATACTCAAACCCCTCCCCTTCTATGGGTTTGACAAGGCATGGGCTAACGCTGGTATTGAACTCCATTACAACCTCTTCATCGGATATGACCTTCATCACATCCAGAATATATTTCGCATTAAAACCGATCTCTAAATCGGTCCCTTCCTTTTCAACAAAAACCTCTTCCTTCACATTTCCTTCTTCTGACCTGGATGTAATGATAACTTTATCCCTTATGATAGAGAATTTGATAAGATTATTTCGACCTTCTTTCGCCAACAGGGAAGCTCTTTCCAGACAGTCCATCATCTCTCCTCTGTTTACCTTCAGCCTGCATTGATGTTCCTTCGGCAGAATATCTTTATATTTGACAAATTCCCCTTCCATGATACGAAGAACAATGCGCGCTCCCTCAATCAAAAAGACCGCCTTCTTTTCATCGATAATCATGTCCACTTCTTTGCTGCCATCTTCTTCACTGAATATCTTATTTATCTCGTTCAATATCCTTGCGGCAATGATTATTTTTATATTTTCCTCTGTCTCCATCTTTTCTCTTGTAACGGCCATGCGGAATCCATCGAGTGCTACCATTGCAATTCCTTTTTCATCCATTTCAAGAAGAACACCTATTATAATTCCCTTAGCCTCTTCTATACTTGCTGCAAAAGAGGTCTTCTTTATCATATCCTTCAGAAGTTCTTTTTCAATCCGGATACTGTTCTCCTCTTTTATGTTCCCTATGCTAGGGAATTCGTCCGCCGTCTGCCCCACTATGGTGAACTCTGAAGCCAGACATTTTATAGTAACCTTGCCTTCTTCTTCTGTTATCTCTATCTCCTCATTTGGCAGCTTTTTAATAATGTCAATAAAAAGCTTTGCCGCTACCACGACAGAACCTTCTTCATATACACTGACGGGAATGGATTTTTCTATACTCAGATCCAGATCCGAAGCAGCTAATTTGAGATTGCCATCGGATGAGGATTCCAACAGGATCCCTTTTAAGATAGGAATTGTTGTTCTGGAGGATACGGCTTTCGATACAGTATTAAGTGCCTTTGATAAGGTCTGTTGGTTGCAGGATATTTTCATAGTTGGAGCCTCCTTCTTTTTATATCTTTTCTTAGTAGAAGTAGTAGTAGGGCCTGTGGATTTGTGGATAACTTCTGTGGATAAAGAAATTTCAATGGAAGAAATTCTATAACCCTTGTGGAAAAGTGGAAAAAGTAGTGCGTCTTCTTTGTGGACTAATCATTTCTTATGGATTCCTCAAGAGAAAGGACTACCTCTTTAAAAACTTCGTTGGATCGCATTTCATTGTTTATTTTATCACATGCGTGCAAAACGGTAGTATGATCCCGGTTGCCGAAAGCTTCTCCTATTTTAGGAAGGGAAAGAGAGGTGAGATCCCTGCATATGTACATGGCTATCTGCCTTGGAAATGCTAAGTTCCGCGAACGCTTTGCAGATTCCATATCAGAAATCTTAATATTAAAATGTTTACAAACATATTTTTTAATAATTTCAGGAGTCAACAATTTATCGCTGGAGGCAAAAACATCCTTCAGCACTTCCTTTGCCAGATCTTTATTGATAGGTTGACCCACCAGGGAAGAATAAGCCACCACTCGGATAAAGGCTCCTTCAAGCTCACGGACGTTGTTTTGTATTTTTTCGGCAATGACCTTGATTACATCCATAAAAGCTTCGCTTACGGGAATCTCCTCCAGTTCAGCCTTTTTACACAAAATAGCGACCCGGGTCTCAAAGTCGGGAGGCTGAATGTCCGCAATCAAACCCCACTCAAAGCGGGATCGCAGCCTCTCCTCGAGAGTGGCAATCGCCTTCGGTGGACGATCGCTGGAAAGAATGATCCGCTTGTTGGCGTCGTAGAGGGTATTAAAGGTATGGAAAATTTCTTCCTGGACCCTCTCCTTCTTTTCAAGGAATTGGATATCATCGATAAGCAGAACGTCAATATTTCTGTACTTATTTCGAAAGCCGGCGGTATCGTTGTCTCGAATGGATTTAATAAACTCGTTGGTAAACATCTCTGACGAGACGTAAAGAACCTTCAACCTCGGTGTATTGCGGACAATATGGTGACCTATGGCATGCATGAGATGGGTTTTTCCAAGTCCTGCTCCTCCATACAGAAAAAGAGGATTGTATTGGGAAGAAAGAGGCATCTCTGCCACTGCCAAAGAGGCAGCGTGTGCAAATTGGCTGTTTTTTCCCACAACAAAAGTGCCAAAAACATACTTTGGATTCAGATAAAGCTCATCTGTAAAGGTATGGGTTAAGGTATTTGCCTTCTCTTTTTCCTCCTGTTGCATTTCTTCCGGATCCATAAAAACAGCCTTGAGTTTAATACCAAAAGCATGTTTGATTGCAGATTCGATGATGTTGCAATACCGGTCCTCTAATATATTTTTACCGATTCCGCCTCCAAGGCCTAAATAAAGGCAACCCTGCTCATCATCCACGCGGAGCGGGGTAAGGGGTTCGATCCAGGTGTCAAAACTGACAGCTGTCATCTCAGGTCTTAAAAAATCTAAAGTTTTATTCCAAGATTGTTCCAGATTGTTCATAATGATTCCTTTTCACTATTTCAGAATTCTATGGTGAAATCTTTTAGAAATTGATGTCGGTGTGCTAAAATAACAGCAAACGTTGTCTATAATGTGTAGCAAGCCGGAGCAACGGCATGCCCGTATGCTATAATCATACAGAAAAAGTTATCCACAGGCAAGTACTAAAGTAAAATCAATTTTTTTAACAGTTTGACCCCTTACTCACAGCCTGTGGAAAAGTAAAATCCACAAAGGCCACATATGTCTGGTGGTAATCCTAACCTGAAAGCCCTCAAATCGTCCCGACGAGGGTTGCGTAAAGGGCTTGCCTAAGCGTTGAAACCTTTTTTGGAAATTCATTGAAAAAAGAGAAGGTTTGAGGTATAATAAATAGTCATACAAACAGGAAAAATAGAAGCGAAAACAGGAGGACGACAAATGGCGGCAGCAAATGTGAAGCAGCAACAGTATAATGCCGAACAGATACAAGTATTGGAAGGATTGGATCCCGTTCGAAAAAGACCGGGCATGTATATCGGTACTACCGGACCGAAAGGTTTGCATCATTTGGTCTATGAGGTGGTAGATAACAGTATAGATGAAGCCATCGCCGGTTTCTGCAATAATATCAACATAACGATTCAAGCAGACGGTTCCATAGTAGTCGAGGACGACGGAAGAGGGATGCCTGTAGATCTTCATCCCAAGCTTAAGATTCCTGCTGTGGAAGTTATACACACAGTACTCCACGCAGGCGGAAAGTTCGGTGGCGGGGGATACAAGGTTTCCGGCGGGCTCCATGGCGTCGGAGCATCGGTAGTAAACGCCCTTTCCGAGATTATGGAAGTGGAAATAAAGAGGAACGGCAATATTTATAAGCAGGTCTACTCCAAGGGTAAGACCATTACACCTATGGAGATTATCGGAGAAAGCGGAAGAAAAACCGGTTCCAAAACCATGTTTAGACCCGACCCCGAGATCTTTGATGAGGTGGAGTTCAGCTTTGATACCCTGGAGCACCGGCTCAGGGAGATGGCCTTCCTCAATAAAGGAATCAAGATTCAGCTCAAGGACGAAAGAGAAGGGCAAAAGAAAAAAGAGCTCTTCCATTACGAGGGCGGTATCAAAGAATTTGTCAAGTATATGAACAAGAACAAAGAAGTAATTCACCAGGATGTTATCTATTTTGAAGCCACCAAAAATGGTATGGAAGTAGAGATCGCAATGCAGTACACGGATCGCTACAATGAGTTGATTTTGTCCTATGCCAACAATATCAACACCACAGAGGGAGGCACCCACATGATCGGGCTCAAAGCCGCGCTCACAAGGGTGTTTAACGACTATGCAAGGCGAAACAAGTTCATTAAAGACAATGACGACAGCCTTTCCGGTGAGGATGTAAGGGAAGGGCTTACAGCCATCGTATCAGTAAAGCACGAAAACCCTCAGTTTGAAGGGCAGACAAAGACAAAGCTGGGAAACAGTGAGATGCGTGGTTTTGTAGAAACCACTACCAATGAAAACCTTTTGGCTTTTCTTGAAGAAAACCCCCAACAGGCTCGAATCATCATAGACAAATGTCTCCGGGCCTCCCGGGCAAGAGAAGCCGCAAGAAAGGCCAGGGATCTCACTAGGAGAAAGGGAGTGCTGGATAGCATCGCTCTGCCGGGAAAACTGGCTGACTGTTCCGAAAAAGATCCGGCGCTTTCTGAGATATTCCTGGTGGAAGGGGATTCCGCCGGCGGATCTGCTAAGATGGGCAGGGACAGGAAGAGACAAGCAATCCTTCCTCTACGCGGCAAGATCCTCAATGTGGAGAAGGCTAGGCTGGACAAGATCCTGAATTCAGATGAAATTAAAAACATGATAACGGCCTTTGGCTGTAACATCGGAGAAGATTTTAACGCAGAAAAGCTCCGCTACCATAAAATAATTATCATGACCGACGCAGACGTGGATGGAGCTCACATACGGACGCTGTTGCTCACCTTCTTCTATCGCTATATGAAGCCTCTTATTGAAGGTGGATATGTATATATTGCGCAACCGCCTCTCTATCGAACAGCGAAGGGTAAAGAAGTGTATTACACCTATTCGGAGAGAGAGCAGGAAAAGCTCCTCAACGAGATCGGTCGGCAGGGAATCAAGCCGCCCCAGCGCTATAAGGGTCTTGGTGAGATGGACGCGGAGCAGCTTTGGGACACGACTATGGACTTTAACAAGCGCACACTGGTCCAGGTTACTATTGACGATATGGCCCAGGCGGATGAAATTTTCACTGTACTCATGGGAGACAAGGTTCCTCCTCGTAAGAAATTTATCGAAGAGAACGCCAAATTAGTGAAGAATCTAGACGTATAACATAAATCGATCAGAAGGAGACAGGCATGACAAGTTTTTTAGAAGACTCTAAATTAATACAGACAGAGATCCATGACGAGATGAAGACCTCCTACATCGATTACGCTATGAGTGTTATTGTAGGGCGGGCGCTTCCCGACGCCAGAGACGGCTTGAAACCGGTGCACAGGAGGATTCTCTACGGTATGTACGGATTGGGATTAATGCCGGACAAGCCCCATAAGAAATCCGCTCGTATCGTCGGTGAAGTCCTGGGTAAATACCATCCCCACGGAGACAGCTCTGTGTATGACGCCATGGTACGTCTTGCGCAGGACTTTTCCATCCGCTATATGTTGGTGGACGGCCATGGAAACTTTGGTTCCGTAGACGGAGACGGAGCGGCGGCTATGCGTTATACCGAGGCTAGGATGACACCCCTTGCCCTGGAAATGTTGCGGGATATCGACAAGGATACGGTAGATTTTGCACCAAACTTTGACGGAGAGGAAAAGGAACCCGTCGTATTGCCTTCGCGCTTTCCTAATCTCTTGGTCAACGGCAGCAATGGTATTGCCGTAGGTATGGCCACATCCATTCCCCCTCACAACCTGGGAGAAATCATCGACGCATCGGTCTACATGATCGACCACGAAGATGCGGATATCAATGATCTTCTCAAGATCGTCAAAGGGCCGGACTTTCCCACCGGAGCCATTATCATGGGCAAAAGCAGCGCCAAGCAGGCATACCGCACCGGGCAGGGCCGTGTTAAGGTTCGGTCTAAAACAGAGATTGAAGAGACAAATAAAGGCAGACAGCAGATCGTAATCTCAGAAATCCCTTATCAGGTAAACAAATCCAGAGTCATTGAAAAGATTGCCGACCTGGTCAAGGATAAGAAGCTGGAGGGAATCTCCGACATTCGGGATGAATCCAACCGGAACGGGACCCGCATCGTCATCGAGCTGAAGAGAGATGCAAACCCGCAGATTACCTTAAACCGTCTTTATAAGCACACGCAGTTGCAGGAGACCTTCAGCATGATCATGCTGGCCCTGGTAGACGGTCAGCCCAGAATCCTGACCTTATGGGAGATGCTGGAGCAGTACCTGTTGCATCAGAAGGATGTGGTTACCCGCAGAACACAGTTCGAACTTCGCAAGGCGGAAGCCAGAGCCCACATATTAGAAGGGTTGCGCATTGCGCTGGACAATATCGACGCCATCATCAAGCTGATCCGCGAAAGCTACAACGATGCCAAGCAGAGATTGATGGATGCCTTCGGGCTGTCGGATATTCAAGCCCAAGCTATACTGGATATGCGACTTGCAAGGCTGCAGGGTCTGGAAAGGGAGAAAATAGAGAACGAATACGCCGAGCTGATGAAACAAATCGCCTGGTTCAAACGGCTCTTGGCGGAAGAACACCTGCTGATGAACGTGATCAAAGAAGAGCTTTTGGAGATCAAGGCTAAGTTTGCAGACAAGCGGCGGACCAAAATTGTGGCAGATGCGGAAGAGCTCGACGACGAAGACCTGATCCAGGAGGAGAGCGTTGCAATTACCCTCACCCATTTGGGCTACATCAAGAGGCTTTCCGCTGATACCTATAAAACCCAGAAACGGGGAGGAAAAGGCATTACCGGCCTGACTACCAGAGATAACGACTTCGTAAAGAACCTGATCATCACCTCCACCCACGATTATCTGATGTTCTTTACCAACACGGGGAAGGCTCACCGGATCAAAGCTTATGAGATACCGGAAGCGCAGAGGACAGCCAAAGGCACCCCTGCGGTTAACTTCCTGAACTTGATGCAGAGGGAGCGGATCACAGCGGTCATTCCCATCGAAAATTTCACGTCGGAGAAATATCTCATCGGCGTCACCAAAAATGGTATCATTAAGAAGACAGACATTTCACAGTTTGATACCAATCGTAAGACAGGCCTCATAGCCATCAAGTTAAAAGAGGATGACGAACTGATTGGCATCAAGGAAACCACCGGTACCAGCAATGTCATCATCGTTACCAAAAACGGCAAATGCATCTGCTTCAGCGAGGACGATGTAAGATCTATGGGCAGGCTGGCCGGAGGCGTTCGTGCCATCACCCTTGAAAAGGGCGATGAAGTGGTGGCCATGGAGTTGGCGGAGAAGGATGAAGAGCTGTTGGTTGTCACTCAGGCGGGCTATGGCAAGCGTACCGCTGTTAAGGAATACAAGGTCCAGGCCAGAGGCGGAAAAGGGCTTTTGACCTATAACAAGAGCAAGTTTGACAAGACCGGTGCTCTGATCGGCGCTATGGTAGTCAACGAACAGGACGAGATTCTGCTTATCAATTCCGACGGTATCATCATTCGGATAAGGGCAGATGAAGTCTCGAAACTGGGCAGGGCTACGCAAGGCGTGAAGATCATGAGAGTAGCAGAGGAAAGCAACATCATTGCGCTGGCAAAGGTTGTGCGGGAAGATGAGCACGAGGCGCTGCTTGAAGAGGCCGGTGATGCGAAAGCACCGGAAGATAATAGCGAACAGATCAAGATAGATGTAGAATAGGAGTAGGGCTGCCCTTGTTTAGGAACAGTCAGTCAGGGTATAGTTTCTAGGAGGACATTGACATGACGCTACAGATACAAAGGAGTTTCGATCAAGAAAAAGGACGTTGGAACATTACACCAAAAGGAGATGTGGATATTTCCACGGCACCCGTGCTTCGAACGGCGCTGGATGAAGCGTACCGGGAAGCAAAGGCCAATGTCGTACTCCATTTCGACCAATTGAACTACATGGACAGTACCGGACTGGGAGTCATCATCGGTGCCTACGGTAGGATGAAAGAAAGCGGAAACGACATTATTCTTGAAAACCCAAGGGACAACATTAAGAAGCTTCTTCGTATCACCAATCTTGACAGATTGTTGTGTCCCGAACTCTGTGAATAATTGTAAGGAGAGACGAAACCATGACTGATATGGTAAAATTTTCAGTCCCAGGTAAACCCCAATATGTCGGAACCATAAGAATGGCTATATCTAGCTTAGCCAATTCCCTTGGTTTTGATGTGGAGGCTATTGAGGATATTAAAGTTGCAGTATCCGAGGCCTGCACCAATGCCGTATGTCACAGGAGCACCATCAATGGAGAGTATGAAGTTTTTTGTGAGCTTTCGAAAGAGCGGCTGGTAGTTTCCGTTGTTGACAAGGCGGGGGGTTACAATCCGGAGACATATTCGGAACCCTGTTTAGAGTGCCCAAAAGAGGGAGGCCTGGGGATTTATATCATCAAAGCACTGATGGACGAGGTGGATATATTCACAGAAGTCGGTATAGGCACAAGAATACAGATGGTAAAATACACGAGATAGGATGGCGTAGAAAGGTGTTAGTCTATGACCTCGGAAGAGAGAAACACCACCAGTAAATTGTTTGAAGAATACAGCCGTACAAAGAATCTGGATTTAAGGAATCAACTGGTTGAGAAATATCTTTATATGGTTGATATTCTGGCAAAAAAATACATTAACAAGGGCGTGGATTACGACGATTTATACCAAATCGGATCCATGGCTTTGGTTTTTGCAGTTGAGCGGTTCGATCACACCAAAGGCTTTGAGTTCACCAGCTTCGCCACACCAACTATTATAGGAGAAATCAAGCGATATTTCCGAGATAAGAGCTGGGCTGTAAAAGTTCCACGAAAGTGGAAAGAGATTTCCGCAAAGTTGCCAATGGCAAAGGACATTCTCAGCCAGAGGTTAGGAAGGGCTCCTAAGGTATCGGAGATTGCCGAGTACCTAGGTTTTTCGGACGAAGACATCCTAGAAGCGATGGAAAGTGGGCAAGCCTATGGGACATTTTCCCTTCAACAGACCTTTGAGGATGGGGGCAACGAAGGGGAGTCATCGGTTTTCGAACGGTATACAGCCAAAGAGGAAACCGGCTATTTGAATTTCGAAAACGGAGAAGTTGTGAAAACCGTTATGAACAAGCTCAACGAACAGGAGAAGAAGGTCTTTCGCATGCG
>Ga0265293_10006405_pt1 | contig 18882 bp, 23 predicted proteins | sample Munlanlewell138R_FD_192505 | JGI IMG/M metagenome (GOLD analysis project Ga0265293, IMG submission 192505) | Leachate microbial communities from a municipal landfill in Southern Ontario, Canada - Leachate well 138R | ecosystem: Engineered > Solid waste > Landfill > Unclassified | place: Canada... | reverse complement strand
CGCCACGAATCGCAGATTTGAAAGTGAACAGGAAAGTCAATGAAATCAACGATCTACCAACACCACCTCCGCGCCAGTGCTAGCTTTTCGTACCGTCACTTATTGCACTGAAAACGAGGAGACCCCAACGTGGACATCCAGATGCGCACCAATGTGCCGCACATCTTCGCCATCGGCGACATCGTGGGCCAGCCCATGCTGGCGCACAAGGCGGTGCACGAGGCGCATGTGGCGGCGGAAGTGATCGCCGGCGAATTGCAGGGCAACAAGGAACTGGCCAGCGCCGCCTTCAACGCCCGCGTGATCCCCAGCGTGGCCTACACCGACCCCGAAGTGGCCTGGGTGGGCCTGACCGAAGACCAGGCCAAGCAGCAGGGCATCAAGGTCAAGAAGGGCCTGTTCCCCTGGGCGGCCTCGGGCCGCGCCATTGCCAACGGCCGCGACGAAGGCGTCACCAAGCTGCTGTTCGACGACAGCCCCGAAGCAGGATCAGGAGACGGCCATGCTGGCCGGGGCCACGGCAAGATCCTGGGCGGCGGCATGGTCGGCACGCATGCGGGCGACATGATCGGCGAGATCGCCCTGGCCATCGAGATGGGTGCGGACGCTGTCGACATCGGCAAGACCATCCACCCGCATCCGACGCTGGGCGAGAGCATCGGCATGGCGGCGGAAGTGGCGCATGGCAGCTGCACGGATGTGCCGCCTGCGCGCAAGTAAGTCCGCAGCCAAGCTACCCTGACAAGGCCCGAACTGGCGACGGTTCGGGCCTTGTGCTTTGCGTACCCAAACAATCGCCGCAGAATACTGTGCATTTGTACAGTATTCATGTCAGCCACTTCCAAGCCCAAGCTCTACAACCCACGCCACCCCGAACGCACGCTGCTCTACCAAATGGTAGCCGAGCACTACGAGACCTGGCTAGAGTTGGCCAGCGCGGGTCAGTTCGACGGCCAGGGCGACCACCACACCCCCAAGCCCTTCGTGCGCAAAGCGTTTGCCAAGTATCTTGAGTGCGGCATCTTTGCCCATGGCTTTGCCCGCGCTCGCTGCGGCGACTGTGGGCACGACTACTTTGTAGCCTTCTCCTGCAAAGGCCGGGGAGTCTGCCCCTCGTGCACCACGCGGCGGATGGTGGAGACGGCGGCACACCTGAGCGACCACGTTTTCCCCCGCCTGCCGGTGCGCCAGTGGGTGCTCTCCGTGCCCAAGAGGTTGCGGTACTTCATGCAACGCGACGGAGCGGTGCTGAGCATGGTGCTGCGCATCTTTCTGCGGGTGATCGCACAAACTCTGCAGACCCACAGCCCCGGTGCGGCCCATATGGACAAGGCAGGCCTGCACATCGGTGCCATCGCCTTCATTCACCGATTCGGCTCCAGCCTCAATGAACACGTCCACTTCCACGTTTGTGTGGTGGACGGGGTGTTTGAGGAAGTGGAGGGCGAGGGCGATGCTGATGCGACCCCTCGAATCTCATCGCCGGGTGTCATCTTTCACGCGGCCACCGGCATCGATGCGGCTACCGTGGCCCCAGTGCAGACCACACTGCAAAAACGCATCCTGCGCGCCTTCGTTGCTCGGGGCCTGCTGGAGAACTGTGACGCCAAAGACATGCTGGGCTACAAACACAGCGGCTTCTCGGTGGACGCCGGTGTCTGCATCGAAGCCCACGACCGCGCTGCGCTGGAGCGGCTGCTGCGCTATTGCGCGCGTCCACCGTTTTCCATGGAGCGCCTACGCAAAGAGGGAAGCAAACTGGTGTACCGCTGTGCCAAACAGCGCAGCGAGCCCACCAGTGACAAGCGTGGTGCCAAGGCAGATGAGCTGCACCTCACACCGCTGGAACTGATCGACCGCATCGCCGCGCTGGTGCCACCGCCACGCACCCACCGGCACCGCTACTTTGGTGTGCTGGCACCAAACTCGCCGCTGAGAGCGGCGGTAACGGCGCTGGCTCAGCCTGCTGCGTCGCAACCAGCCACGGTGGAGACTGCACAACCTGGCGCGGGCGTACCTGGGGTGGCGGCGCCGGGCAACGCGGCCACACCCACACCCGAACCTGAAGCACGCCCGAAGCGAGCGGCGCATTACTTGTGGGCGGTGCTGATTGCCCGCATCTACGAGGCATTTCCGCTGCTGTGCCCCATGTGCGGTGGGCAGATGCGCATCATTGCCTTCATCACCCACAGCGCCGAAATCCGCCACATCCTGAACCACATCGGGGTGGAGTCTGCCCCCCCGCACATCACCCCGGCACGCGGGCCACCGCTGTGGGAGGGCTGCGACGCGCCGGTGGATGATGGTGCGCAAGGCGAGCCGGATTGGGATCTGGCAGCTCAACCCGACGAGGTAGACCAGCGCGTCAATTGGTGACCCAGTGAAGCGGCGGTATCCATCGCTGCGGGGAAGCAGCTGCGCGCGCGCCAGGCCCAAATGCATACTGCCTCCCAAGCTCTTGCCATTGAGCGGCAAGCGAGCGCTCAACCTTCCTTGGCCGAACGTGTTTCGAGGCCCAAAACTCGTGCCATACTTGGCCTCATGCGGTTGAATTTCCTATCCGTCCGAGAACGAGATCGACCTGGCGCGCCTGATGCAGGACATCCCCGAAGTCGAAGACCTGCTCGAGACGCAGGACGATGCGCCGGTGATACGGATGATCAACGCGCTGTTCACCCAGGCCGCGCGCGACGGCGCGAGCGACATCCACATCGAGCCCTTCGAGACCCACTCGGTGGTGCGCTACCGCGTGGACGGCACGCTGCGCGACGTGGTCAGCCCGCGCAAGGCGCTGCATGCCGCGCTGATCTCGCGCATCAAGATCATGGCCAACCTCGACATCTCCGAAAAGCGCCTGCCGCAGGACGGACGCATCGCGCTGCGCGTGGGCGGGCGCCCCATCGACGTGCGGGTGTCGACGCTGCCCACCGGCCACGGCGAGCGCGCGGTGCTGCGCCTGCTGGACAAGGAGGCGGGCCGGCTCGAGCTGTCGCGCCTGGGCATGGCGCCGGACCTGCTGCGGCAACTGGACCGCCTGATCCACCAGCCCCACGGCATCGTGCTGGTGACCGGTCCCACCGGCAGCGGCAAGACCACCACGCTGTATGCCGCGCTGGGCCGGCTGGATACGTCCACCACCAACATCCTGACGGTGGAGGATCCGATCGAGTACGACCTGCCCGGCATCAGCCAGACCCAGGTCAACGCCAAGATCAACATGAGCTTCGCACTGGCCCTGCGCGCCATCCTGCGCCAGGACCCCGACGTGATCATGATCGGCGAGATCCGCGACCTGGAGACGGCGCAGATCGCCGTGCAGGCGTCGCTGACCGGCCACCTGGTGCTGGCCACGCTGCACACCAACGACTCGGTGTCGGCGGTGACCCGCCTGACCGACATGGGCGTGGAACCCTTCCTGCTGTCGTCCTCGCTGCTGGGCGTACTCGCGCAGCGCCTGGTGCGGCGCCTGTGTCCCGACTGCAAGGAAGCCGGTACCGAGCCGGACGGGCGCACGGTGTACCGGCCGGTGGGCTGCGCCACCTGCAGCCATACCGGCTACGTCGGCCGCACGGGCATCCACGAGCTCTACACGGTGGACGACGAGCAACGGCAGTTGATCCACCAGGGCGCGGGCGAACAGGCATTGCGCGATGCCGCGCAGGCGGCGGGCATGCGGATCATGCGGCAGGACGGCGACCGCTGGATCGAATCCGGCGTGACCTCGCCGGAAGAAGTCATACGGGTGACGCGGGATGTTTAGCCCCCCCCTACGCGCTTACGCGCGCCCCCCGGGGGGCCGACGGCGACGGACTGGCGGAGCCAGATCCGTCGTGTCGTGGTCTGGGTGGGTGCATCTCGATGCGGGGCGCTGCGTTCTTGCCTTGATCCCGGGCGCCGGGGATCCGGTTTGCCCCTCAGGGGGCGCGGCCATGAGCGCGTGGGATGGGCTTTCCTTGCGCCCCCCGGGGGACCGACGGCGACGGACTGGCGGAGCCAGATCCGTCGTGTCGTGGGCTGAGTGGGTGCATCTCGGTGCGGGGCACTGCGTTCTTGCCTTGATCCCGGGCCTCGGGGATCCGGCTTGGTTGCGCCATTCTGGAATCCGTGGCGCACTGGAACCGGTGGCGGCGGGATTCATGTGTAGGAACGGGAACTGACATGCCTTCGTATCGCTTCGAAGCCGCCGATGCATTGGGCAAGCTCGACCGTGGGCTGATCGATGCGGACAGTCCGCGCGCCGCGCGCGCGCAGTTGCGGGCGCGCGGGCTGACGCCGCTCGCGGTCGAGGAAACGGGAAGCCAGCGCAGCGGCGGCGGGGCGCGCGCCTGGCTCGGCGCCCGGATGTCCGATACCGAGCTGGCCTGGGCCACACGGCAGCTGGCCAGCCTGCTGGCGGCGCGCCTGCCGCTGGACGCGGCCCTGACGGCCACCGCCGAGCAGGCCGAGAAGAAACACGTCACCGAAGTCCTGACCAGCGTGCGCGCCGACGTGCGGGCGGGGCATCGCCTTGCCGACGCGCTGGCCACCCGGCCGCGCGACTTCCCGGAGATCTACCGCGCCCTGGTGGCGGCGGGCGAGGAATCGGGCGATCTCGCGCACGTGATGGAAAAGCTGGCCGACTACATCGAGGAGCGCAACGCGCTGCGCACCAAGGTCCTGACCGCCTTCATCTATCCGGCCGTGGTGGGGCTGGTGTCCATCGGCATCGTCGTCTTCCTGCTCGGCTACGTCGTGCCCCAGGTGGTCAGCGCCTTTTCGCAGGCCCGCCAGGAACTGCCGATGCTGACCCGCGTCATGCTGGGCCTGAGCGACTTCGTCCGCAGTTGGGGCTGGCTGGTCGCGCTTGCCTGCGCCGCCGCCATCGCCGGCTGGCGCATGATGCTGCGCGCCCCCGCCACCCGGCTGGCCTGGCACAGCCGGCTGCTCAAGATGCCGCTGGCCGGCCGTTTCATCCTCGGCCTGGATGCCGCCCGCTTCGCGTCCACCCTGGCCATCCTGACCGGCAGCGGCGTGCCGCTGCTGCGCGCGCTGGACGCGTCGCGCCAGACGCTGGGCAACGACCGCCTGCGCGCGAGCGTGGACGACGCCACGTCGCGCGTGCGCGAAGGCGTGTCGCTCGCCTCGGCCCTGCAGGTGCAGAAGACCTTTCCGCCGCTGCTCGTGCACCTGACCGCCAGCGGCGAGAAGACCGGCACCTTGCCCGAATTGCTGGAACGGGCGGCGCAGACGCTCTCGCGCGAGGTCGAGCGGCGCGCCATGGCGTTGACGGCACTGCTGGAACCGCTGATGATTCTCGTGATGGGCGGCTTCGTGCTGCTGATCGTGCTGGCGGTGCTGATGCCCATCATCGAAATCAACCAGCTCGTGCGTTGACCGCGCGCCCGCTCCCCGCGGGCCGCCAGGAGCCCACCATGACCACCGTCTACGATTTCTCCGCCACCGACATCGAGGGCAAGGAAGTCCCGCTGGATCGCTTTCGCGGCAAGGTGCTGCTGATCGTGAACGTTGCTTCGCAGTGCGGCTTCACCCCCCAGTACGCGGGGCTCGAAGCGCTGTACCGCGCCCACCGCGATCGCGGCCTGGAAGTGCTGGGCTTTCCGTGCGATCAGTTCGGCCACCAGGAGCCCGGCAGCAACGAAGCCATCCGCGACTTCTGCAAGCTCAACTACGACGTCACCTTCCCGCTGTTCGCCAAGATCGACGTCAACGGCGAATCGGCCCATCCGCTGTACCGCTGGCTCAAAGGCGCCAAGCCCGGCGTGCTGGGCACCGAAGCCATCAAGTGGAACTTCACCAAGTTCCTGGTGGACCGCGCGGGCGAGCCCATCACCCGCTACGCCCCCAACGACAAGCCCGAATCGATAGGGCCGGATATCGAGGCAGCGTTGAACGGCTCGACCTGGATTGATCCCTTGGCGCGCCACCTCCCTCGCTAAACCAGCACGCAGGCTCAAACAATCACTGCCGCACTCGGCCGCGCCATTGGCTCGGCACCGTCTGGCATTATCACTATTAGTATAATTTTTAAGAATACTTCATTTAATATTTTTCATTATCCTAAAGACGACGTGGAACCTAACATGACCATTCTGGAAGGCGGGATCAAAACCCGTGAGCTTCATTGGATACTGGTTGATAAGTGTGGCAGCCCCGCTATCGTGCTTCGCGTCTAGCCGAGGGAGCCACCGCGAAAGAAAAGGGGATCGGAATGGCCGATGTGGTGTTGGCGATCGGGACCTCACACTCACCCATGTTGAATGCGAGTGTGCAGGAATGGGAGTGTTTTGAGCAGCGCGAGCAAACGACGAAACTACTCGATCGTCTGGGACAGCCTAGCAGCTATGCTGCCCTGTTGCAGGAGGCGGGCAACCGCTATGACGGCCAGGCGACGCCCCAACGTTTTTATGAGCGGCACAGCGCGGCGCAGGCAGCACTGGATCGGCTGGCTGCCGAGATCCGCGACGCGCGCCTTGATGCTCTGGTGATATTCGGCGATGACCAGAAGGAACTGTTTCGCGAGGACAACCTGCCGGCCCTGATGGTTTACACAGGTGCATCCATCCCGCACCGCGCCCGACCGCCCAAGCCCGAATGGGTAGACTGGTTCGCTCAAGTGCAAAGTCGTTACTACCCTAAGCATGAAGGCTGGCAGCACCCTGTGCATGAAACACTCGCACACCATCTGGTAGAGGCATTGATCGATGCGGAGTTCGAGCCAGCCGTATGCGAGCGGTTCCCGCGCGACGAAGGCATGGGTCACGCCTTCGCATTCGTGCATCAACGATTGTTTGGATGGCACCGACCGGATTTTTTACCACCAACCCCGCGTCTGGAGCCAGCTATCCCGGTCGTGCCAATCTTCATCAATACTTACTATCCGCCGAATCAGCCGACGCCTGCACGCTGTTACCGACTCGGGCAAACGGTACGCGCAGCCATTGAACACTGGCCCAAGAGCGCGCGGATAGGTGTAATAGGGTCAGGCGGCTTGAGCCATTTTGCAATCGACGAAGAGTTGGACGGACGAATCGTGCGTGCGCTCCGCGAGCGCGATCGTGAAGCTCTCGTGACGTTACCTCGTACGCTTCTGAACTCCGGTAACTCCGAGATCCGCAACTGGATAGCGATGGCAGGGGCCGGGGAACATCTTACGCACACTTGGAGCGAATACATCCCAGCCTACCGGACACCTGCCGGCACCGGCACGGGTTTCTGCTTCGCGGTGTCTCGAGACTGAGCCGCACCTGGGCGAGCGGCGTCACCGATAGCCTGGAGAGCGGCCTGCGCCGTCAATAGTCGTGCAGGCCTGCTAGCGGCAATGCTCTTCTGCGCTGTATTCCGACGCAGCTTCGCGAATCTGCTCGACCAGTCGAACTAGCGCCTCGCTTGCCGGCTGCTCGGCACGCATCGTCAGACCAACTGGGCCGCGGGTCAGCGGCGTGTCAATCGGCAGATCCACCAGCAAACCCTTTTTCAGGTCCGGTTCGACTACACCAACGGGCGTAAACCAGATGGCAGTGGACGCCAGCGAGTAGCTACGGCAGAAATTGACGTCGATCGACTGGATCGAGTTCTCCGGCATCCCGATACCTGCACTGACAAAAAACTGGTCGGCCGCCGCGCGCACGCTGGTGCCGGCATCCGGCAACAGCATCCGGAATGCCAGCAGCGCCGAGGGGTCGATCGTCTTGCATTGCAACAACGGATGCGACGAACGCACTGCGAACACCAATGGCTCACTGTAAAGGTGCTCGAATACCAACCCGGTCATCTGGGCCGGCTCCGTAAGGCGCCCCAGCACTAAATCCGTCTCGCCCCTGCGCAGCGAGGCGATCAGTTGAGTATTGCTGCCCGTACGCACCCGTACCTGTGCTGGCGTGCCCGTCTCGTCGAAACGCAGCAGCGCCCGCGGCAGCAGCGCCGCCGCGGTGGTCGGCAGCGCACCGATCGACAGCACCGGTGTATCCATCTCGCACAGTCCGGCGATCTTCTCTACACCCTCGCCCAACACTTGCAGACTGCGGGAGGCGTAGCGCAGCAATACACGGCCAGCGGTGGTCAGTTTGACGCCCTTACGTGTCCGTACACATAAACGCTGCCCAATGATCTCCTCGAGTTCGGCGAGGGTCTTCGACACTGCCGGCTGCGTGATTGACAGCGCCTGTGCGGCGCGCACCGAACTGCCATGTTCGGCCAGCGCAAGTAGACAGTTCAGATGGCGAACCTTAATACGCTCGACCCGAACATTCTGTGCCATTTCAATAACTTTAAAGAATATTTCAGATAATTAATTTCATTATACGTGAGACAACGCGAGATCTAGTATGGGCACGGTGACAAAGCAAGATCGCCCCGCGAGATCCGCTCGGCAGCACTGCATCCGGTGTGATCGGTGCGGCCCTCAATCTTCGGCCCATGCCTCACTCCACAAAGCCGCATGAACCAAAGGACTACTTACATGGACATGACTCAACGTCGGCGCCGTGCCTGTCAGACATTGGCGGTTGCCCTGTTTCTGCCAGCATCGGGGCTGTCGCACGCGCAGGGAGACTCATCTTCGGCGCTTCCGATCCGTCTTGTCGTACCGTACCCTCCTGGCGGGTTCACCGACATTCTCGCGAGGCTGCTGGCTGAGCCGCTGGGGGGCCGTCTCGGACGCACCGTCATCGTCGAAAACCGAGGCGGCGGAGCGGGAACAATTGGCACGAATTACGTCGTGAGGGCACCGGCTGACGGCAACACGCTGATGATTGTGGCCAACGATCTGGCAATCAATGAAACGCTGCTGGCCAAGCGTATCCCCTACGATGCTCGCAAGGATATCGCTCCAATAGCGCAGATCGCCTGGTCACCTCTGGTACTCGTCGTCCATCCGTCCTTTCCTTGCCGGTCGATCGGCGAACTCATCGCAATGGCAAAGGCGCACCCGAAAAGCATTAATTTCGGCTCGGGCGGCAACAGCACGGGCGGCCATCTAGCACTTGCGATGCTGAATTCGAGCGCCGGCATCGACATTGTCCACGTCCCCTATCGCGGCAACGGGCCGGCGATCCAGGATCTGCTTGGCGGGCAGATCGCCGGCATGTTCATCCAATACGCCGTTGCCAAGCCACACATCGCCGCTGGCACCCTGCGTGTGCTGGCAACTCCGAGCCGGCAACGGCTGGAAGCGCTGCCTGACGTGCCCACTATCGCGGAATCGGGTTTTCCAGAATTCAGCGTCATGCCGTGGTTCGGCATCGCCGCACGGGCCGGCACTCCGCCCTCGGTGGTTACCCGAATCAGCGAAGAAATCGCGCGAGTAGCGCACACGCCCGGCGTGCTGCATCGGCTCTCGGAACTGGGAGCGGAAGTACAGACCACGTCACCTGTCGAATTCGCGCAACTCATTGACCGCGAGATCAGCGACTGGGGCGAGTTAATCCGCAAGGCGGGCATCACAGTTGAGTAGACGTTCGTGCCCCTTGCCAGCAAGAGTCAGTTTTTAATCACGAGGAACATTGAAATGGAAGACGTGGTGCAGGTCGCACAAGTCGATAGTGAGGTCCGGGTATCAGGGTATGGACGAATTGCCGTCATTCCCAAAGAAGATGAGACGCTGACGCACGTAGGTTTCGGAACACCCATGGGCGAGTTGCTTCGACGCTACTGGCAGCCCATCTGTCTTTCCGAAGAACTGAAGGACCTCCCGAAGGCGGTCAGGATCCTCGGTGAAGAGCTGGTCGTCTTCCGCAACAAGAAGGGTCAAGTAGGCGTACTGGACGCACATTGCGCGCATCGCGGCACGTCTCTGGAATATGGCCGCATAGAAGAAGACGGCATCCGCTGCTGCTACCATGGCTGGTACTTCGGGAACGACGGACGCTGCCTCCAGCAGCCTGGCGAACCGGTGAGCAGCACGTACTATAAAGAAGTATTTCAGCCTGCCTATCCTGTACGCGAATACCATGGCCTGGTGTTCATCTACATGGGACCACCTGACAAGCAGCCGCTACTGCCGCGCTACGAGGCCCTGGAGCAGGAAAACACCCAGGTCATTGCCTATCGCAACTACAGCCGCGGCGTCGTAGCACCGGCGAACTGGCTGCAGCTTCACGAGAACGTGATGGATCCAATACACACCGCGTTCCTGCACTCAACGATCAGCACCACACATTTCACGAAGGCGTTTGCCGCGATTCCGCATCTCGCCTTTCAAGAGACCGAGATGGGAATGCAGTACATCCGGACCTCGAAACAGCCGAGCGGTCGCACGTTCGTGCGCGTACAGGACCTCGTGCTACCTAATGTCCGAGCCGTGTCCGAAACCCTCGTTTCGGACGAACCTCATTTGCAGATTGCACCAATCATCGGCTACTGGGTGCCGGTAGACGACACCCACACGATTGGCTTCTATCTGGAAGCGCTGCCCATCATCGAAGGCAAGGTGCGCCCGTCGTCGATGAAAGATGCGCCGGTCGGACGCGCGTCCGGTGCAAGTGCGCCGCGAACCTGCTACGAGGATACCCAACGTGAGCCGGACGACTGCGAGGCACAGGTGAGCCAGCGGCCTATCGCCGTGCATGCGCTAGAACATCGTGGTACGACAGACGCAGGCGTCGTCATGTGTCGCCGACTGCTGAAAGAGGCACTGCGCGACCTCAAGGAAGATCGGGATCCCAAAGGCATCCTGCGCGACGAATCGCAGCAGCCCGTCCGCCTCACGGCGCGCAACGAGATCCGGGAGTGACGGTAACCCATATGGACACAGGCGATGGACGATATGTCGGGAGGTAGGATGTCGAATGAATGGTTCAAGGTGGCGGAACTGTCGGAGATCCGCGTGGATCGCACCAGGCTGTGCCGAATCGGTGATCAAGTGCTTTGCCTGTACAACCTGGACGGTGCCATTTACGCTACGGACGACCTATGCACGCACGGCGCGGCCAGTCTCGCGGACGGCTTCATCGAAAACGGCGAAATCGTCTGCCCCCTGCATGACGGCCGGTTCTGCATCCGCACGGGAAAGGCCACGGGCGCCCCCTGCACGATAGACATCAAGACCTACTCGGTGAAGGTCAAGGACGGCGCGGTTCTGCTGGACAGCACTGAGTTCGCGGACGTGCCGCATGACCGAACGATTCCATGAGCCAGTCCATCGTCGTCATCGGAGCTGGACAAGCGGGAGGGTGGGCCGCCCGCACACTGCGCGACCAGGGCCATGACGGACGCATTGTCCTGGTGGGTCGCGAATGCCGCCCCCCCTACGAGCGTCCGCCGTTGTCTAAAGGCATTCTGGACGGCGTGACGGCTCCAGAGGCCGCAACGATCTTCGCCAAGTCAGTGCTCGAACAACTCGCGATCGAATGGCGCGCGCCTGTGGAGTGTCTGTCCATCGACCGCGGCAAGCGCCACGTTCTGCTGTCCGACAGGTCAACGATCGCATACGACAAGCTGATCCTTTGTACCGGAGGGAGGGCCCGCCCCTTGTCCCTCCCGGGTGGGAACCTCCCCGGCGTCTTCCAGCTTCGTAGCATGGAGGATGCCCTTGCTATCGCTGCCAGGCTCGAGCCAGGCAAGCGCCTCGTAGCAGTCGGTGGTGGATGGATAGGGCTCGAGGTCGCCGCAACGGCTAACATGAGGGGCTTGGACGTCACCATAGTCGAAGCCGACGCGCGACTGTGTGCGAGGACCGTCCCACCACAAGCATCCAGCTACTTGCTGTCGCTGCACGAACAGCACCGCACCCAGGTGCTCCTGGGCTGCGACATAGAGCGGATCGAACCCGACTCTGCCGGCGGCCTCGTCGTCGTGCTCAAGGATGGGCGTGTGCTCCCTGCTGATATCATCGTCGCCGGGATCGGCCTTTTGCCCAATGACGAGTTGGCGCGGGACGCGGGACTGGAGTGCCGCGGTGGCATCATCGTGGACACGCAGTGCCGCACATCCGATGAGCGCATCTTTGCCGCTGGCGACGTCACTCTCGCTTACAATCATTGGCATGATAGGCGCCTGCGTCTCGAGTCGTGGCAAAATGCGCAAGACCAAGGGATTGCCGCAGCAAAAGCGGCGCTCGGGATAAATATCCAATACGACCCGTTGCCACGCTTCTGGTCGGACCAATACGGCATCAGGATCCAGATGCTCGGATGCCCAAACAGTGAGCGTGGCATCCCGATCGTGCGCCAAGGCCGAGAAGCGGGACACTTTATGGTCTTTTGTGTCGACAGTAGCCGGTTGCTCGGCGCGTTCTCCGTCAATGCTGCGTCGGACCTACGCGAAGCTCGTCGGATTCTAATGTCAGGGCGGCCAGTCGCACCTGCCGCTCTGGCAGATCCGACCTTCGATCTGGCGGACCTCTGAGAGTCATTAGCTGGCCCTGGACCGTCAGGCCAATTGGACGGCCCGAACTATCTCCGGAGATTTCGCGCACTGCCGAAAAACGAGCGACAGCATGAAAGAAGTCATCGACGCCGGGCTGCCCGATGTGGGCCAGCCCTTTTCCTGGGCCGTGCGCAGCGGCGGCATCCTGTTCACCTCGCAAGGCCCGGTGCGCAAGGACGGCAGTATCGACACCGGCCCCATCGAGGATCAGACGCGGCTGACCCTGCGCAATCTGCAGGCGGCGGTCGAGGCCGCCGGCGGCACGCTGAACGACGTCGCCCAGGTGCTGATCTACATGACCGACGTCAACGACATGAAGGCCATCGACGCGGTCTACCGCGAGTTCTTCACCGCGCCCTACCCCAGCCGCTCCAGCGCCGCGGTCGCGGCCCTGGTCGTGCCGGGCATGAAGGTGGAGATCGTCGCGTTCGGCGCCGTCGACAAATAGGATCGGGTCACTCCTGATCCAGCACGTCGAGCGGCAGGGCCGGACGCTTGATGTAGCCCAGCACGATGTTGGACTCGATGTCGCGCACGCCGGGCGCGCGATACAGGCGATTGACGATGAAATCCGAATAGTGGCCGACGTCGCGCGCCTGCACCACCAGCATATAGTTGGCCCCGCCCGTGACGATGCGGGCGGACAGCACCTCCGGCCAATCCTGGATGGCGGCCACGAAGGCCTCGTGCCACCCTTCCACCTCGTGGCGCATGGAAACGTGCACCACGGCCTCCACCCCCAGGCCCAGTTTGGCGTAGTCGAGCACACAGCCATAGCCCTGGATGATGCCGGCCTCTTCCAGCAATTTCACGCGCCGCAGGCACGCCGACGGCGACAATGACGCCCGGGCTGCGAGATCCTGGTTGCTGATGCGGCCATCCCGCTGCAGGCATTCGACGATGCGCATGTCGATGCGATCCAGCTTCATTCGCATAGAATTCAGTCTTTCAATTCATCCGTCGAATTTTATGCGAATCCGGTCCGTCCGGATTTATCAGAACACCAGCACATTCGACGACAGCTTCGATAAGATTCAGGCTGCATACGGCGCCGCGGCCTCGCGCGCCGGCCCGATTCCGCGACGCCATGACCCTGATCGACATCAGCCCCGCGCTTTCCCCCTCCATCCCGGTCTGGCCGGGCGACACCCCGTTCCGGCAGGAAGCGGTCTGGCGCATGGAAGGCGCCTGTCCGGTCAACGTCGGGCGCGTCACGATGTCGCCCCACACCGGCGCCCATGCCGACGCGCCGCTGCACTATGCGCGCGACGGCATGCCCATCGGCGAGGTGCCGCTCGACGTCTATCTCGGCCCGGCCCGGGTCGTCCACTGCCTGGACGCCGGACCGCTGGTGGAACCGCGCCATCTGCAGCATGCCTTGGCCGACGTGCCGCCGCGCGTGCTGCTGCGCACCTATGCGCGCAACCCGGTGGAACGCTGGGACGGCGGCTTCTGCGCGGTCGCTCCCGCCGCCATCGCGCTGCTGGCGCGGCGCGGCGTACGGCTGGTCGGGATCGACACGCCCTCCATCGACCCGCAGGAATCCAAGACCATGGACGCGCATCGCGCGGTGCACGCGGCCGGCATGGCCATCCTCGAGGGCCTGGTGCTGGACCAGGCGCCCGCGGGCGACTACGAACTGATTGCCCTGCCGCTGCGCCTGGCGACACTGGACGCGAGTCCCGTGCGCGCGGTGTTGCGGCCCCTGCGCTGACCCCGCCTGTTCAACGACTCACCCCCAGGACCTTCCCATGACCGCCTCCCGCCAGGAAGTGCACTCCAAGGTAGATGCGCGCCCAGGCAATGGGAACGCCCAGCAAAGCCAAAGTCACGCCTGCAATTCGTGGGCCTCGTTGCAGCGCGAGGCTGAAGGCAACCGCCCACCACAGCGTCAGGTGATCGCTTGGGAAAGACGAATCGGCAACATGAGGGATGAGGGTGTGACCCAGGCCGATCATGAAAGGTCGAGGATGCAACCAAGCCAGGCCGATGATCTGGTTGATGAGCAGGCCCAGCAATCCCGATGCGCTAGCAACGAGCATCGTCTTGCGGGTAGGCTCGCCGCCGCGAAGCCAGCCGATGCCGATCAGGAGTGGAACCGCCCAGATGAGCTGTTCGGCAAAGAAGGTGGCCAACGTCAGAGCCAAAGCACTGGGATGCTCCGGTGCGTTGAGCCAGAGAAAAAATGTATGGTTGAGTGATTCCATGAGGTCTCCGGGCCGGATCGCCTCCGAGGGAAACGATCCGGCCATACTGTCGGGAGTCAGTCCCGCTTGTCGTGGTCATCATCGTGATCCGCCTTGTCCTCGGCAGACGAGATGACCGTGCCCTTGTCGGCATCGACCCGGACATCGAAGACCTTGGCCCCGCTGACGACTTCCACGTCGTAGACCCAGCCTTGCTTCGAGTTCTCGTACTCGGCGCGTGACGCCTTGCCATTGGCGTGCTGCTCGGCGACGGTGACCGCCTGTGTGAGGGGAATCTTGGCCTTGCTGATTGCCAGGGCGTCGTTTTCCATACCGCCATTGGCGGCGTAGGCGACCGCGCCGGTTGCAGCGATGGCGACGGCCAGAAGGGAAAGTTTGGTGTAGCGGTACATGATGCTTCTCCAGAAGAGTGCAGGGATTTGCACAGTGGAGAAGGTACGCAGGCAGACTTAGCTCGCACTGAGCCGGGAAGTTTTCGCTCTCGCCGATGTAGTGTTATCGACTTCTAATAATTGGTGCAGTCGTCTTCTGAAAATGACAGATAAATCGCATGACGGCCTTTTTGGCCGGGGGTAGCATGACCGGACACTTTGCGTATACCCAAAATGACCGGAGGAACCCATGACCAGCCGCAACGGCTACTTCCCAGGCAAGTGTCATTTTCAGAAGGCGACTGCACGGAATGTCAGGAGTCGGCTGCACGGCCTGTCGGGGCTATTTTTTGCGGGAGCGTTCCATGTGCAGAACAGCGTCAAGCAATGCCATTGAATCGCAGGTGTCGGATGCGTAGACCGTGCGCGTCCTTGGGTCATACGACACCATGACGAACGGGTCTGAGGTACGTTCCGTGCTCCGGGGCGCTTGACGCTTGGAGCGGTAGGTTCTGCATACCTCCCTCTTTTCGGCAAGCTGCTGGCCGATCTTCTTCCAGTCAAAGAGATAGTCGGGATACAACCGGCGCATGTCTCGCTTGTCCTGCGGCTCAAGCGTGTAATTGCGAATCCGCATGATGTTGTAATTGCTCCTGCCGACTTTGACCGTGAGATAGCAAAAGCCCTTTCTGGTCGTGACGAAGGCACTGCTTTGCTTGCGGCTCATGGTTGCTCGCTCCCGCCTTGCAGCGCGGCGTATAGGGCCGTCTTGCTCACCTTGAGCCGTGTAGCAGCCTCCCGGACGTTCAGCCCGTTGGCAATATGCTCCTGCGCCCGCTGCAACTTGTCGGCAGTGACAACCGGCTTGCGCCCGCCCTTGCGCCCGCGAGCGGCGGCAGCGGTCAGCCCGGCCTTGGTGCGCTCACGGATCAAGTCGCGCTCGAACTGGCCCAGCGCGCCGAACACGTGGAAGATGAGCCGCCCGCCCGGTGTGGTGGTGTCAATGCTTTCTGTCAGCGACCGGAAGCCGACGCCACGCGCTTCCAGCGCGCCGATTGTCTCGATGAGGTGTGGCATCGAGCGCCCGAGCCGATCCAGCCGCCAGACGGCCAGCACGTCGCCGTCGCGCAGATAGGCCAGCGCGGCGGCCAAGCCGGGCCTGTCGGCCTTGGCCCCGGAAGCCGTGTCCTCAAAGACGCGCTCGCAGCCCGCCTTGCGCAGTGCATCCGTCTGCAAGGCGGTGTCCTGTTCAGCCGTCGATACCCGCGCATAGCCGATGAGTGCCATTACCGCCCCTTTTGTCCGTTTTTCCGTCCGCCTATCATAATGTCCGACAACCCGTTATTCAAGCGCATTGCCGGACAGTGACCGGCTTGGCCGACTAATGATCGTTTGACGGACAAGGCGGCGCATGTGCCGCCATCCCGGCGCAATGGAACAGCGAACCGACTTAAGCCGGAACCGCCGAAAATTCCGGCGCGATTCCGAGTAAGCCGGAATCCCAGATTTTTCCGGCACCGGGTCAAATAACGCCAACGACCAACAGGAGCGCCCTATCTATTGCTTTCATTCGCTCATCGTCGAGGCGGCCAAACGGTTCACTGATTTTGGTGCGCGGTAGCGTCGAGAGCTTGTCCACCATAACTTGCGATAGTGCGCGCAGCCCGTTAGCTGGATTCGGTTCCACGGTGACGCGAAACGCGGCATTGCGCAGGTCGCTTGTCACTGGGCACAGCACAACGCTTTCCAAGTCGGTTAGTAGGTCTGATTGAACGATCAGGGCTGGTCGTGGTTTGCCGTAGTCACCCTGCAATGAAACCGTCACGAGGTCGCCTCGCTGCATCACTCCCAGCCCTCAACGTGCGATGCCGCCTCTTCGGTGAAGCGCAAAACCTCTGCTTCTGCTGGGTCGCCCTTCAGGCTTTGGCATTGCTTGCGCACTTGCGCCGTGAACTCAGGCGAACGGGTGTCCGGCACCCAAAACTGCACAGGCCGCAGCCCCGCCGCGCGCATCCGTTCGCGGTGTCGGGCTACCTTTGATTCGTGAATTGATGGCATGGTGCTCTCCATTGGTTGCATGTATGGTTACATGATACTGCGCATGAAACCATAGCGCAAGCCAAGCCGTTCCGCAACGTCGTGCAGGGAAGTTCTGCGCAATTTCCGCCCTTCTTGGAGTTTCGTGCATAGGACTGCTGACACGACCCGGTCAGAAGTCGGCTGCACACGGGGCGGCCAGCCTCATGAACTGGTGCAGTCGTCTTCTGAAAATGACAGCAAGACCAAGGCGAAGCGCAGCGCGATCATCACGCCGCGCACCGCCCAGGAAACACAGATTGCGGCCATGCCGCGCCAGTCACGCGCAGCGCGCCAGGCGCTCGCCAAGACGCCACCGCTGCGCGTCGGCGGCGATGGCCTGGTCGAAGGTGCCGACCGCATCATGCGGACGCCGACCGAGCACCAGGCCGCCGGCGTCGCTTTCAAGGTCGCGCGCATCTACTTGCGCGTCAGCACCGACGAGCAGGACTTGACCAGGCAGGCCGCCATCGTGGAGAGCACCAGGGCCGCCGGCTTCTACGTCGCCGGCATCTACCGCGAGAAGGCTTCGGGCGCTCGCGCCGATCGCGCCGAGCTGCTGCGCATGATCGGCGACCTGCAACCCGGTGAAGTCGTCGTTGCGGAGAAGATCGACCGCATCAGCCGCCTGCCGCTGCCCGAGGCCGAACGCCTCGTGGCCTCGATCCGCGCCCAGGGCGCGCGCCTGGCTGTCCCTGGCGTGGTCGATCTATCCGACCTGGCCGCCGAGGCGAAGGGCGTGGCAAAGGTGGTGCTGGAGTCGATCCAGGACATGCTTTTGAAGCTGGCGTTGCAGATGGCCCGCGACGACTACGAGGATCGCCGCGAGCGGCAGCGGCAGGGCGTCGAGCTGGCGAAGGACGCCGGCCGCTACACCGGCCGCAAGGCCAACACAAAGGTGCATGAACGCATCGTGGCGCTGCGCAGCGCAGGCCACAGCATTCCAGAGACGGCCAGGCTGGCCGGGTGCAGTGAAAGCCAGGTCAAGCGCGTATGGGCGCTGCACAACCAGGCGCAGGCGTGACCTACTCGGCCGCCTCCAGCTCGCGCAGGCATTCCATGATCGCCGCCCGCTCCAGCGGATCGAGCTTGGCGAGCTTCGCTTGCCAGCGGGCTTTCTTCCGCTTGATGCGCTCGCGCTCGCGGAAGTTGCTGCCGAGGTAGCGCAGATCGTGCAGCTCGGCCGGCTCGGGGTAGTTCATCCACAGCCGTTCGATAGCGATGCCGCCGCGCGTCATCGCGTTGAAGTCGATGGTTCTCCATGACGCCAAGGGAGAGCTGTCATAGATCGTTGAGCTGTAGCCCGACACCATCACCGCGCACGGCAAGCCGGCCAGCACGTCGAGCAGCCGCACGTGGTCGGCGTCGTCGTATTCGTGGCGGTATAGCTTGCCGCCGCGCCGGCTGTCCATCACGTAGGGCGGATCGGCGTAGACGAACTCGGAGCCGGTGAACTGGTGGGACTCCAGCCAGGCCACGGCGTCGCCGTGGTGCAGCTCCAGGCCGGGCACGTCGAGCTGCTGCCAGACCTCGATCACCTCGGGATCAACGTCGATGCCGACGCTGCGGGCAGCGGGCCGCTTGCGCTCCAGGATGTTGCCGCCGCCCAGGTGCGTTTCGATGTACGTGTCGTGAGGCGGGATGTTGTTGATGATCGTCTGGTAGACGCCGGCACCGCCCTTGCCGCCGGGGTATCTCATGGCCTTCTTCCTGGAGTAAATCGGGACTTGGCCAGCATCGTCAGAAATGGCGATGCTGTCAAGGGAAGCCGGCCGGGCCTGCATCGTCAGAGCCGACGATGCGAAGCTGCTGGAGCGACCTGCAGCACCGCCAGGAATGGCGATGCCGGATCGCTCAGTAGGTGG
>Ga0265293_10006402_pt1 | contig 18889 bp, 15 predicted proteins | sample Munlanlewell138R_FD_192505 | JGI IMG/M metagenome (GOLD analysis project Ga0265293, IMG submission 192505) | Leachate microbial communities from a municipal landfill in Southern Ontario, Canada - Leachate well 138R | ecosystem: Engineered > Solid waste > Landfill > Unclassified | place: Canada... | reverse complement strand
ACCGACCACCATTTGGGGGGTGAGATTATTCCGGCAGCTCAGGCTGTTATTAACCCTAAGTTGGAGGGGTGCGCCTATCCTTTTAGAGATTTAGCAGGGTGCGGGGTGGTAGCTAAGTGTATCTGGGCTCTCCGTTTTGCCCAATGCGAATTTTTTAATGAAGAACTTATCCTCTTTCATGCCTACCCGGGGAACACGGAGAAGGGGAAAGAGACCATTATTATGGAAGCTCTCAAGGTTCAAAATCTCTTGGTGCTCGATAGAGTGACTGAAGAATTATCGGTTGGATTAGTGCCTTTAGAGCAGAGCCGCATCATTAAATTTTTAGATTGTAATCTGCCGATTTTAACCCTTGATGTTGCCGTTCAGAAAGAGTTAATAAGACGGGCCTTTAAGGACTCTGTAGAGATTTACATGAGCGATTTAAGGGAACAGATGGAGCAGGTGATGGCGCAAGTTAAGGGTAAGTCTCTTTTCAGTTTGATGCGTTTTAGCCGTGCATTGCGCTATTTACAACAACCAACGGAGGGAGACCTCCTTTTCTCCCTCTTCCAGGCCTTTGTAATTCGAAAATACCCCTCTCTCTCGCAGGAGTACGAGGAGATTCTCGATCTGGTTGCTTTGGGGACGGTGGGGGATTTAATGCCAATGGTCGACGAGAACCGCATCTTGGTCCGTATCGGTATGGAGAGGATCAGTAGTGGCAAGCGCCTTGGTTTACAACAGCTCTTGGTTCTCCAAAATTTAGCCGGATTAAAACTCTCCACAAATGATATAGGATGGCAAATTTCGCCGGTAATAAATGCTGCCGGCAGGCTGGGCCGGCCAGATGTGGCTGCTAAAATGCTTTTAGCCAAAGATGTGAAAGAGAGTCAAAATTATGTAGACGAACTTTTTAAACTCAATAGAGAGCGGCAGAAACAGGGTGACGAAGCGTGGGAAAGGCTGAGTCGTAAAGCCAAGAAGGCTCTAGAGTTATATGATAACAAGTTTATTATGGTCGATGATGACAAGGTAAATCGGGGCTTGACGGGAATTATCGCGGCCCGCCTTTTACGAAACCATAAGGTACCTTCGTTGGTCTTGGCCTACGTACAAGAGAGTCAGGTGAGAGGTTCAATGCGCAGTGGCGATGATTTTAATACCCGCGATTTTCTAGAGACCTTTAGTGAGCTCTTTATCGACTTTGGTGGTCACCCTTGTGCCGGAGGGTTTAATATGAAGAGGGAGAACTTATCGCTCTTTAAGACCCAGTTAGAGGAGTTCCTGGAACATTACGAAATGCCAAAAGAGGGGCAGGAAGTGGTTACCATCGATGTGGAGTTACCCGTAGATTACCTTAATCCCGGTTTAATCAAATTAGTGGAGGCTTTTGAACCCTACGGGGAAGCCAATCCTCCTCTTCAGTTTTTGATTAAAAAAGCGAAAATTGAGGCACTTCAACACTTAGGACAGAGTGGAGCACACCTTAAATTCCAATTACGCCATGGACAGTACAGTTGGCCGGCACTCTTTTGGAACGGGTCGGAAGAGGTTCTCCATACTTTTGCCGTAGATGACTATGTTGATGTAGTTTTTAGGATGGGGAGGAACTACTTTAGGAACACTGAAACGCTCCAATTAACCATCGTGGCTATTAAAAAGCACTTTGACATACCTTGACAAAGATGGCGATTTTAGTAAAAATAAGCTCTAATTCTGACCGCACGGCGGAGAGGGGGTGATTACTATAGCTTATGTAAGAGTTGACGATAACGAGCCTCTTGAGAAGGCCATCAAGAAATTTAAACGGATGGTTGAGAAAGAGGGGATTATCCGAGAGTGGAAAAAACGCGAATATTACGAGAAACCTTCCACTATTGAAAACAGGAAGAAGAAAGCTTTACAACGCAAACAGATGAAAAAAGTTCGCAAGATGCACTCAATGAAAAGCTATTAGTCACACCTGTACAAATGGCGTAGTAGACCGTCGGAAGTACACCGGCGGTTTTTTGATACTTTTTTTAGGAGGTTCCTGGATGAGTAACGAATTAAAAGTAAAATTAATTAGTTCCTTCCGCCCAAGGATGGCTAATTGCGCGTATTGCCAAAAATCATCCAAAAGAGAGGAACTAACCTATGGAAAAGAGCGATAAGTACCATTTTGAAACTTTACAAATCCATGTAGGGCAAGAGGAGAGCGATAAAGCCACCAGCTCAAGAGCCGTCCCGATCTACGCCACTACAAGTTTTGTCTTTGAAGATTGCCAAGACGCGCTGGAGCGGTTTAACTTGGCTAAAGAGGGCGATATTTACACACGGATAGGTAACCCTACCACCGCTGTCTTTGAAAAAAGGGTAGCCGCTTTGGAATCTGGAGTAGGTTCTTTGGCGGTAGCCTCCGGTCAAGCGGCAACTACCTTAGCCCTGCAGAACCTAGCTAGCGTAGGGGACCATATTGTGGCCAGCAAAACTATCTACGGGGGCACTCATAATCTATTAGGAAGGACGCTTACCTCCCAAGGGATTGAGACCTCTTTTATAGATGTTGCTGACTATGAAGCACTGGAGGGGGCCATTAAGGCCAATACCAAGGCGCTCTTCATCGAGAGTATTGGTAATCCCAACGGTAATATTGCCGATATCGCGCGAATAGCAGCGATTTGTCAACGCCATCAGATACCCTTGGTTGTCGATAACACCTTTGCCAGTCCCTATTTGCTACGGCCCATTGAGCATGGGGCCAATATTGTCATCCATTCGGCTACTAAGTTCATTGGCGGCCATGGTACCGCCATTGGGGGCGTCATAGTTGATGGGGGCAATTTTGATTGGCAAACAAGTGGGAAATTTCCACAATTTGTCGACCCTGACCCCTCCTACCACGGAATTAGCTATGTTGAAGCCGGTGGTGCAGGGGCTTTTATTATGCGTGCCCGGGTTGTTTTGCTCAGGGATTACGGGGCCGCATTAAGCCCATTTAACGCATTCCTTTTCTTACAAGGATTGGAGACCCTCTCATTGCGCGTAGAGCGACATGTTGAAAATACTTTGGCGGTGGTTGACTACTTGAAGAGCCACCCTTTAGTTGAGAAGGTGAACCACCCTAGCCTAGAAGAGAGTCCCACCCATCGCCTCTACAACAAATATTTCCCCAAGGGAGGTGCTTCCATCTTCACCTTTGTACTCAAAGGGGGCGCTAAACGGGCAATGGCCTTCATCGATAAACTGAAACTCTTCTCTCTTTTAGCCAACGTGGCGGATGCAAAATCATTGGTAATTCACCCTGCCAGCACCACCCATAATCAGTTAACCCCCACCGAGTTGCGCGAGGGAGGTATCGAGGAGGGGACGATACGTCTTTCCGTCGGGCTCGAACACAGAGAGGATTTGCTGGCCGATTTAGAGCAAGCCCTCGAGGCCGTTAGGTACTGATTATGCCGGTAAAAATACCAGACAGCCTGCCGGCTAGGGAGATTCTCGAGAAAGAGAATATCTTCGTCATGACAGCTAAAAGGGCCGACAGCCAAGATATTCGTCCCTTGAAGCTGCTTATTTTAAACTTGATGCCTCTTAAGACCTCTACGGAAACAAGTCTGTTACGGCGCCTATCAAATACACCACTACAAATAGAGGTCGATTTTTTACGCACAGCGACCTATACCTCGAAACATGCCTCCAAGAGCTATTTAGAGCAGTTCTATAAAACCTTCGATGAAATTAGGCAGAAATATTACGACGGGCTAATTATCACGGGGGCTCCTATAGAGACAATGGAGTTTGAAGAGGTCGATTACTGGCAAGAGCTATGTACCATCATGGAGTGGGCGAAGGACAATGTCTTTGCCACCCTATTTCTGTGCTGGGGAGCTCAAGCGGGCTTATACTACCACTATGGGATAAACAAGTACCCTTTAGAGGAGAAGATGTTTGGTATTTTCCCCCATAGGGTATGTGTGGCCAATACTCCGCTGTTAAGGGGTTTTGATGATGTTTTCAATGCGCCCCACTCACGACACACTGAGGTGCGCTCAGAAGATATTAAGCAAGTGAAAGACCTCGTGATTTTAGCGCAAAGTGATGAAGCAGGACTCTATGTGGTGACGAGTAAAGATGGGCGACAAGTCTTCGTTTTTGGTCATCCGGAGTATGAAAAACTGACTTTAGATCAAGAATACAAAAGAGATTTAGCCAAAGGGCTTGCGATAGATGTTCCAAAGAATTACTATCTCGATAACAATGCGCAATCTGAGGTGGCGGTGAGTTGGTTTTCACATGCCCAATTGTTATACACCAATTGGTTGAATTACTACGTTTATCAAACGACACCGTTTGATTTACAGTTGCTACCCAAAGGGGCTAAAACAGTCCCCGGTTGGACAAGAACAGAGAAGTGAATGGCTAGGGATATGTGAAGTTTAGTAAGGTAAATTTGTAAAAACACAAATTTAATAATACTTATTTGACAATTCCATAATTTAAGCTCTACTATAGAGGTTAGTTAAGGGGTAAAGGAGAGATTCAATGGTAATTCTGATTTCCGATGCATTCGACACGTCTCTACCAAAATTGTTGGAGAATTTTGGGGAGGTTACCGTAGACCAGGCGAAGCTAAGCGAGGCTGATGTCGTTTTAGTGCGTAGTAAGACTAAATGTACAAAAGAGTACCTCGACAACGCTAAGAATCTTAAACTCCTAATTCGCGGCGGGGTCGGCATCGATAACATCGATGTAGAATATGCCGAGAGTAAAGGAATTGTCGTGAGGAACACCCCTAAGGCGTCCGCAATCGCGGTTGCCGAATTAACTTTTGCCTTGATGTTGGCTGTTCCTAACAACCTGATTAAAGCTCACAACGGGATGAAAAACGGGCAGTGGTTAAAAGCCATGAAACGGAGCGAGCTCTACGGAAAGACTTTAGCCCTTTTAGGGGTAGGGAATATCGCTTCAGAAGTTGCCAAAAGGGCCTATGCCTTTGGGATGAATGTAGTGGCTTACGATAAATACGTAAAAACCTGTAAGGTGGCTACGTTGCTGCCCACCATTGAAGAGGCGGTTAGAGATGCCGATTATATCTCAATTCACCTGCCATTAACCGATGAGACGCGGGGATTATTCTGCGAGAACCTGATTAACGAATGTAAAAAGAGGCCAATTGTTATTAATACCGGCAGAGGTCTTTGTGTGGATGCCCAAGCCATGGTGGAAGCGCTGAGAAGTGAAAAGATTGCCTGGTATGCCACCGATGTCTATCCCAGTGACCCTCCGCCCGAAGATTACCCTCTCCTTAAATGTGACCGGGTAACGCTGACCCCCCACATAGGGGCCAATAGTCATGAAAACCTCCTTCGTATCGGAGAAGAGGCTTATTCAATCATAGATGAATTTGTCAAAGGGGAAGAGCTATGAGCCGTAAAAAGAACTTTTTTGCCGGTCCTTCGGTAATGCCGGTTGAGGTGTTAGAGCAGATGAGAGAGGAGATTGTTGATTATCAAGGGGGGGGGCTCTCAATAATTGAGTCTTCCCACCGCTCGCAACCTTTCGCCAGAATGTACAGTGAAACTCTGGAGCTCTTAAAAGAGGTCATGCAAATCCCTGAGGGTTACTCTACCTTCTTTTTAGGCGGAGGAGCTTCATTGCAGTTCTGTATGGTCCCACTAAACTTCTTGCCGGCGGCGCAAAGTGCCTCTTATATTTGTTCCGGTTCTTGGGCTTTGAAAGCTGTTAAAGAGGCCCAACTGGTGGGTCGCGTTGATGTAGCCTGGGATGGAAAAGCGGGCAATTACACTACGCTACCAGAGTTGTCCACGCTCTCTTTAGCCGACGACAGTGCCTACCTCTACCTCTGTTCCAATGAAACTATTGGGGGAATTCAGTGGAAAACATGGCCTACAAATCTGGAAATCCCCTTAATCGCCGACATGTCAAGCGATATCCTTAGCCGACCGGTTCCTATTGAAAAGTTCTCGATGATCTTCGCCGGTGTGCAGAAGAATATGGGGCCGGCAGGGGCCACTTTAGTCATCGTTAAAGATGAGTTGTTGGAGAGACAGAACAAAGGGATCCCCTCCTACCTCGATTACAAGGTGCATGCCACTAATGATGGCCTTTATAACACACCACCGGTTTTCTCTATCTGGGGGGTAAAATTGGTATTGGAGTGGATTAAAAAGAATGGAGGAGCTGAGGGGATGGCTAAAAGAGCTGAACTTAAAAGTAACCTCCTGTATGATGTAATTGACCATAGCGACGGTTATTACCGTAGCCCCGTTGATAAAAATTATCGCTCCACCATGAACGTTGTCTTTAGGCTACCTAGTGAAGAGCTTGAAGCTAAATTCCTTAGTTTAACGCAAGAGGTCGGAATGTTAGGCCTTAAGGGGCACAGGAGTGTGGGTGGGCTCAGGGCCTCCCTTTATAACGCCCTCCCGGTGGAGGATGTAGAGGCCTTAGCCACTTTAATGCGAGAATTTCAGAGAGAAAATGGGTAATGAAAAAGATTGATGAAACTAACAAAGCAATAATTAGACATTTGGCTGATGGAAGAAAAGCCTTCAGTGCTATTGCCGAAGAGCTTTCAATCACAGAAAACACTGTACGTACACGCGTCTACAAAATGATTGAGGAAGGGGTCCTGCATATAACGGGCTTAGTAGACCCCGCCCATTTTCCAGGAATGCAGGTCGTTATGATGGGGGTGAAACTTAAAACCCTCGATTTAGAGCGGAAAGCACAAGAGTTTATTAAACTGCGGGGGGTTGTCTCGGCAATTGTGGTTACAGGCCGTTACGACCTTATCCTCCAAGTGGTCCTCTGTGAAAGTGAAGACCTGAGCCTCCTCGACTTTTTTAAGGTAGAACTGGCAAAAATAGGCGAGGTTTTAGAGGTTGAAACCTTTGTTGTTTACCAGTCGCACAATTATCATGTTCCACTAACTTTTTGAGGTAAAAATGGGAAAAGCATGGGTCTGTAAGTTTGGTGGCACCTCTTTGGCCAACGCTTCACAAATTGAAAAAGTAAAAGAGATTATCGTTAGTAACCCCTTGCGACGCTTTGTGGTGGTTTCAGCTCCCGGTAAACAGAGCTGTACCGATACTAAGATTACCGACCTGCTACTAGACTGTCATGCGCTAATTAGGGCGCACAAACCGTTTGACCCCCTTTTTAAAAAGATAAAGGCAAGGTTTCTTGAAATTGCAGCAAAACTGGATAGCCGGATAGATATAGAGGGGGAATTGGCTGAAATTTATGCACGCCTACCATCAGAGGAAAAAAGCGATTACGCCGCCAGTCGTGGTGAGTACCTGAATGCCCTTCTATTGAGCGAATACCTAGGTGGAGAGTTTGTAGATGCCTCCACAATAATCCACCTCGACAGCCAAGGAAAGGTGGATCCTGTCTCCTACTCCCTAATTGCCGAGAAGTTGGTGGATGATCACAAGCTCTATGTAATCCCCGGTTTTTACGGGCTAGATGAATCGGGAGCGGTAAAAACATTCTCTAGGGGAGGGTCAGACATTACGGGAGCGGTGGTGGCTAATGGGGTCAAAGCGGAACTCTACGAGAACTGGAGTGACGTTTCGGGAATCTACATGGCCGATCCACGTTTAGTTACAAAGGCACCCGTGGTGCCCCACTTAACCTACCACGAATTGGCACTGATGGCCCAGTTGGGAGCCTCTGTTTTTCACCAGGATGCCATTGAGCCGGTGGTGCAACCAGCCATCCCCATCAGGGTTAAAAATACCGATGATCCACAGGCGCCCGGCTCTTTAATTACCGCCAGGCGTGATGTAAAGAAACAACCATTAGTGGGAATTACCGGTAAAAAGGTGACGAACGTTGCAGAATTGCCGGCTTATCGCGGGCTAGATGTTGGCGTGAAGTGGCCTGAATCCTCAATAATCGGAATCATTGGCGAGGGGTGGCCCCTCGTCAAGAGGGCGTTTCGCCAACTAACAAAAGCCCTCGTAGTAGAGGAAATCGCCTTCTTAATTGTAACCGATGAGCCACTGGATCACCTTTTATTGGAGGTGCCTCAACCAAAATATAAAAAAGCAATTGAAATCCTTTTGGGGGTTGCACAAGGGGTTGTGAACACCACTTTTACTGTACAACCCACTATATATTAGCTATTATGGGTCCATGGAGGGAGTAGATGAATCGTACTGCAACAACTTACCTAGGTTTAAATTTAAAAAATCCGATTATTATTGGTAGCTCACCATTAACGGCCTCCTTAGAGAAGCTAAAGAAGTGTGAAGATGGCGGGGCTGCTGCCGTTGTCCTCAAATCTATTTTTGAAGAACAGATTGAGACGGACGTAAAGGTCAGTTTGCAACAAAGTGAGGGGTATGAGACCCACGTTGACAGTGCCGATTTCTTAGAGGAATATAGTCGCAATTTTCACATCGATTCCTATTTGAACTTAGTTGAAAAGGCCAAAGAGAGTCTCTCTATACCGGTAATTGCCAGTATTAACTGCCATACTGAGGGCTCTTGGCTCGACTATGTGAGCCGTTTCGCAGAAGTTGGGGCAGATGCCATTGAACTCAACTACCACATCCTCCCCTCTGACTTTAAGCGCCCTTCGCAAGAGTTAGAAACCGAGTTTATCCATCTGGTTAAAGAGACTCGTGCAAGGACAGCTTTACCACTGTCAATCAAGATAGGGTCCCACTTTACGGCTTTAGCCAATATAGTGAAGCAACTCGATGACTTGGGGGTTAACGGGTTGGTTCTTTTTAACCGCTTTTATCAACCAGATATCGATATTGAAAAATTAGTTACAAGAGCCTCGATAATGTTGAGTGGGAGTCATGAATATACCCTCCCACTACAATGGACGGCCCTTTTATCGGCCTACTTGAACCTCGACATTTGTGCTTCGACGGGAATTCACTCAGGAAAAACTCTCATTAAAATGCTCCTCTCGGGAGCCAAAGCTGTACAGTTGTGCTCAGTTGTGATGCAAAAGGGGCATAAAGTGATAAAGGAGATGTTGGATGCCCTTATCGATTGGATGGATCGCCATGAAAATCAAGATTTTGTCGCCTTTAGGGGGAAGTTAGCCCATAAAAGGGTAGAAGATCCCTCCCAATGGGAGAGGACGCAATATATGAAATCACTCAATAGGGAGTTTTAAGGAATGGATTTAGCCCAGTATAAAGATATCGCGCCGTACCGGGGACAAGATGTCCTTGATGCTGTTAGTCGTATCAAGGCTTACCCTCAGTTCCTAAACAATCTGGCCGATGTGCTCTACAGCGGGAATATAATCAAGATGAAGTGGAAAGGGCACCGGATGAAAGAGATTATCCCCCCTCTCCTTGATCAGGTAAAATCGTACGATGACTTTCAACACCTTATAACTGCAGGGGTATTTCTCCCCATAATCGAACACAACTCAATGACCGAATTTACTTATGGGGGGCAAGAATCGCTTGAAAAAGATAAAGCCTATCTCTTTATAAGTAACCATCGCGACATAGTCCTCGATTGTGCACTTCTCGATTACGCGTTGATGAAGGCCGATTTACCGATGTGTGAGATGGCCATCGGCGACAATCTGCTGGTCAACCAATTCACAACCGATATGTTTAAATTAAACGGGGGGGTTACCGTCAAGAGGAACCTCCCTATGAGGCAACAGTACCAAGAGTCCCTCAGACTTTCGCGCTACTTTGTTGAGTTAATAACCGACTTAAAGAAATCTATTTGGGTCGCTCAAAAGAGCGGTCGGGCTAAAGATGGCATCGACAAGACAAGTTCCGCCATTATTAAAATGCTCTACCTCTCTTACAAATCTACCGGAATCTCCTTCAGTGAACTCATTAAGCAGTGTAATATTGTCCCTGTGGCTATCTCTTACCAATACGACCCTAACGATATTAATAAGGGGCGCGAAGAGGTCTCCAAGAAGCTCTACGGTACCTACCAAAAGAAAAAATATGAAGACCTCATCAACATGCTTAGAGGCTTGAGGCGCTTCAAGGGGAGGGTTCATCTCCAGTTCGGTCACCCTTTAGTTGAGGAGTATAAAGATGCTGAAGAGGTTGCCCAAGAGATTGACCGTCAAATCCATCTCAACTACCGGTTATGGGATACCAACTACTTTGCCTACGATTACCTTAAAGGAGAGGCCCATTTTAGTCCCCGGTACGCCGACTTAAATGGGAAGAAATTCCTTGAGCGCTACAAGGGGCTGAATGCTGAGGTGTTAACTTTTGTCCTCAATTCTTACGCCAATCCGGTGGCCATGCAATTGTTAGCCCAGAAGGGTTAGTATGCGGCGCCCAATTTATGCACTCTTACTGCTCCTGCTCCTGATAGGCTGTACCCGCGGCTCTTTCGCTTTAGAGAAGGTCTCCCTCTACCCCACAGTGGTAGTTACCCACCAAACCTCCGGGACCTCTTACATTAATGAAGGGGTCGCTTTAGTTATTTTAGGCGCTCCTTTTCAGGAGGATAAACAGTACCAAATTTCGCTCACTTCCCCCTCTGGTGACTTTGTTTGGGAGAAAATGGTGAAACCCTTTAAAGCGGGGGATTTACTCTACGTGGGAGCTTCAGATTTGCTTCTGCCACCCGCTGTGTCTTTAGAAAAAGGGCGCTGGCACGTTGAGCTCTTCCTCCCGGATGGAAAAAAACATAGCGAGGAGTTGACCTTCTCTCCCTCTTTAGAAAGCGCCATGACAAAAGCCTCCTTGTGGCCGCCACTTGAGTGGGAAAAGGTAGAAGAGCAATGGAGAGTGAAGGGTTATGAGGGGCTATGGCACTATAGCCTCTACAGTGCCGGTAATCGCTTACTCTTTTCCAAAGAGACGAGCAAAGCCTTTAGCGTAAATCCCGAGGTCAAAGCTGAGAGTGCCTATATTGTGGCTCTCCATTTTGATGAGGCCACAGGTGTCTACACTATTGTTCGCACTTATTTTGTAATTTAAGTTCTCCCTACAGCATTCCACAGATCCTCTTTGGTTATTTCCACAATGAAGGTGCGTCCGTGGGGACAAACCGGGTTTTCGAGCCTCAATACCTGTTCAATAAGAGTCTCAGCAGCTACTCGGCTAATCAAATCGCCATCTTTAACTGCCGAACGGCAGGCGATGGAAGCATACAGCCTTTTCTCAAGTTCTTGGCGGTCTCCAGCCGCCTGGGAGCTTAAAAAGTCGACGATTATTGTTTCAATAGGTTTCCAAGAGGCGGGGATGGTTTTGAGTCTCCAACTCAAAACTCCCTCCCTTTCAAGGTGTAAACCCCACTCACGGTAGAGGGCATGGTTTTCTGCTATAAAGGCATCGACAGAGCTGTCCACTTCAAACTCGAGGGGTATTAAAAGCTCTTGCACGCCTTGGCCTTGCCTCACTTGGTCATATAAAAGGCGCTCATGGGCAGCGTGCTGGTCTATGAGATAGAGGGATGAGTCCTTTTCAACCACCAAAAAGAGGGAGAAGAGCTGCCCTAAGTATTTAAAGGGGGGACTCTCTTGCTCTTGAAACACCTCTTTAGCCCTTTCAAACCAATTCTCCTCTCTTTCGCTTATTTCCATCTTATGGGTCACATAAGAGGGCGAGTACCCTTTATAGAGCTCCCCTTGGTGGTGGGGGACCTCTATTTGCGGTAATTTGCGCTGGAGGAGTTGGGCGCGAATCATCGCGACAACTTGGTGGTGTATCTCTGCCATATTGCGTAGTTTGGCCTCCCGTTTAGCGGGATGGATGTTAAAATCGACCAACTCTGGTTTTACGGTCACAAAGAGATAGAAATAGGGGAAGGCGCCCCCCGGTAACATCTCTCCGTAGCCATAAGAGACCGCCTGAACTAGGGCATACTCATCAATAGGGCGACTATTGATGTAGATAGCGATGTTGGAGCGGTCAGAGCGCCAATAGGCCCCATTCGAGGCGACGGCATAGAGGCTAAAGTTCCCGGCGATCTCTTTAAGTTCAACGGTTTCACTGGCTATAACGCGCTTATCGTCGCTTAAAGTATCGAGGATTCTTTGTTTGCTGTCGGTAGCGACTAAATCAAGTTTCAATATGTCACCATCATAGTAGCGAAACGCAATATTAGGAAAGGCTCTGGCCTTCTCAATTAGAGTTTTACGGCACATAAGCGCCTCTGAAGCGGGGCGTTTAAGGAAAAGCCGCCTAGCAGGAATTTTGGCAAACAGATACTCTACATCAACCCGACTCCCTTTGGCAGGGCCTATGGGGAGAATTTCGCCATCTATACCATTGTCAACCACGAGGGTGGCCGGTGTAGAGTCTTTGTGACTGGTAGCGATTGTAATTTTAGCACTGGAGGCGATACTATAAAGGGCTTCTCCTCTAAAGCCTAACGAGGAGAGGTTGTACAGGTCGTCTAAAGTAGCGACTTTACTCGTTGAGTGAGAGTGGCACACTAACGGGAGGTCCTCATGGCGTATTCCCATGCCGTCATCAATCACACTAATGCGTTCTATTCCCCCTTCAATCAACTGAAGGGTAATATTCTGAGCTCCGGCATCGATAGCATTGTCTAAAAGTTCTCTAACGACACTGGCTGGTCTTTCAATGACCTCGCCGGCGGCAATTCTTTGGGCTACTAAAGGGTCCAACAGTTTGATTCTATTCATAGGGCTAATAGTAACAAAAAGAGGCGTAGTAAGCCACCATAAAAAGAGGGGAGACTGCGCTCCCCTCGGTATCAACAGGTAGTTTGACTACTTTTTAAAAGAGTTCTTTCCGAGATCGACAGTGGCCCCAATGGTAACCCTCGGCACGGTTAAGTTGTCGTCTGCTTTGTTAACCATCGAAAGCTCCCCAAAGAGGGAGAAGGCGCTGAAACGAGCTTTGATATTTACATAGGGCTGCGCCAGTTTTCCAAAGTCACTGGGGCCAATGAAGATATCACCAATATCTTTCAGCATCCCCAAGAGTCCATCATTGAACTCTCCGACAGTTTTGAGAGAAGAGATAAAGCCAACGCGGCGCACCCCGGCAGTGGCTTCAAAATATTGACTGGTGTAGCCCAATTCTAGGGCGAAGAGATCGCCAGTAACGCCGGAGTCTGCCTCTAGAGGGACAATGCCGGTAAAGGTGCTGTAAACAGGCACTTGGTAACTGGCACCGAAGTGGAAATGCTCCCCACTATAGGCCAATTCAGTGGCAAAAGAGTAGTAGATACCGGCTAAACTATCTAACATCCGTTCCCCTGAGAAATTAGTCTGGTTATAGGTGTTTAGGGCAAGAAGACCGGCTGTATTGTTCTGGACAGCGGCTACCAAGCGGAAATCCCAACTGCCACTATGGAGTACTAAGCCTGCGTCTAGCAAGAAGTTGGGTAGCATTTCACCTATGTCGGCTCCATCGCCATCCCAAATAGTGTTTTCAAAGGGGTTGAGATTTAAGACGGTTGTCAAACCGACAAACATATCCATTTGCAATTGGCGCTTATCGGCAAGCGCAAAGCCCAGATCAATGCTTGGGTAGATCTTAATCTCTCTAGATGAATCTAGGGAGAGAAGTGTAGATAACCCCATTGAGAAGACCGAGCCGGCTTTAAAAGCATAGCGGAAACCGCTTAGCAAAGGTTTATCATTCAGATAATTCTCTAAATAGAGGTCATCACTGAAGAACTCAATCGAAGAGGCCCCTTTGTGGGCTGAGAGGTAAAGACCAAGGTGCTCTTCATAGGGACCACTGGCCACCCCAAGGTTATTGACGAGTGTTCTGTTACCGAAGGAGATAGGGGTGTAATCATCGGCCAGTAGGTAGAATGAATCCCCTTTCTGTCCATAACTCACATAATCGATGAAATGGAGAGCCGAGGAGACTATATCGATGACAGAGCCCTCAAACCGAATATTGGTAATATCCCAAGTGGTTGGACTGAGGAGTTCTCCGGAAGTGAGGAAGTAACCCTGAAGGCCAAAAGCGAAGTCGTTGATAGCCAAGTAAGGGTTAACAGAAATCCCCATTTTATACTCGTTGATTTTAAAATCGTCAAAAGTAAAGTTATAGGTAAGGCGCACGCCAAAGTCGATACTCCGTTTGGAGGCTTCACTGGAACTAGTAATTCCGGCCGGCTCCTTGATAACTAGAGCCGACTCTGCGGGTTCTTCTTCGAGTGGAGCTAAAGCAATCGTACTAACCGGCTCTTCTTCAACAACGAAAGAGACTTCAGGCTCCTTTTGCTCCTCCTCCTCTTCTTCTACTTTTGCCAGTAGTTGGGCACCATAAAGGGCTTTTTGGTCACTAATGTAGGCGGCAACACGGGCCTCCGCAGGAACATAGTCAATCCCGAAAGCCTGCGCTAAGGCACTACTTTGAGGATTATCGACATCGGTGGCCCTGATACGGAGTGCTTCGATAGCGGTATTAACGCCGTCTACAACGTGAACAGCAACCAAGCCGACGCTTGCAAGGCGCTCGTCGCTGTTGACAATCAGAGTTTTGCCGACCTGTAGCCCGTCTTCAGGAGTTTCGGCAACCGCCCCGTCGATTATTAAATCGATGCCCTCAATTTCATGGGCAATGAGGCGGGAGGTAATCCCCTCAGGGGCGCCTCTGGTGTTTCCTAAGAGAATCACAAAGTCGCTCTGCTGTTTTACCTCATCCACCAAGCTCTGGGCATTGGCTATCACTTCATCACTAATGGCACTAACGCCGGCTAAATTTGCAGGGCTCACGCTGAGGCCGATAACTCCAACTCGATACCCATTGAGGTTGAAAATTTTATAGGGGTCAAAGAGATGGCGCTTGTTAGCATCTAAAATGTTAGCGGCTAATATATTTATGGAGGAGTATTGGCTAGCAATTTGGGCAGCTTCTTTGAGCTTCTCTAAGCCGTAAGCGTAATCGGCGGTCGAAGGAGCCACCGCATCGTAGCCCAGCATATCTAAAAGGAGAGCGACGCTCTCACCCTCAAAAGCTTCGGCTAGTGGAGTGCCACTGACACTATTGCCGGCATCGAGTAAAAGGTTACGATCACTTAAACTGCGACCCCACTCTAAAAGGGTTGCCAGTCGCGCATATCCTATACCGTCTCCCTCTATTTGCCCAAAAGTATCGCCGGTGTGGGCTATATAGACATCATAGACCTCTTTTTCTCTGACAACCGGGGGTGCTTTTACTATCGCCTGCTCTTCTTTAGGCTCCGGGACTACTTCAACTTTTAGTGGAGCCTCTTCAGCAACCTCTACCGCTTTAGGCTCTGGGACTACTTCAACTTTTGGTGGAGCCTCTTCAGCAACCTCTACCGCTACCGCTTTCTTCTCCTGGGCCCTCTTAAGATCGGCGTAGAATGGACTTGTGGCTTGCACTATTAGCTCATCGGCTAAACCGGCTTTGGGCTGAATGCGGGCACTCTCTTTACGAGGATTGATAGACATTGTTTGGTAGGTCTCTCGCGAGATTTCTTTAGCTTTTAACTGGGGATCGGCAAGGTTCAAGTAGGTAAAAGACTGCAGTTCGGTAGATTCGCGGGTGATACTATTTAGAACTTGGATTTTTCCACCGAGTGAGAAAATTAACTCGGAGAAGTCAGAGGAGACAAACATCTCCCCGTTACCCCTCATTCTATAAAGGCCAACCGGCGTAGAAACCTCAATACTGCCCAAGAACAGAGGAGGAGTTAAGAAAGAAGCCGAACCGGCAACTAAGTAAAATGAAGGACGCTCAACATGTACCGAATTAATGGCTAAAATAGCTTCACGCTGAAGCAAGATTGTGACTTGAGGTCCTTGAAGCACCACCGGTTCTTGTCCGGCTAAAATCATCCACCCCTCTCTTAAAGCCACCGGCTCGCTAGAGGGTTCAACAAAAACACCCTTTTCGTTGAAAACTAAATAATCGGAATCTCCATCATTAGTGATTTGCAGGAATCGGGGAGCCAAACGCTCAGATGAGGTTAAATTTGCACCTGACACCACGAATAGGGCCATTAACATCACTATTATTACAATTATTACTTTTTTCACGTGTGGTAACCTCTCAATTTTCATAGCTATAGATTACTCTAATTTAGAGCCAACCGCAACACTCATAATCTATTAGAGGGTCAAGAATCGCTGTTTTCACGGGGGATTTGGTAGGAAAAATTGTGTGCATCATAAAAATGTTCCCTGACGTCTCGATCTATTTTGGCCAATTGCTTTACGATTGGCTTTATCTGTGCCCTAATGTTTGTCTCATCGTGGGGGCACACCGGCTTAACAACCGGGAGGTTGTAGCGGTTACAAAGCCTAGTAATGGTCGATTCATGCACCTCGATGAGGGGGCGAATCAGGTGAAGTTTCCCTTTAAAGAACTCTTGAACCGGGAGCATGGTAGCAAAAGTGGCTCGACTAATCAAATTGAGGAGGGTTGTCTCGACAAGGTCATCGAGATGGTGTCCCGTAGCAATCAACTTATAGTTGTGTTCTTGGGCATAGGTGAAGAGAACCCTCCGCCGGTTACGGGCACAAAGGTAGCAGTTAAATTCTCCCTTGAAGCTAGCCGGGTACTGTCGCTCATTTTGGATAGTGAAGGGGATTTTGAGAGCTTCAAAGAATTCACGCAGTTCATCTTGGCCCTCTTCATTAATGGGGTGCTCTAGCCAATTGATGAGTAACCCCTCTAAAGAGTAACTAATCGGGAGCCATTTAAGACGTAAGGCCAAAGCCAAGGCCAGTGCTAAAGAATCCTTGCCCCCTGAAATGCTTAAAAGGACCGCCTCATTAGAGCGAATCATATTGTGGTGGTTGATCCCACGACCCACACTTTTAATAAAGCGCATCACCCATGGGGGGATATCGCCATCAATTAGGCTGTGCCAATCAAGAGTCTCATCCATAATTGTCCACCTTCTCAGTAAAAATTGCTTTAGCATCCTTAGAATCGACATAAGGGGGGAGAAAGAGGGCCACTTTGCGGATACTAGTGGTGAAAAGCTCTACCATTGAAGAGCCAAAGAGAGGGTCTACTTGGGCAAACTCTTGAAGTGTCCCATCTTCCATCTCAATTAAAAGGTCGCCTTCGAAAGAGAGTTTTTCGGGAATGTCGATAATAACCTCTAAGGGGGACAGTTCCCTGTAGCGCCCCTTTAAAGCATTCCAAATGGCCTCTTCAACTGCTCTTGTGTAGTGTTTATCGTTCAAAAGACGCGTATGTTGCACTTCAGCGTAGAGGCAGTGAGCTTTTTCCTCGAGGAGAGCGTTATTGCGTACCCTAATAGCCAAATTGTAAATATCGGGAGATTCAATGCGCTCTAGGAGGTAGTAGAGCCCCTCATCATCCAATCCAAAAAGTTCCTCTTCATGCAGTGTAGAGCGCTCAAGGGCCAAAAACAGCGCCTTCTTGATAGTAGCGGTGGCACTTCTGACAGCGCTATGCCAATAGACATTTTTATACATCGAATATTTGGCAAAGAGGAGGTGCTCCACACCACCTATCGCCTCAAGGGGGAGATAGAGGAGGCTTTGAGCATTAACCTTGAGGTGGCGAATAATGTAGGCGGCATCTTGTACTCCGTAAGGGACGCCACAAAAAAGGGCATCACGGCTCAAGTAATCGAGTTTATCGGGGTCGAGTGTCCCCGACAAAAGGCTTCGATAGAACAAAAGTTCTTGCTCATCGCAAGCCAGGGTAGTGTCGATGATTTGACACACTGCCTCAACAGATGTTTTAAGTTCATCTTCAATTATTTGCTTAAGGGAGCGACTTTCGTTAATAATAGCTACACCTAAACTTTCATGGGTAGCTCTAATGTTGTCCTTTAGGGCATGGGCATAGGGGAAATGGCCAACATCGTGAAGCAGGGCAGCCGTCAAAAAAGCTGTAATTCCCTCGTCGCTGAAGGTAAGGGTAGCGTGGGGTGAGTTCATTTTGTTGGCTAGGAGCTTCAGTAAAATAAGGCGGCTCAAGTGGTAAACGCCTAGGCTGTGGTCTAAACGGGTGTGCACCGCCCCTGGATAAAGGAGATACACCGGTCCTAATTGCTTAATTCGACTCAGCTTTTGAACCTCACTATGTGCTAGCAGGGTTTTAAAACCTTTTGAGAGGACGATATCTTTCCAGAGGGGGTCCCTGACTGTAAAGTTGAATTCTCCCATCAGATGGGCAATCTGATTTTTTGCTTGTCTGCTCTCCATGGGACCAATGGTATAGAATGGGGAAAAATCTGTCTAGCTAAAGTTTGACAACTAGACGGGAAAGGGGCATTATTAGGCCATGAAAAAAAGCCTCCTCATTGGTTTATTTCTCCTGCTCTGGTCCCTTTGGGGAGCCTCAACCGTGACGAAAAGCCTAGCACAACTGCCTTGGGAAGGAAAAATGCCCCTCCATAAAGAGCTGGGCTTATTGAGTGACCCGTCAGCCGGTAATAACCTAGTAGCAGCTAAGACGCAGCAAGCCTTTACCACCTTTTACGGGCCACTGTGGTTTGAAGAGTATGTCACAGTGACTTCAAGGCGGATGCTCAACAAATTGTATGATCCATTCTTAAGCAAAACATTACCTGCCAAGGTGCTAATTGGGGAGACTCAACGCGCCGGCAACCAGTACACTGTCTCGATTATTCTTGAAGGGGCTCTGGGGAAGACTAAAGCGACTGTTGTGTGGATTGAAGAGGAGAAAAAAGGCCTGATGATAACCTCATTCTCCTTCCTTTAAGCCCTTGACAGACTCCCTTTTCATCGCTATTATTGCGCCTGTTGTCACTTGGCGGCGTAGCTCAGTGGTAGAGCAAACGGCTCATATCCGTTTGGTCAGGGGTCCGAATCCCTTCGCCGCTATGGGTCTCTTTAGTCTATTGGACTAGGGAGACCTTTTTAGGCTCTAGCACAAAACCTGTGTGAAAATGAATAAGACTATTAAAGAGGGGATATAAAATGGGCAATGCCTCTGTTATTGTGTGAATAGAAAAAAAGCACACGAACGGAGAGCAAAGC
>Ga0265293_10006401_pt1 | contig 18889 bp, 11 predicted proteins | sample Munlanlewell138R_FD_192505 | JGI IMG/M metagenome (GOLD analysis project Ga0265293, IMG submission 192505) | Leachate microbial communities from a municipal landfill in Southern Ontario, Canada - Leachate well 138R | ecosystem: Engineered > Solid waste > Landfill > Unclassified | place: Canada... | reverse complement strand
GTCATCGGGCACCTGAAGGCTGACCATCGGATGAATCGCTGCCATCTCAAAGGGGCCTTGGGTGATGCCCTGCACGCGGTGCTGTGCGCCGCGGGCTACAACATCCGCTGGCTGCTGCGCATGATCGCGAGGAAGGGGGTCGCCTTCCTGTGGCGGCTTTTTTTGCGCCTGCAAATGCGTGCGTCAACGACTCCAGTCCGGCTGGAACGTGCCCTGGGAGCAGCTGGGCGTGGAACAAATGGACGCCTGGCGTATTTGCGGGTGCTCGCAGCAGTGGCCTGATACCTTGTCAGACGGCCAAAATCGCCGGAATTTGAATAAATCCGGTTCGACTCCTTCGTTGAAGGTGTTGCGACGACCGGTTTAATCCACCCACCTTTTACAATCATCGCAGATTGCATTCGACATTGGGTTACTTGAGTCCTATGCAGTACGAGCAGCAATGGAGAGCGAGCCAGCATAAATCGGCCGCCTGACAAAGAGGCTAAGGAGTTAGCTCTGATTAATGCCTACAACCCGCATGGATAGAGGGTTTACAGGCTATCCCCGATAGCCGGAACTCCCAGTTTGTTATCCAATAGTGGCTGTTTTCTGGGAGTTTTCACCATGCACGCCTGCCCCGCCCCGACGATTTCTTTCGCGCTCGTATCGACCAGATGATCGACCTACGCCACCCTCTGGCGGTGCTGGCCTCGCGCATGCCCTGGCAGGAGATCGAAGCCGGCGTGGCCATGCCCGATCGGGATCTGTTCGTCGAGAAGCCGCAGCGCGAGGGTTCGGTGAGCAAGGCCGGACGCCCGCGGGTGGCCTTGCGCGTGATGATCTCGCTGCTGTATCTGAAGCATGCCTTCAACGAGTCCGACGAAGGTGTGGTCGCCCGATGGGCCGAGACGCCTCGCTGGCAATTCTTCAGCGGCCAGGCCTATTACGAGGATCGCCAGCCATGCGATGCCACGACGCTGATGAAGTTTCGCAAGCTGCTCGGCGAAGAAGGTGTCGAGGAGCTGCTGGCGCAGACGATCAACGTGGCGGTGCAGCTGGAGCTGATCAAACCCAAGGAGCTGGAGCGCGTGATCGTGGACACGACCGTGCAGGAGAAGGCCATCGCCCACCCCACGGACAGCCGCCTGCTGGAGGTGGCACGCACCAAGCTGGTGCAGGCGGCCAGGCAATCCGGCATTGCGCTGAAGCAGACCTTTGCCAGGGAAGCAATGGCTCTGTGCCGCCAGGCGGGGCGCTACGCCCATGCACGTCAATTCAAGCGCATGCGTCGCGCCATTGCACGTCAGCGCACGATAGTGGGTCGGCTCGCCCGTGAGATCGAGCGCAAGGCGCTCGTTCTTGATCAAACGGTGCAGGATGCCCTGCATGAAGTCGTCCAGAAGGCCAACCGTCTTGTTGCCCAGACCGCCAGGCGCAAGAACACCGAGGGTCAACCCAAGCTGTATGCCTGGCACGCACCGGAAGTCGACTGCATCAGCAAGGGCAAGGCACGCCGGCCCTATGAGTTTGGTGTGAAGGTGGGTATAGCCAGCACGCTCAAGGGCAATCTGATTGTGGGCGCCCGGGCATTTCACCGCAACCCCTACGATGGCCATACGCTGCAATCCCAGATCGAGCAGGCAGCGATTCTGATGCAGGACTGCACAACTGTGCCGAAGACGGCCTTTGTGGATTTGGGCTACCGGGGCGTGGATGCGGACAATCCGGATGTTCGTGTTGTGCACCGGGGCAAACCCAAGCGGCTGACGGCGCAGGAAAGAAAGCAGCTCAAGCGGCGTCAGGCGATCGAACCGATCATAGGGCACCTGAAGGCTGACCATCGGATGGCGCGCTGCCATCTGAAGGGAGAAATGGGTGATCGGCTGCACGCAGTGCTGTGCGCGGCGGGATACAACATCAAATGGCTGCTGCGCATGATCGCGAGGAAGGGGTTGCCTTTCTGTGGCGGCTTTTTTTGCGCCTGCAAATACGTGCGTCAATGGCTCCAGTCCGGCTGGAACGTGTCTTGGGAGCAGCTGGGCGTGGAACAAATGAACGCCTGGGGTATTTGCGGGCGCTCGCAACAGCGGCCTGATGGCCGAGTAGATGGTCGAAACTGCAGAAATTTAATAAATCCGGTTCGATCAATTAAAATATTTTACAAGAAATTTCAATATATCTGATGAAATAGATTCTTCGGATTCAGGCTTCCAATCATAATCAATACGCACCCACTCTGCGTTTTGTTTAACCAACAATGTCTCTTTAGCTATTACTCCTAATGCATTTGGTATAAGATAAAGAAGGCTTCTCAAGCTCGCCTGTGCCCAATCACTTTCAGCATGATCAGAGAAAATAAAATACCAAACATCATTGCTGTTTCTTGCCAAAATAATAAGATCTTTATTTATACTTCCCTTAAAGCCTGCACTTCTATTCAAGTCGGCATTATGCACATTATCAACTTCATTTTCAAATCTGTTGAACATGTTGATTTCCCCACGAACATCAACACTGACACCAGCTTTATTTTTCTCTATATCGAAGAATTTTTTAATGTCGAGAGATTTCTGCTTATAGCAAATTTTCAGAACGAAATATGCATGCATATTCTTTATATAAAGATTCAATTTACATGTGTAAGTGATGTATTCACGTAATCCATCTGCATCCAATTCCTCATGCCTATGATCGAGCCCCGATTTTGTGAGTTTACTGTTGGATATGGAGGTCTTAGGGGCATGAGTAAAAGCATTTCCACCTATAAACCAAAATGCATGAAGAAATTTATTTCTCTGCTCACAGGCTTTTTGGAAAAATTTATTAAATTTACGCACCACCAACTCCTCATTATCAGTAAGCGTGCAGCTCTCATACAATAAAGCCACAAGGCAGTTACCGAGCTTCTTTGCTGTCACCTCACTTACGAGCACTTGACTTAAAATCTCATTCTTTAACCCATTCGTAGCAAGGATTGATGTAATAAACATTCTTATGATTTCACAGCATTCTTCAAAGGCCACAACGTATTGACCAATAAGTTCATATATTTCTTTTGTCTGGTTATCAAAATCCATAGCTCTAGCTCCTTAGAAAAAACTCGATAACTTTTCGATTGCACTACCAGTGCCAAGATCACCTTGTACGAGGCGCAACCGCACAAGTATCGAATCAGGCCAGAACAGCCCGGGCTCGCATCGCATAACCTTACAGTCCAAACTAGCCCACCATACTCTGCTATCATCAATTCTATTACTATCAGCGTTGCCCGGCCAGACACAACAATGCCGCAAACTACTCTGGACACTTCGCCAAGCCAGCGCGAACGCCTCTGGCAGATTGACTTTCTGGCGCGCTTTCGCGGTCAGCTGACGCGTCACGACCTGGCGCAGCGCTTTGAAATTGCGCTGTCCAACGCCACGCGCGACTTCAGCCTGTACCGCCGGCTGGCCCCCGGCAACCTGAACTACGACCACAGCAGCAAGGTATACCGGCGCAGCGCCGGCTTCAGGCCGCTGTTCAGTTACGATCGCGAACACACATTGCAGGCGCTCACCCTTGGCCAGAGCATAGGGTTGGATACCTGCCACCAATCCATCCTGGTAGACGCTGCACCGGTGCTCAATCAGCCGGATCTGGAAATCCTCGCCACGGTTTCACGCGCAATCTATGCCGGCGTGCCGCTGACAATCGTCTATGTCTCGGCCAGCAGCGGCGAGCACGAACGCAACATCGTGCCGCACAGCCTGGTCAACACCGGTCTGCGCTGGCATGTGAGGGCCTACTGCCGCAGGCATGATGAATTTCGGGATTTTGTGCTCACGCGCATCACCAAGGCGCTAGAGGTCAGACCGCAGGCGGCTGGCCCTGCGGATCTTGCTCCCTGGGAAGGCATTGAGCAGGACTGCGCCTGGAACACAGAGGTCGACATTGAACTGATGCCGCATCCACGTGCAAGCTTTCCCAGAGCCATCGAGCTGGATTACGGTCTGCAGCCGGGTGGGCGCCTGCCATTGACGGTTCGCGCGGCAACCGCCGGCTATCTGCTGCGCCGCTGGGGTGTGGACTGCAGCCCGGACGCCGGCCTGGCGCCCGAAGAATATCAGCTCGCGCTGCACAAACCTGGCGAGGTGGCCCGCCAGGCCAACTTGTTCATTGCTCCCGGCTTCAATCGCAAGGCAGGCACCCTATGATTTCCAGCGAAATCCAGCAGCAGTTCGGTTTCAAATTTGGCCCGTCAGGCGCCCATGTCTCGCGCACTATGATGCTGGACGAGCTGACGCTGCTGTTTGCCAGCGTGCCGGCCACGGCCGGTCCGGATGACTACCGCCAGGCCATAGAGCAGGACAATGTGCTACATAAAAACACCGGCAAGACGCGCAGCCTGACCTGCCGCCACCTGATTGATCTATACGGCCTTGACCCGCAGCAGACACTGTTTCGCAACCTGCGCCGCCTGTGGGATGTTGACCCGGCTGCTCATCCAGTGCTGGCCTGCCAGATGGCGCTCACCCGCGATCCGCTGCTGCGCCTGTCACAGCAGAAAATACTGGAGCTGCCCTGCGGTACCGTGCTGCCCCGTATCGACATGGAACAACTGATTGCCGAGCGCTATCCGGAGCGCTTCAGCCCGCGCACGCTCAAGTCGCTGGCGCAGAATATCAATGCGACCTGGACCCATGCCGGCTTTTTGCGGGGCAGGTCACGCAAAACTCGCTGCGAACCCGACATCCGACCCGTGAACGTGGCCTTTGCCCTGTGGCTGGGCTATCTGCAAGGCGCAACGGGCCACCGCCTGTTCGCCACGCGCTGGACAAAGCTTCTGGAACGCCGCCAGGAAGAGCTGCTGGCGCTGGCCCGCCAGGCCGGCTTCAGCGGTCTGCTGACATTCAAGCACGCCAGCGAAATCATCGAAATCACTTTTCCCGACTACCTGACCGAAGATGAGGAGGCCCTGCTGCATGAGTAATCGACTCAGTCGCCTGCTGGCCAGTTACAGCAAGTTCATCGCCATCCCCTGGAAGGCCGAACTGTCCGATGAGGAGCGCGTCCTTTTTGCCGTGTACCACAAGGAAGATGAGCTCAAGCTGCGTGCCCGCGTCGAGGAGTTTCGCCTGGCCACACTGGAGGCGGGGCACGCCTGGCTGCAGCTGGACGCCACACCCTTGTTTCCGGAATGGATGGCCGGTCAAAAATACCGAGAGGAATACTTTGAGGCTCCGGATGGCCTGCGCTCTAAATACAAGGCTTTCGCGCGTGACTCCGTCGCCACGCTCGCCGGACAGATCGATGAGCAAGTGGATACCGACACCGTCGTGGCGCTGATGGGTTGTGGCACTCTGTTCGGTTTTGCGTCGGTCTCGGATTTCGTCAAAGCGCTGTCCTGCCATGTGCCCGGACGGCTGCTGGTGTTTTTCCCCGGCGAATACATCGACAACACCTACCGCCTGCTGGATGCCCGTGACGGCTGGGGCTACCAGGCTACTCCCATCACGGCCCAGAGCTAATGGGATACAACAAATACAGGGAGCGTCAATACAATGACAATGCTCAATCGTGACATTTACCAGATTGACCCGCAACAGAACCGGCTGGCCAACAATGGTGTGGCCGTCGTCAAGGACGATCAGAGCGAAGAATCGCTCAACACGCTTCGCTACGAGCTTAGAACCTTCGTCTGCGATGGTGAATACGAAGCCGGCCTGGAAAAGATCCTGTCCACCTACCTGCGCAACCTGGCTGGCAATGATGAACAACCCGGGGTCTGGATTTCCGGCTTTTTTGGTTCGGGAAAATCACATCTGGCCAAGATGCTGCGTGCGTTCTGGACCAACCAGGCCTTCCCTGACGGTGCGCACGCCCGGGACATTGCCGATCTGCCCCAGGAAATCCGCGACCATCTGACTGAGCTCAGCACTGCCGCCAACCGCTACGGCGGCCTGCATGCTGCGTCCGGCACCCTTGGGTCGGGTGCCAGCAGCAGGGTGCGCATGGCGCTGCTCAATATCGTCTTCAAATCCGCCGGCCTGCCCGAGCAGTATCATCAGGCCCGCTTCGTGCTGTGGCTCAAGCGCAAGGGCATTTTCGATACCGTCTGCAAGGCCGTGGAAGCCGGTGGAGACCGCTGGGAAGACGAGCTGGAAGATTTCTATGTTTCACGCAGCATTGCCGACGCGCTGCTGCAGCATGACAACAGTCTGGGTGAGAATGCCCGCGCTGTGCTCGATGCACTGCGCGAGCAGTATCGCAACGTTGACGACGTCAGCAACCAGCAGATGGTCGATGCCATCCATGACGCCCTGTCCCGCGATGGCGAGTTTCCGCTCACCCTGCTGGTTCTGGACGAAATGCAGCAATACATCGGCACCGATGCCGACCGCGCCTATCAGGTCCAGGAGGCCATAGAAACCTGCTGCAAGCATTCCAAGTTCAAAAGCCGGCTGCTGTTTGTCGCAACCGGGCAAAGCGCTCTGTCCGGCACCCCCAACCTGCAACGCCTGATGGGCCGCTTCCAGGTGGCTGTGCAGCTATCCGACACCGATGTCGAAGCCGTCATCCGCAAAGTCATCCTGCAGAAGAAAGCCTCGGCCAAGCCGGAACTGGAGAGGATGCTGCAGACGCATCTGGGTGAAATCTCGCGTCAGCTGCGCGGCACCAAGATAGAACACCACCAGGATGACGAGAAGGTCATGCTGGCCGACTATCCCCTGCTGCCCGTACGTCGTCGCCTTTGGGAACGCGTATTGCGCATCATGGACACCACCGGCACAGCCTCCCAACTGCGCAACCAGCTCAGGATCATTCACGAGGCGGCCCGGGCTACTGCGGACAAACCCATAGGCCATGTGGTGCCGGCAGACTTCATCTACGATCAGATTGCCATCAGCTTGCTGCAGACCGGAGTCATCTCCAAGGAAATCACCGAGACCATCGGCGGCCTGGCTGCAGGTGGCGGCAATGATCCGCTCAAGGCCCGCATTCTTGCGCTTGTCCTGCTGATTGGCAAGCTGCCTACCGAGCCCGCCGCCGACTGCGGTGTGCGTGCAACGGCCGATATGCTGGGCGACCTGCTGATTGACGACCTGGCCCACGGCAAGGACGGTATACGCACCGCAGTGCCCCGGCTGCTCGAAGAGCTGGCCGACGCAGGCCTGCTCATGGCCATGGAAAACACTGTGGGCACCGAATATCGCCTGCAGACCCAGGAAAGCTCGCAGTGGTATGACACCTTCCGCCAGGAAAAAGCCGATCTGCACGGCAACATCCGGCGCGTTGAAAACATCCGCATCGATATGCTGCAAAAAGCCATCCGCCAGGAAATTACAGGCATTCGCCTTACCCAGGGCAAGACCAACGAACCGCGCCAGATTCAGATCAGCTTCGATCAAGACTTGCCCCGCGATGCAGACTCGAAGATTTATGCCTGGGTTCAGGACGGCTGGACCATGGATGAAAAAAGCTTTCTGCGCGAAGCACGCAGCCGTGCGCCTGAAAATCCCACCGTATTCGTCTATATCCCGGTTCGGAACCGCTCCGAGCTGAACAGCGCCATCATTGCCGAGCACGCCGCCCAGGCCACGCTTGAAAGGCGGGGCATTCCCAGCACGGATGCCGGGATGGATGCGCGCAGCGCCATGGAGACCCGCCATCGCGATGCACAGAAACAGGTACAGACGCTGCTGCGGGAAATCTTTGACGGTGTACAGATATTGCAGGCCGGTGGCAGCGAGCTGGACGGCATCGGCATTGCCGAGCGCGTGGAAAGTGCCGCCCGTGCCTCGCTGGTGCGCCTGTACGGCGAGTTTGATGCGGCGGATGATCCCGGCTGGGCCAGAGTCTATGACCGCGCCCGCAAGGATGGCGGCCAGAATGCCCTGGAAGCCATTGGCTACAAGGGCGATCCCGAACAGCATCCCGTATGTGCCCAGATCAAACGCTTCATCGGCCACTCCAAGAAAGGCAGTGAAATCCGCGAACACTTCCGCGCCGCCCCCTATGGTTGGCCCATGGACGCCATCGATGGCGCACTCTTTGTGCTGCTGGCAAGCGGCATCCTGCTCGCAAACGATGCCCAGCATCGGCCGGTCACCGCGGCCGGGCTGGAGCGCAAGCAGGTGGGCCAGGCCAGCTTCAGCCCGGAAAGCATCACCATAAGCCCGGTTGATCACATCAAGATCCGCAGCCTGCTGAACACCTGCGGCATTTCCTGCCAGCCCAATGATGATCTGGACCGCAAGGTACAGGATTTGATCGCGCTGGCCCAGCAGCTGGCGCAACAGGCAGGCGGTGATGCCCCGCTGCCCGAACAGCCCGACACCCGGCTGTTCGACGATATGGCCGCCCTGTCCGGCAACGCCAGGCTGCAACTGATCCTTAATGAACAGCAGAGCATCAAGGAATCCATCAGCGAATGGAAAGCCACCGCCAAGAAAATCAAGGATCGCAAGTCCGATTGGCAGCGCCTGCTGCATTTGCTGGATCTGAGCCGTGACCTGAGCTTTCATGCCGGCACTCAGGCCGAGGTCGATGCCATCCGCAGCCAGCGGGCGCTGCTCGATGCGCCCAACCCTGTCAGCCCGCTGGTGCAACGCCTCACGGACGGCTTGCGCGACGCCCTGCTGCACCATATGCAGAAGTATCTGGATGAGCACGCCACCCGGCTGGCGCAGCTGCAGCAGGATAAGCAGTGGCAGGCGCTGGACGCCGGGCAGCAGGACGACATCCTGCGCAAGCGCAGGCTGCTCCAGATTGAGCAACCCGACAGCAGCAATGCCGATGCCATCATGGATGCCCTGAACAGCGTCAACCTGGAACAATGGAACGATCGCACCAGCTCCCTGGGAAGCAAGTTCGAATCTGCCCGCCTGGAAGCCGCCGAACTGTTGCAACCAAAGCTGCAACACATACGGCTGGACCGGCGTACCTTCAACAACGCTGATGAAGTCGATGCCTGGCTGGATGATGTCAAACAACAGCTGCTTGCCAAGCTCGACGACGGACCGGTGACCTTCTCATGATCCAGCACAATTCCCAACCGCTGAGCTCCCAACCACTGGGCAGGGATTTGCGCAATGCCCTTGAGCGCACGGTCACAAGCGCCCGCGACATTGCAGAACAGGCCGCACGACAGGCGCTGGAGCGCCTGAGCGTCGGCGAAGCCAGGCCAGCAGACTACCTGAACGACGAACAGCGCACATTGCGGACCCGCCTGCGAGCTCTGGGGCGCCGGCTTGGTGATATACGCCATGCCAACGGCGAACAGACCCTGGAGGAGCTGATCGCGGGTGTGGCCTACGAACACTGGCACCGCATGCTGTTTGCCCGTTACCTGGAACAGAACAACCTGCTCATGTATGACGAGCACACAGCGCTGACGCTGGCAGAGTGCAACGAGCTGGTGCAGGACCCGAATGTGGCCCGTGACGAACAGGAGCGCCGTTGCAAGACAGGCTGGGAGCTGGCCGGCGTGCTGGCATCCAAGATGCTGCCGCAGATCTTCCGGATTGATTCACCCGTGTTTGAACTGGAGCTCGCTCCCGAGCACCGGCGGGAGCTAACCGCGCTGGTTACCGGCCTGGCACCTGAAACCTTTGAAGCATCCGACAGTCTGGGCTGGGTATACCAGTTCTGGCAGGCGGAAAACAAGGAAAGAATCAACCAATCTGAAGTAAAGATCGGCGCGCGCGAGCTGCCCGCCGTGACCCAGCTCTTTACCGAAGCCTATATGGTGAGCTTCCTGCTGGACAACGCCCTGGGCGCCTGGTGGGCCATGCAGCGTCTGACGGAAGATGACTGGACCAGCGCTCAAAGTGAAGACGAACTGCGACGCAAGGCCGCCATCCCCAGTGTGCCCCTGACTTATCTGCGCTTTGTGCAGGAAGAACATGAAAGCCCGGAAGGCGTAACCCAACGCTGGACACCTGCCGCAGGCGGCTTTGAGCAATGGCCAAAACACCTAGGCGAGCTGAAGACCCTGGACCCCAGTTGCGGTTCCGGCCACTTCCTGGTGGCCGTGATGCTGATGCTGGTGCCGCTGCGCATGACGATGGAAGGGCTCAGTGCCCGCAAAGCCGTCGATGCCGTCATCCGCGACAACCTGCATGGCCTGGAGCTGGACCAGCGCTGTGTGGAGCTGGCCGCCTTTGCCCTGGCTCTGGAAGCCTGGCGTTACCCTGATGCCGGTGGCTACCGCCCCCTGCCTGAAATGCACCTGGCATGCAGCGGCCTGTCGGTACATGCCGCCAAGGAAGAATGGAAAGCGCTGGGCCTGGGCAAGCAGAACCTGAGCATTGCCCTGGACTGGATGTACGACACCTTCCGGGATGCCCCCGTGCTTGGCAGCCTGATCAACCCTGCCAAATCGAGCGCCGCCAAAATCGTGCCCTGGGACGAGCTCTCGGTAGTGCTGAACCAGGCACTGGAAAAAAGCAACGGCAATACCGACACCATCAACCGGCACGAAGCCGCCATTGTGGCCCAGGGGCTGGCCAAGGCCGCGCAACTGCTGGCCGACCAGTATCAGTGGGTGGTCACGAATGTGCCCTACCTGGCACGGGGCAAACAGGACGAGGTGTTGAAAGACTTTGCCGATGAACATTACCCCGAAGGCAAGAACGATCTGGCCACCATATTTCTGGATCGCTGCCTGGAATTCTGCGTACCAGGGGGCAGTACCAGCATTGTGCTGCCGCAAAATTGGTTATTTTTAACGGGATACAGGAAGTTTCGGGAAAAACTGCTAAAACGGGATACTTGGAATCTTGTTGTACGACTAGGTGGCGGTGCTGAAGCATTTGAAAATGGCCCCGGCAATATCACAAATATTGCAATGATCACCATTACTCATGGCCAGAACGCGCAGCACAGCGGGCTATTTGCCGAGGAAAAGGCTGAAACACTCTGGTTGCGCGGGCTGGATGTGTCGGAGGAGAAAACGGCGGCGGACAAGGCCAATCAATTGCCTGTGGTGGAAGTGAAGAGCGTGGAGCAGATGGGGCAGTTGGGGAACCCCGACATGTTGATTTCTTTTAAGAAGACTTCAAACCTTGAAACGCTGGGCATTTTTGCAAAATCAATTCAAGGATTAGGAACTAGCGACAACCATCCATTTATTAGATTTTTTTGGGAGATTGAAAAAATAAAGGATGGCTGGGTTTGGCTTCAAAGCGCACCCGATGGATCTGGCGACTATAAAGGTTGCCAACTTATACTAGATTGGGATAATGGTAAAGGGCGGTATTTTAAACACGCAATGACACTAAAAAAAGAAGGGCGCTTGGGTGGTTGGAAATCTGGGGCTAAGGCTTGGAAAAAATTTGGAATATCTGTATCCGAAATGGGAAACCTACCGGTAACGCATTATACAGGCTCAATGTATGATAATACTGCGCATGCGTTGATCCCTAACAACTCTGAATTATTGCCTGCAATTTGGTGTTTTTGTATAAGTGGAAAGCTAAATGAAGCGATTAGAGCCAACTTTCAGAGTTTGAAAATTACAAACCACACCCTATTAAAGATCCCCTTCGACCTCGAACACTGGACTGCGGTCGCCAACGAGCAATACCCCCACGGCTTGCCCGAGCCCTACAGCAACGATCCGACCCAGTGGATTTTCCATGGTCACCCTTGCGGCTCGGTCATCTGGGACGAGGTGGACAAGCGCACCGCCCATGGGTCGCTGCGCATTGACGACACCGTGCTTCAGGTGGCGGTTGTCCGCCTGCTGGGCTACCAATGGCCCGCCGAGCAGGACGCCGACATGGAACTGGCGACACAGCAGCGCGAGTGGGTAGAACACAGTGGAGAGCTCAAACGCTTTGCCGATGATGACGGCATCGTCTGCCTCGATGCCGTGCGCGGCGAGGCCCCGGCAGACCATCGCCTGGAAGCCCTGCTCGAAGCCGCCTACGGCGAACAATGGACCGTGTCCACCCGCGAACAGCTACTCCAACTCGTCGGCGGCAAAAGCCTCAAACACTGGTTGCGCGACAAGTTCTTCGAGCAGCACTGCAAGCTGTTCCAGAACCGCCCGTTCATCTGGCACATCTGGGATGGTCTGAACGACGGCTTCAGCGCGCTGGTCAACTATCATCGGCTCAACAAGGCCAGTCTGGAGCGGCTGATCTATACCTACCTGGGCGACTGGATACGCACCCAGCAAGCCGGGCTGCAGGCCGGCACCGATGGCGCACAGGAAAGGCTCGCCGCTGCCGAAATCCTCAAGGGCGAGCTCGAAGCCATCCTGCACGGAGAAAAACCCTACGACATCTTCGTACGCTGGAAACCGCTGGCCAAGCAGGCCATTGGCTGGAATCCCGATCTGAACGACGGTATACGCCTGAACATCCGACCCTTCATGTTGGCCAGGGACGTCGGCCGCAAAGATACCGGCATCCTGCGCTTCAAGCCCAACATCCACTGGCAAAAGGATCGTGGCAAGGATGTCGCATCCGCTCCCTGGTATCGGCTGGGACTGCACTATGGTGGCAAGGAAGGGGATCGCATCAATGAACACCATCTGACGCTGGAAGAGAAGCGTCGGGCGAAAGAGGAAAATACATGAGCAAAGGCATCAGCGGTGCAGAATATCCGTTAGCGAAAATATTCAGTTCGGATTTTGATTTCGTCATCCCGGCTTATCAGCGGCCCTACGCCTGGACTGATGACCAAACATTGGAGCTGTTCGATGACTTGTACAGTTTTTATGAAACCGCTCCCGACGATGAATCATACTTTCTGGGAAGTATTGTCCTTATAAAACAAGATAGCAAGCCGCCCGCTGAAGTCATCGACGGCCAGCAAAGGCTGACCACATTGACAATCTTGCTGGCCGCAATCACCAGCTTGGTAAATGAGAAACATCGGCCGGACTTCGAAGGATATATCAGTGAGCCTGGCAGACTCTCTCAAGGAATTAGCGCAAAACCCAGACTTGCATTGCGGGAGAGAGATCGAAAATTTTTTTCATATTATGTTCAAAATTTGAAACTTAATGAGCTATTCTCTCTGGACCCCACAAAGCTTGAAGAACCACAACAGAATATACAAAGAAATGCAAGACACCTCGTCAATAATCTCAAATTAATCTTTGGGAATGAGAGCGATGCATTGGTGGACTTCGGCTCATTCCTGGTTCAACGCTGTTATCTGGTTGCGGTGTCCACTCCAACACAACAGTCTGCCTTCAGGGTGTTTTCAGTCTTGAATAGTCGCGGCCTTGATCTTCTGCCAACCGACATTATCAAGTCTGACGTAATAGGCAATATAAGGGGTGAGCAACAGGAAGCCTACACGAACAAGTGGGAAGATCTGGAAGTTCAAACCGGAAGGGCTGGATTTGCCGAACTATTCAATCACATCCGCATGATTCATGCTCGGGCAAAAGCCAAGCGTGCCCTACTCGAAGAGTTCAAAGAGCATGTCATCGAAAAATCTGATAGCTCCGAGGCATTGATCGATCACATCATTGAGCCTTTTGCCGAAGCCTATCTGATAGCAAAGCGTAGCAAGTACGTATCGACAGACAACGCAAAAGATATCAACACACTACTACGCTGGCTCAACAGAATAGACAACTCTGACTGGATGCCGTGTGCGATACAGTTTCTGGCCAGAAAAGATAAATCCTCTGATCATGCTTTACATTTCTTCAGGGAGCTGGAGCGCCTGGCAGCATACATGCATATCTGCGGAAAATATGTTAACCAGCGCATAGATCGTTACGCTCTGGTTCTGCAGGATCTCATGCAGTCAAATCAAAATGAAAGTTACATGAAATCCATTCAGCTGACCGGTGAGGAAATCAAAGAGTTTCGCACTATCCTTGCCGGCGATATCTATACCCTGACGGCAACACGTAGAAGCTATCTAATTTTGAGACTGGACTCTTTCATGTCCGATGGCGCGGCAACGTATGATTCAACGATATTGACCATCGAGCATGTTCTGCCCCAGAAGGTATCACCGAACAGTGCCTGGCATCATATCTGGCCTGACGAGGAATCCAGAGAACAATGGGTTCACAAGATTGCCAACCTTGTCCCCTTGAATCAGCGACGGAACTCTGCTGCCAGTAATTTTGATTTTGATCGCAAGAAAGACGCGTATTTTGGCGGACGTGATAGGGTTTCGTCCTATATCCTGACAACTCAAGTATTAAAGACCGATGAGTGGACACCGGAAGCCGTCAAGGAACGCCAGCAAATGATTCTAGATACTCTGGACGTCAAATGGAATTTGCTGAAACATGAAACTCATTGACCTCCTGACTCGGGAAATACGCGCCAGCGCTGATTACAACTCCAGCGTGCAAGTCGCGCCTGGCGTCATCCTGTGGACCGACAAGCAGCGCCAATGGGAAGCCGCCCTGCCCCTGCTGCAGTCGGCCATGCCCGAGCTGATTGTCCTGGGTGACTACCAGCCGGCGCGCAGAATCGGGCCGGCCATCTGGATGAAATGCGTGATTGCCGGAACATTGCCCGAATCAGAATTTGAACTTCCGTCCGATCGCATACCCATCATCTACCTGCCCGGCGTGGAGCGCAGGGATCTGCGCGCCATTGCCAGCTGCCCGCGCGAACTGATGCCACTTGCCGAGCTGCAATATCGCGGCTGCTGGTGGATCTACAACAATTCAGGGCGCGACTGGACGGTACGGGCCTTCATGGTCTCAGATAACGGCGGCGCCGGACTCGAAGTGGCCGGCGACGACCGCACCCAGCAGACCCTGTTACGTGTACTGCCCGAGATTCTGGACAGCAAACGCCAGGATCTGCTGGGTCGCCGCCTGGAAGTGACCGACTTCAATCGCTTGATTTCCAGCGACCCGCTGCGTGATCTTCTGAGCTGGATGAATGACCCTGCAGGCTCCCGGAAACGCTGGGACGACAACCGCTGGCAGGCTCTGGTGGAAGTCTGCGAAGCCGAATATCGCTTCAACCCCGAACAGGATGGCGAGCATACGGCCGCCGAGCTTCTGTGTGCCCGCCAGGGCCGGTGGGATGGTGTCTGGCAACGCTATCTGGATTCATACCAGCAATATTCCCGGCTGCCACAGCTGTTGCTGCAAGTCGAAGCCGACCTGGCCACTGACGGCAGCAGCTATCCGGCTGTCAATCAGCGAGAGGAAAGCGAGCTGGAAAGTGCATTGCAGCAGCTGGTGGGACAGGATGCAGACAGTGTCCGCAAAACACTCATGGTGCTGGAAGCACACCATGCCATCCGTCGCAGCTGGGTCTGGCACAAGCTGGACATGTCGCCTCTGGCGGGTGTGATCCAGCATCTGGCGGCAGTCGCCCAGACCAGCAGCAAGGTGTTTTCCGGGAGCCAGGCCGAGGACATGGCCGAACAGTATCGAACCACCTATTGGCAGGCGGATGATGAAGCGCTGAAAGCGCTGGCATCCCGGCTTCCGGCAAGCGGGCAAAGCCTGATTCAAGGCATTTTGGATGTGATCTATACCTCCTGGCTGGATGAGGTCACGCGCAATTTTCAAAGCCTGGTGCAACAGCACGGCTATCCCGGCACTGGCCAGGTGAATGAAGCGACCGCCGATTACGCCGACAGCGGGGAGGTGGTCTTCTTTGTCGATGGCCTGCGCTACGATCTGGCTCAGCGCCTACATCTGCGCCTGCAGGATCTTGGAGAGGTCCGTCTGGGCAGCAGCTGGGCAGCCCTGCCTTCGGTCACCGCGACGGCCAAGGCGGCCGTCACACCGGTACATGACCGCCTGAGCACGCATTCCAGTAACCGCAATTTTGTGCCAGGTCTGCTGAATGATGAGGACAAGGAGTTCTCTGCCTGGTACCTGAAGAAGTTCCTGCAGGAAAAAGGCTGGCAATATCTAGAACACGGCGAATGCGGCAATCCCGACGGCAAGGCCTGGGTGCAGACCGGTGACATCGACCGGGAGGGCCATGTGCGCGGCATCAAGCTGGCGGCCCGTGTCAACGCATTGCTCGATGAGGTGGTGGAGCGCATCGAGGAACTGGTGGCGGCCGGATGGCGCAAGATCCGCATTGTCACGGACCACGGCTGGATGCTGACCCCGGAAACCATGGACAAGGTGGATTTGCCCAAACACCTGACTGAAACACGCTGGGGGCGCTGTGCCGTCATCAAGGATAATGTGACTAGCAATCACCTGCAGCAGGCCTGGCACTGGAACAGTCAGGTCAGTATCGCCATGGCACCGGGTGCCACCTGCTTCAGAGACGGCCTTCACTACGACCACGGTGGCCTGAGCCTGCAGGAATGTCTGACACCGGTGCTTGAGCTGACACCTGCCCAGCCGGATACCGGTTCCGGTGTTTCAGCCACCTTGTCCGAGCTGCGTTGGGTGGGTCTGATGTGCCGGGTGCAGGCGGAAACCGACGCGCCGGATGTCAGCGCCGTATTGCGCACCCGCCCTGCCGACGCAGATTCGGAAATCTGCGCGCGCAAGCCGCTCAAGGACGGCAAGTGCGCGCTGATGGTAGATGATGATCACGAAGGGGTCAGCGCAGTGCTGGTACTGCTGGATCAGCAGGGAAACGTACTGGCAAGAAAACCAACATTGGTGGGAGGAGACTGAGTGGAGCTCGACGACCTGGACCGCAAGGCAGCGGAAGTGTTCGATGGCTACATCGTGCGCAAGGATCTTGTGCGGACATTTGCACACCAGTTCCCTGTGCCGACCTATGTGGTTGAATTCATGCTGGGCCGCTATTGTGCATCCACAGACATGGATGAAATCACGGACGGCCTGGAAATTGTCCAACGCCAGCTGGCTTCCCGGACTGTGCGTGCAGGCGAGGAAGAACTCTTCAAGGCGCGCGCCTACAAACACGGCTCGGCCCGCCTGATCGACAATGTCAGTGTGCGCTTTGTCGAAAAGGTCGGTGGCTATCTTGCCAGCCTGCCCAGCCTGAACCTGAACCAGGTGCGCATACCGGACGCCATTGTGGACAACAACGAGCGTCTGCTCACCGGCGGCTTCTATGCCGAAGTGACGCTGGAATACGACAGCGTGATCGCCGAGGAAAAGGGCAACGCCTTCGGCATCGCCGACCTGCGCCCCATCCAGATGTCCCGGCACACCGTACTGGACATCATGGCCGCCGCCCGTGAACAGTTCACCAGCGAGGAGTGGCGCCACTTCCTGCTGCGCTCCATCGGCCTGGAAGCCGATCGGCTGGATCAGCGCGCCAGGGATGCCATCCTGCTGCGCATGGTGCCTTTTGTCGAGCGCAACTACAACATGGTCGAGCTTGGCCCCAGGGGGACGGGCAAGAGTCATCTGTTCCAGCAGGTTTCTCCCTATGCCCATCTGATTTCAGGGGGCAAGGCGACCGTGGCCAAGATGTTTGTCAACAACGCCAGCGGCCAGCGCGGGCTGGTATGCCAATACGATGTGGTGTGTTTTGATGAGGTCAGCGGTATCTCCTTCGATACCAAGGAAGGCATCAACATCATGAAGGGCTACATGGAGTCGGGTGAGTTCAGCCGGGGCAAGGAAAGCATCCGCGCCGACGGCTCGCTGGTCTTTGTGGGCAACTTTGATGTGGATGTGGAACACCAGCAGCGTATCGGTCATCTGTTTGGCCCTCTGCCGCCCGAAATGCGTGACGATACCGCCTGGATGGACAGGGTGCACTGCTACCTGCCCGGCTGGGATGTGCCCAAAATGAACAAGGCGCTGATGACCGATCACTTCGGCCTGGTCAGCGACTTCTTCTCGGAATGCATGAGCAGGCTGCGATTTGAAAGCCGGCTGAACGCCGTACAGAATCGTGTGCATCTGGGTGGTGCCCTGAGCGGTCGTGATACCAACGCCGCGAACAAGACCATATCCGGACTGCTCAAGCTGATGTACCCCAGTGCCGAAAGCACCGTCAGCGATGAAGACCTGGAATGGGCGGTACGCCTGGCCCTGGAAGTGCGTCGCAGGGTCAAGGAGCAGCAGAAACGCATCGGCTCTGCCGAGTTTCGCAACACGCATTTCAGCTATACGATCAGTGACGAGGGCATAGAAAAATTTGTCGCAACTCCGGAACTGCGGGCAGATAACGAGATTGGTGATGATCCGCTGGAACCGGGCCAGGTCTGGGCAATCAGTGAAGGCGGCACCGACATCGATGACAACGCAGGCCTGTACCGCATCGAAGTCAGCGAAGGGCCCGGCTCTGGTGTTCGTATTCTGAACAGCCCTGCCCCACCCGCGTTCAAGGAATCAATGGGCTACGCGCAGCAGAACCTTTATGCCCGCGCCATGCAGCTGGTTGGGGATCGTGAACCAAGAGCCCATGAATTCTCGGTACAGCTGCGCGCGTTCGACGCTGCACGTAAAGGTTCGCAGCTCGGCGTCGCCGCACTGATCGCCATGTGCAGCAGCCTGCTGAAGAAATCGGTGAAAGGCGGGCTCATCATCATCGGAGAAATCAACCTGGGTGGCTCCATCGAGCCCGTGAACAATGCGGTGAACGTCGCCGAGCTTGCCGTGGAAAAAGGTGCGAGCGTATTGCTGATGCCAGTCAACGCCCGCCGCCAGCTCAACGACCTCTCGGACGACATGGCAACGAAGATCGACATCCAGTTCTATCAGGACGCACGGGATGCCTTGCTGAAAGCGATAGCGGAGTGAGACGGGCGAGGTGATATTTCCGCCAGAGACCAACCTGAAACGAATGGAGGCTGAAGATGAAAATGACAAGAGAATCGAAGCAGCACATCGAGCAGGTTGCCGAGGAGGTGTTGGTCCAGCTCGACAACATCGCCGAGGTTGCGAGTAACAAGCTTAAGGAGTCGCGCCTGAAATACCCTCAAGCTCTTGATTTGATGATAAAATATGGGCTTTCCAATCATGTGTTTCCCCCAATAAATGACGCTACGGTATTTATTTCTGGGGGATCGTCATTATCGCCATGAC
>Ga0265293_10006400_pt1 | contig 18893 bp, 13 predicted proteins | sample Munlanlewell138R_FD_192505 | JGI IMG/M metagenome (GOLD analysis project Ga0265293, IMG submission 192505) | Leachate microbial communities from a municipal landfill in Southern Ontario, Canada - Leachate well 138R | ecosystem: Engineered > Solid waste > Landfill > Unclassified | place: Canada... | reverse complement strand
AGGGAGATCCCTCGACCTCATCGAAACACGTGTCTTGTTAAAGATGCGAAATAGTTTACTAAAAAACACCTCTATTCAAAAGGTGTTTTTAGTCGGGGCTGACGAATTTGCCATGGCTCCCGCAGGGAGATCCCTCGACCTCATCGAAACACGTGTCTTGTTAAAGATCCGAAATCGGTTACTAAAAAACACCTCTATTAAAAAGGTGTTTTTAGTCGGGGCGGACGGATTTGAACCGTCGACCTCGCGGACCCGAACCGCGCACTCTATCCGGGCTGAGCCACGCCCCGTGAGGCAATATTATAGCACAACTGAGTTGCTTGCGCGCTGTTTTAAAGCGGGGGAAAATAAAATTGTCAGGGTTCGATCAATACTTTTAGTTCTCCTAAAAGTAGCGGTTTGATCAAGACTTCAGCGTGCGCCCCTACGACCGAACTGCCTTTCAAGCAAATTCGCGCTCAAATGGATCATGGTCGGACGACCATGCGGGCAGGTCCGCGGAGACTGACTAGCTTCCAGGTTGAGGAGCAGGTTGCGCTGCTCTGCTTCGGACAAGATCTGGCCCCCTTTGACAGACATCCGTTTACAGACTCTGGCGGCGATCTTAGCTCTGACCTCGTTTTCCAGGGGTGTTTCGTCTTCTTCGAAGGCATCAACCACTGCCAGAATCGCGTCTTTTGGATCCCCACGCTCGACAATGGTTGGAATCGAACGAATCAGAAACGTGTTGGGGCCAAACACCTCGATCTCAAAACCGAGCTCGGCCATGGTCTCCAAATTTTCCTCCAATATGCCGGCTTGTTCCGGGCTGAGCTCCACTGCGGTGGCATCGACCAATCTCTGCGAGGGAATCATCGACGCGCGATATTGCGCCATCATCTGGTCGAACAAAACCCGTTCGTGCGCAGCATGCTGATCGATCAGATATAACCCGTCGGGTCCTTCCGCCACGAGGTAGGTAGAAGCAACCTGCCCTACCAAACGCAACAAGGGCAGATGCGTGCCCGGTAAGGGTTGTTGTTGAATGGCAGAATCGCTTGTTTGAAACTGTCCTGGCACAGGCTCAGTTGGCTGGACCTGCCAATTTTCATCGAAACTCGTCGGAACTTCTGCTGTGATCGGCTTGCCCCACAAATTAAGACTGTCCAAATCAGGTATAGGTGTGTAAGCAAGCAGACCCCTTCTGATTGCCCGTTGAACGCCGCTGAAAACCTGATCTTGTTCCCTGAAGCGCACTTCCGCCTTGGTTGGGTGAACATTGACGTCCACCAGGTGTGTGGGAATCTCCAAAAACAAAACCACCACAGGATACCGTCCGACCATAAGCATGGTGTTATAGGCCCGGATCACAGCCGCCGTCAGCATGGGATCCTGCACCCAACGGCCATTCACAAAGAGGGTTATGTCTTTACGGTTTGAGCGTGTCAGAGACAGGTCACTGATAAAGCCTGCGATGGTCAGGTCTTTGTCATTGAAATTCAACGGCATGAGTGATTTTGATTCCTGAGTGCCAAACAAGGCCTGCAAAATTTCAAGGCGATCACCACTGCCCGTCGATTGAAATTCGGGATTGCCATTTTGAATCAATGACCAGCGTATCCACGGATAGGCCATGGCATAACGGGTCACTAAGCCCGTGATGTGTTTTGCTTCAGTGATATCCTTGCGTAAAAACTTGAGCCTGGCTGGAACGTTAAAAAACAGGTCTTCAACCGTAATTTCGGTACCTTGGGGCGCGGCTACCCTCTGAACTTTCGAATTTTCTCCGCCATCAACCGTCAATTTGGCGGCCAGATCTACCTCGGCCGGTCTCGAAATCAAGTTGAGGTGAGAAACTGAGCCAATCGAAGCCAGTGCCTCACCGCGGAAACCGAGCGTCTTGATGTCAAAAAGCTCTTCAGTTTTGCTCAATTTGCTGGTCGCGTGCCGGCTGACCGCCAGTTCCAGCTCACTCGGCTGGATGCCTTCCCCATTGTCATTTACTCTAATCAACTCTCTGCCGGCTTTTTTGATCTCAACCCGGATTTCTGTTGCTCCGGCATCGATCGCGTTCTCAATCAGCTCTTTGACGACCGAGACAGGACGGTCTACCACTTCTCCAGCGGCAATTTGAGAAGCAATAGTGTCCGATAATTTTTGAATAGTCATGTTTGGTTACCCTGTACCGATTATACACAAGGCGCTTACGTAAATCTAACCCATATCAGGTAAAATGGCTTTATGACCTGGACAGAAAAATTAGAGTCAATTTTGGGTTCGCTTCCTGATAAACCCGGCTGCTACCTGATGAAAAATGAGCAGGGCAATATTATCTATGTCGGAAAAGCGATCAATCTGAAAAACAGGGTCAAGTCTTATTTTCAGAAATCCAGCGATCACAGCTACAAAACTCGCCGTATGGTTAGCAATATCCGCGATATTGAATGGATCGTGGTCGAATCGGAGCTCGAAGCCCTGATCCTTGAGATGAACCTGATCAAGGAGCATCGACCTTTTTATAACGTTCGTCTGAAAGACGACAAGCGCTATCCTTACATCAAAATACACTGGCAGGATGATTTTCCCAAAGTATCTGTGACTCGTAACATGGTTCAGGACGGTTCCCGCTATTACGGTCCCTATACATCTGTCTGGGCAGTACATCAGACTCTAGACATTCTTCGCAAGATCTTCCCCTACCTGACCTGCGCGCGCGAAATCACAGGCAAGGACGCTCGCCCATGCCTTTATTATGACATCCATCTTTGCTCAGGTCCCTGCATAGGCGCCATCGGTAAAGACGACTATCGCCAGATGATAGAAGACCTGGCTAAATTTCTTGAAGGTAAAACCAGCCCGGTTCTAAAGCGGCTGCAGACGGAGATGGCTAAGGCTTCCGAAGAAATGGATTACGAAAAAGCCGCAATTATTCGAGACCAGATTCTGGCAATTGATAAGGTAGTGGAGCGACAGAAAGTCATCTCGAATGAACGAAAAGATTCTGATGTTATCGCCATGGCGCGCTCCAACGGGGAAGCCTGTGTGCAGGTCTTCTTTATCCGTTCAGGAAAACTGATTGGGCGAGAATACTTTATCCTCGAAGGAACGGAAGAAGAACAGAACGCGGCGATTCTGGAAGAATTTATCAAGCAATTTTATTCACAGGCAGCCTATATCCCAAATAAGGTCCTGCTTCCACAGGAAGTAGACGAAGCCATGATCATCAACGAGTGGCTCAATACCAAACGCGGCGGCGAGAAAGTCCAGATCCTCGTCCCCAAACGAGGTCAGTCAAAAGCATTGGTCAATATGGCGACAGAAAACGCGACCGAAACTTTGCGCGCGCTCGAAATCCGCTGGAAAGCCGATCGAGATCGCCAAAGATCCGCGTTGGGCGAAATTCAGCAGGCTCTGGAGATGTCCGAACCACCAAATCGGATTGAATGCTACGACATTTCCAACATCCAGGGAACAGCCAGTGTGGGCAGCATGGTCGTGTTCGAACAGGGCATCCCCAACAAGAAACTTTATCGTCGTTTCAACATCCGGTCTGTCTCGGGTCCAGACGATTTCGCCTCCATGCGAGAAGTCCTTAAAAGACGTTTTGCCAATTATGTCTCAGAAAATGAGTCCAGGGACACCCCGGGATACAAACCAGACCTGGCATTCAGCATTCTTCCTGACCTCCTGATCGTCGACGGTGGCAAAGGGCAGCTGCGTCAGGCGATTGAGGTACTCGATGAATTCGACCTCACCGGGCAATTCACGATTGTCGGACTGGCCGAGCGGGAAGAGGAGCTTTTCCTACCGAATAATCCGGATTCTGTACGCCTCGACGATCATTCCCAGGGCTTCTACCTGGTGCAACGCATCCGCGATGAAGCCCACCGGTTCGCAATAACCGCACACCGTAACCGGCGTGGTAAAATCGGAATGGCTTCGAGATTAGACAGTCTGCCCGGAATTGGTCCAACCCGCAGGAAAGAACTGCTCTCGAGATTTGGTTCGATTAAAGGCATCCTTGAAGCGGATGCGGAAGAAATCGCGAAAATACGTGGGATATCTCTTGAAAAAGCCAATGCAATTAAAGCTGAATTGGAGTGAGAATGGCAAAAAAAAGTAAAAACACCTCGCAGCGTATTTATAAAATTGTGATGGCCGCACTGGCAATCATTATCGTCCTGGCGATGTTGCTTTCCATGATCAGATTTTAGGTACTTAAATGACAGAAATTAAAAACCTGATATCGGGGATGCACCTCGCCAGTTATTATGAAAGGATGGGGCCATCTCCCCAAAAGCAGAACGAACCATATCCTCAATACCTTGACCAGGTTACTGACGAATCCAGCCTGATAACCCTGCCCGATATGACTGACTTTCAGCCCCAAATCCTTAACCTGCTCGAGGTTATTGAAAAGCGGCGCTCCTTGCGGCGGTACGATGAAACAGCGGTTATGACAACAAAGGAACTGTCATATTTGCTCAAATACACCCAGGGTGTCCGCGAGATTGACGAAAAACGCGATCTAACCAATCGCTTCGTGCCTTCTGCCGGCTCCCGCCACCCTTTTGAAACTTACCTCCTGATCCAACGAGTGGAAGGCTTCGTCCCGGGTTTGTATCGTTATATCGCCCAGCGTCACGCCCTGGAAACCGTCGATTTGAGCGTAGAGGTAATGCAAAAACTCCATGAGAGCGTCTTACGTCAAAGGCAGGTAATCACTTCAGCGGTTACATTTTTCTGGGTTGCCGACGTCTACAGAACCAGCTGGCGCTATGGCGCCCGTGCCTATCGTTATATCCACTTGGATGCCGGGCATATATGTCAGAACCTGTACCTGTGCGCAGAGTCGATCGACCACGCGGTTTGCGCCATCGCAGCATTCGATGACCACCAGGCGAACCAGGTGCTCGGTCTCGACGAGGTCGAACGTTTTTTGGTGTATGTAGCCTCAGTTGGTAAAAAGATCAACCAGGATTAGTTGGCAAAGCCCTTGAAAGTCAGTTATATCGTGTTGATATCTGCCAATTCAGAATGGCAGTTTGTGCTCAAGCAACTTCTGGGTCTTGAAAGCAAACCGGGTAAAAGGATTGATCCTGCGGGGTGTCGGCGACATCATCACCCCATTAGCTTCAGAAACAGACAATAATCAGGCACCCTGGCTCTCTCGGGTTGAGCTGATCATCCAGAAATTATTACGAGATCTTCCATTCTACCTGGAAAATTTCAGGTCTTTAAACTCTGAGTAACATCAAAATAATCTTCCCAGGGTGCCTCATCGAGGTAATCAGCATAGTTTTGGATTGTCACCTGGTTGGGAACGATCTGATCCAGTTTTTCCCATGAAATCGGCCAGGAAATCGGCAGCCCTGACCGGGCACGCAGCGAATATACACACACACTCGTGGCAGATCTGCTGTTGCGTATCCAGTCGACAAAGATTTTCCCCTTTCGCTTTTGCTTGCTCATTGAGGAGGTGTATAGTTTTGGCCAGCGTTTTGCCATCTCTTTTGCCAGGTTTTGCGCAAACCGCTTCGCCGCAGCCCAATCCGCCTGAGGCTTAAGAGGCACCATAATATGGTAACCTTTCCCACCGGATGTCTTCAGGAAGGACTTCAGTCCCAGCAGGTCAAGTAAACCGCGCAAATCAAGCACACCCTGCCGAACTTGGGAAATCCCCAGACCCACATCTGGGTCAATGTCAAATACAAGTTGATCAGGTAATTCCATTTCAGGCAAACGAGACCCCCAGGTGTGGAACTCGATGGTACTCATTTGAACGGCACTCATAATACCTTTGAAATCCGTGATGGCGATATAAATATCCTCTTCACCCGATTTCTCGCGAACCGGCACATCCTTAACGTGGTCTATCTGCCCGGCCGCGTGCCTGGAAAAAAATGTCTCCCCATCAATCCCATCCGGGGCGCGAACAAGGGAAACCAATCTGTCCTGCAGATGAGGCAGCATCCGCTCGGATATATCCTGATAATACTCAGCAACCTGCGCTTTTGTCAGGTTGTGATCAGGGTCATAAACTTTATCCGGGCTTGAAATGTGAATACCATCTACGATGATCTCCTCCCGACCTTTCGATTGCTTCGCATTGACCACCTTTTTCGAGTTTGAAGGACCCTTCTTTTGAGTTTCTTTTTCCATCACCACCTCCGATGGTTGCTTATCTTCACGTAACCCCATGAAGACAGCCTGTCGGACAATTTCATCGTTTGTCCATTCAGCAAATTTGACTTCAACAACCAATTCAGGCTTCATCCAAAAAATCTTCTCCGGCTGCCGATATTGCTTCGGAATTTCGACACTGGCAGTTTCCTGTAGATAGGGTTGAAAATGCTTCACCAGTTGCTTAGATTCTGTATCCTTAAAGCCTGTGCCTGCTCTGCCAGCATATTGCAAATCTCCATCCTTATTAATTGCCAAAATGAGCGAACTCAACCCGCTGCGTTTCTTCTCTGAGCGCGTGTAGCCCGCGACAACAAATTCCTGCCGCAACACGCATTTACTTTTCACCCAATCATCGCTGCGCTCGCCGCTATAACGTGAGCCAAGACGCTTTGAGACCATCCCTTCCAACCCCTTTTGACATAATTGGTCAAACATATTCAGGTGATTTCCTTCGCTATAAGGACTGCGGACGATTGATTTGGGCGCATCTTGCATCAGTTCCTCCAACAGGGACTGTCTTTTTTCAAGAGGCAAAACCCGCACGTCCTGATTTCCAACGGCTAAAACATCGAAGACAATGAAGGTCAAAGGCTTTTTTTTATCTGATTTCATCGAAGATTGCAGACTTTGAAAATCAGACCGGCCGGAACGTTCAAAAAAAACCACCTCGCCATCCAGCACCATATTAGCGCTTCGTTCCCATGATTTGAAATCAGCCGCAAGATCCGCGAAACGGTCGGTCCAGTCGTGTCCCCCCCGGGTGATCATTCTGATTTGGGATCCCTCCAGATAAACCAAAAGGCGGTAGCCGTCATATTTAATCTCATGCCGCCAGCCAGCGCCCGTAGGAGGCTTGGAAACCAACTTTGCAAGCATAGGTTTGGCAGTTGAAAAAGGCAAATCTTTTTGCAAATTGGCTTTTGAATTTTTGATTCCTTCTGCGTCCGAACCAGACTCTTTCGCATCACCACCCTGGGAAATTTCTTCCATTGTCCGCCCTGAACTGACACTGGTTTCAAATTCTTCTATTCCACTCTGCTCACGTGCGTACTCATCTTTTTCTTTGATCAGCAACCAATTATCGTCCTTTTCCTTGTCTGAACGGATTCTTACAAGTACAAATCGTCCCTTGAAGCGCGTTCCTTCAAGCTCGAACTTTAACTCCCCTTCTTTCAGACCCTGATCCACATCCCGCAAAGGCGTCCAGGTGCCCCGGTCGAACAACTGGACTGTCCCAGCTCCGTATTCGCCCTTGGGAATGACGCCTTCAAATCCAGCATAATCCAAGGGGTGATCCTCTACATGCACAGCCAAACGTTTATCGCCTGGATTCATGGAAGGGCCTTTCGGCACTGCCCACGAGAGCAAGACTCCCTTCCATTCCAATCTGAAATCGTAGTGCAAACTCCGGGCGACATGCTTCTGAATTACAAATTGCAATTCTTCGCTCGATTGGCGGAGCTCTCCGACCGGTTCAGCAGTCTTCTTAAAATCCCGTTTCTCGTTATAAGCATCTAATGTCATAATTCAATTGTAAACAAGCAATCCCACCGTCCGAAAGGTTTGTACACATTTTGCACAATAATTGAGGCAGCACTATAATGCCGTTAGCGGAGATATAAGATAATTATGAGAGCAATTTGGAAAGGCACAATTTCTTTTGGTTTGGTATCGATACCCATCAGCCTGGTTTCTGCCAGACAGCGCAACGAGATCAAGTTCAACATGCTTGACAGCGAAGACTCCAGCCGGATACGCTACTTACGGGTGAATGAAAACACAGGCGAAGAGGTGCCCTGGGATCGTATCATCAAGGGCTATGAGTTTGAAGAAGGCGAGTACGTCACCATCAGCGATGAGGATTTCGATCGCGTGGAGGCCGAGGGTACCCGCACGGTTTCTATTGAAACCTTCGTCAATGCGGAGGAAATCGACCCGCTCTTTTTTGAAACCCCGTATTTTGTGCTGCCTGATAAGGGTAGTGAAAAACCATACTTGCTTCTCCGCAAGGTCATGAATAAGACCAAAAAAGTCGGCATCGCGCGCATCGTCCTTCGTGGAAAAGAATCGATGGCTGCTCTTTACGACCACAAGGAAGCGCTCGTGCTCAACCTGCTGCGTTTTGAAGAAGAGATCCGCCCAGCTGAAGACCTCGAGATACCAGACGAGGCTAAAATCAGCCAAAAAGAAATGGATTTGGCAGAGCAATTGCTACAGAGCATGACTGAGAAGTGGGATCCAAGTCAATATAAAGATGAATATCAAACGAAATTGAAAAAATGGATCGATAAGAAAATCGAAACTGGCGCAACAACCGCCCCTGAGGCCCCTGTTGAGTCTGAACCCGCGGCCACACCAGCCGATGATATCTGGGATACCCTGATGAAAAGCATCGCGGTGCAGGGTGAAAAAGCCTCAAAAGATAAAAAGGTAAGCCGGAAGAAAGCGACCGCCGCATAATCTATCCATTAAACAGGCGAGCTTAAAACAGATTTGATCCGGCCGGCTGCCGTAAAAAAACCCGGCTGGCTGAAGCACAACCTCAGACTGGCAAAATTCTAAAAATTACTCAGACGGCTTACCCAGTCTGGAGCGTTCCTCTTCAACAATGCTGTGATCGAGCTTCTTAAACAAGGTCGTCGGCTTGTTGAAAGGCTTGTCCGCCTGCAATTCCACTGCTTGCCACAAATCCACCCCCTCCTTTGCCATGGATTGATGGTTGTTGAGTCCAAGTATCAGGTGAGAGCCAAGGGAGTCAGCCACTTCCTGAGTAAAGGGCGTCCCAAACAGTGCCACATCATGGGCGAGGGTTTGGTGAAGTCTTTCACTGGTTTGAGGCAGGAAAGGCGCGAACATAAGCTTGAGCCACTCGATCGCCTGGATAGCGGTAAAAAGGGATTTCGCGGCCTCATCTCGGTCAGTTTTGATCTCGAACCAGGGCGCATGGACGTCCAGATACTTATTGACCTCAGTCGCAAGATGCATCGCCTCTGCCAGCGCAGCTCTCAGTTCCACTTTCTCAATGCGGCTGCCAACTGAATCGAAGCCGGTCTTAATCGTCTCAAGCAATTCGAAGTCTGAGGAGCGTAGTTCGCCAGGATTGGGGACTTTACCCTCAAAGTTCTTCCAGGTAAAGGACAAAACACGGTTGACCAGGTTGCCCCAGGTTGCCACCAGTTCATTGTTATTCCGCTGAAAGAATTCTTCCCAATCCCAGTCACTGTCCCTGTTTTCAGGCATATTGACCGTCAGGTAATATCGAAGCGAATCACTGTCATAGCGGTCCAGGGCATCAAGACCCCAGACAGCCCAGTTGTTGCTTCCGCTGATCTTCTTACCTTCCAGGTTCATAAACTCATTGGCTGGAACATCATAGGGCAGCACCAACGACTGTGGAGCAGGACTGTCCATACGCCGGTCAAAATCCTTGCCCATGCCCAGCAATTCTGCCGGCCAGGTGACAGCGTGGAAAGTGATGTTGTCTTTGCCGATAAAGTAGAAAGACCTGGCAGCCTGGTTGGTCCACCATTCGCGCCATACTTCTGGTTGATCGTTAAGCTCACCCCATTCCACCGTTGATGAAAGGTAGCCAATCACAGCCTCAAACCAGACATACAGGCATTTGCCTTCCCAGCCCTCAAGCGGGACCGGAATACCCCACTCCAGATCGCGGGTGACCGAGGTCGGTTTGAGCCCCACTGATTGGATGGTTCCCAGCGACTGGCGCAAAACGTTAGGTCGCCAATAGTCTTCACGCTCATTGAGAAATTGCTGGATTTTTGGTTCCAGAGTTGACAGGTCCAGGAAAAAGTGCTCGGTTTCTTTGAGCTTCGGAACAGAACCGTCGACTTTTGAGCGCGGGTTGATCAGTTTTGAGGCTTCGAGTTCGCTGCCACATTGTTCGCACTGATCAGAGCGTGCAGATTCGTTTCCGCAAATGTAGCAGGTACCCTCCACATAGCGGTCTGGTAAAAAGCGTTGTCCCGCAGGACTGTACCACTGTTTGGAAACGTATTTTTTTAGATAACCGTTCTCAAGCAGGGTCAGGAAAACTTTTTGGGAGATGGAGAAGTGATTTTCCGTGTGCGTCGAGGTAAAAAGATCGTAACTGATGCCGATTCGCTTAAATAATTCTATGAAACGGGGGTGATAATACGAATAAATATCATGTGGCTTCTGACCGGTTTGATCGGCTTTAATGGTTATGGCAGTGCCGTGTGAATCTGAACCGGAAACCATCAGCACTTTATTTCCCCTCAGACGGTGGTAGCGGGCTACGATGTCACCAGGCAGGTGGGAACCGGTTATGTTGCCCACGTGTATGTCGGAATTAGCATAAGGCCAGGCTACAGCAATTAAGATATTTTCGTTCATGAGTCACTCCCAACGTAAAGCATCGGCAAATTCTATCATTAGCTGCTCTGCTTTTCAGTTATTTTTCTTTTCGTTATGAATAATCGACGCTGTGATTGTGTTCACAAGTCGCGATGTTCAGATTTTGGCCGCATTCCACGCAGATACCCTTGCAGTCCGGTTGGCAAGTGCTGGTTATTGGCATTTCCAAAAGCAGGTAATCCCGGAAGGGGATGCCAAGGTCGATATAACCGTCTTTGGGCACTTCTTCTTCGTCTAATTCTTCTTTCATGCGTGTTTCAAAAACATAAAGGTCTTCGAATTGCGTGGACACGTGAACAATTATTGGCTCCAGGCAGCGACTACACAGACCATCGATATCGGCTTCGAGATTAGCCTTTAGCAGCAAACCTTCTCTGGTGCGTGAGAAGGAATAAGTTCCTTTAAGGTTTTTTGCATGTAGATCTGGTTCGATGAAAATCTGAGGAAAATCGACCTCATATTCCCGACTATAACCTATTGGTTTGTTGAAGAAATGGCCGACATTTGTACGCAGGGGATGTTTTATAGTTTCCATGGTCTATTATAATTGTTAAAGTATTTTTCTTAAGATTATATCATGTGGGTGTACGACTCCCAAGCCGGAATGGATACTTAATGAAAACAGTTTTGATTGCGAGCAACAATAACCATAAATTCGAGGAGATTTCAGCCATCCTGGCTCATCTTCCCATCCGACTGATCAAGCCATCTGAACTTGGGCTGAGTCTTGATGTGGCCGAAACTGGCCAAAATTATTACCAAAACGCTCTTCTAAAGGCCGAAGCTTTTTATCAGGCAAGCGGATTACCCGTCTTATCGGATGATTCTGGTCTGGAGGTCGAGGCCTTAGGAGGAGAACCAGGCCTCCACTCTCATCGCTATTCCCCCAAACCAGGTGCGACCGATCACGACCGATGCGTCTACCTGCTGTCAAAACTCTCAGGAACGCCAAAACCCTGGTTGGCAACCTTTCATTGCCATGCAGTTTTCTATGTCCGCCCTGACCTGGTGGGCGACAGCCATGGCATGGTTGATGGAGAGGTGATCGATGAATTCCGCGGATCGAATGGCTTTGGATACGATCCAATTTTTTTGATCCCTGATGTGCAAAAAACGACCGCTGAATTGGGTTCAGAGCAAAAAAATCAAATCAGCCATCGCGGGAGAGCCTTTACCAGTCTCGATTTGCTCAGGCAATGGAGCGCAGGCGAAGATTAACTGGCTTTCGATATCAGAACTTGTAGCCGATTTTCCTCAAAAAACTCTTTCTGGCTGCGATTTCTTGCTCGGTTTCAATGCCTGAAGGCGAGCCACCATCAACCACCCCTAATACCGCTCTGCCTTGCTCCGTTTGCAATAAGACAACTTCGGTCGGATTGGAAGTCGCGCAAAAGATGTTGACTATCTCTGGAATGCGCTTCAGATTAGGCAAAATGTTGATTGGGAAAAATCCTTCGCCGAGGAAAAGGATGAAACTATGTCCGGCCCCAATCCGTAGAGCATTCTCGGTTGCCAATTCGATCAAATCTTCATCATTGCCTGTCCATCTCACCAGGCGCGGGCCGGAAGCCTCGCAAAAAGCTAATCCAAATTTCACCCCCGGAATGGAAGTAACCAACATCTCGTGCACGTCTTCAACGGTTTTAATAAAATGCGATTGACCAAAGATAAAGTTGATATCTTCTGGCTTCTTAATGGATTCAAGTAAAATTTCCATTTCACCCTCCGGAAAGTTTTGACAATTTTAACATAAAAAAGCTTATATTCAGATGCATCAGTGCCAATTCTCAGCTCGGGTGGGATAATGAAGTCTGGCGAAATTTTTAATAATCTACATCATACCCTTGTTTCAACCCGGTTTTTGTGCCGTCCCGATGAAAATGCTCATTTTCTTCCCCAAATTTCAAATAAGGTAAAATCATTGCATGACAAAAACAAGCATGCGGCTGATCTGGGCGCTGGCCCTTTCCCTGCTCGTTCTGAGTGCTTGCGGTTCAATTGGCGGGCAACCCACACTTGAATTCAACCCGGTAACAGAAACGCCTGAATTGGTTCCGCCCACTCCCATGCCAACCTATACACCAACGCCAGCCCCTTTGGGTTCTCCTGAAAACCCGATCGTGATCGGGTTGATCATCCAGGAATCTGTCCCCGGGCAAGCAGAAGCACTGCAAAGTGTGCTCATGCACCTCTCTGAAGGACTTTCGCTTACTTTCACATCACAAACTTTCGCAAACTACGTCGACCTCGAGCTCGCCCTACAGCGAGGAACAATCGATATGGCCTGGCTGACTGCTCCAGAATATTTGCTTGCTTCGCAGAAAAATCTGGTGAGTTCGCTGCTGGTGACCAATCACCTGGGCATCACCGCCTACAGGGTGCAGTTCCTCGGACATAAGGACGCTGAATTGCAGTCATATTACAATCCCGCCACCAACAACTCCGAGGCAACCGCTGACCAGGCGCTGGCTCAACTGGCTGGCTTGCGCCCCTGCCTAACGCAGGAAGACTCGCTGTCGGGTTATTGGGTTCCGCTGGGTTATCTCTCCCAAAATAATATTAGCTACCCCCGTCCTTTGCTCACGTACAGCTTCAGTGCCAGCATCCGGGCACTCTATATCAAGGGTATCTGCTCTTACGCCGTCACATACGCTAATTCGGCTGACCCCCGCACTTCTTCCGAGGTCATCAGTGATCTGACCGATGTTATCACTAAGGTGCCGATCATCTGGATCTCTCCACCAATCATTCCCAACCTTAGCCTTTCGGTCAGCAAACAGATGGAACTGCCTCTCCAGAACCGAATCTCTGAATATTTGCGTAATTTTTCCCGCGAGGAGATTGGAAAAAGCCTCCTGAGTCAAATGCTGGACTATGAAATCGCCCAATTAGAGCCTCTGCATGACTCCAGTTTTCAACCGTTGCGCGATCTCCTTGCGACGACAAATGTTCGTCTGGCTGACCTGGCAAGGTAATCTCATCGAACTATGAAGAAATTATTGCGCATCATTATCCTGATCTCCTTTGGTATTTTCCTGTTTATCGGCCTGCTCAGGCTTTGCATGCTCTTTACAACCCAAGACGCGGTCAGCTCACTAGAAACGGTACCACCAAAACCAGTTGTTTTGGTGCCAGGAGCTGGTTTGAATTCTTCGGGCGGTCCATCCGCACCCTTACAGGACCGGCTGGACGCGGCAATCGAGCTGTACCGTCAGGGCAAAGTCCAAAAGCTGCTGCTCTCGGGAGATAACAGCGGGACCTATTACAACGAGCCTGCAGCAATGCAAGCCTACGCGCTCTCTCAGGGAGTTCCCGAAGAAGATCTAGTTTTAGATTATGCCGGGCGACGTACCTACGATACCTGCTATCGGGCGCATCACATCTTTGGGTTGGATGAAGTGATAATCGTCACACAGGCCTACCATCTGCCCCGCGCTCTCTTTCTGTGTGGCAATACAGGACTGGATCCCATTGGCATTCCCGTGCAGCAGTCTCGATACCTTCGTTCCCGCTATATTTTCTGGAATGTAAGGGAGGTGTTTGCTACCGTTGCCGCCTGGATTGACGTTTATATGCTGAAACCAATCCCGATTTTAGGAGAGATGGAACCGATCTTTCCCCCGCAAACCAGGATGAACCCATGAACAGAGAAGAAGCTCTCAAATTAGTAAGAAAATATGTCCGCAATGAGGCCCTTGTCAGACACATGCTCAGCGTTGAAGCGGCCATGCGTTTCTATGCCAGGCAATTCGGACAAGATGAAGAACAATGGGCCATTGCAGGGCTGCTTCATGATTACGATTGGGAGATCCACCCGACCATCGAAGAACACCCTCTGAGCGGTTTGAGCTTGCTGCGTGAAAAAGGGGTCGCTGAAGAAATTATAGAAGCGATTGCCGGTCACGCGGATCACACAGGTGTACCCCGTGCGAGTTTGATCGCAAAAGCGCTTTATGCCTGCGACGAAGTAACCGGCTTAATAACCGCCGTTGCCCTGGTGCGACCCTCCCGATCGCTGCATGACCTTACACCCAAGTCGGTTAAGAAAAAATGGAAAGACCGTTCTTTTGCTGCTGGCGCAGACCGGACTATGATCGCTGCTTCTGCGGAGGAATTCGGGGTCGAATTGTGGCAACATGTCGACAATGTCATTATGGCTATGCGCAATATAGCAAAAGATTTAGATCTTGAGGGCAGTCTACAGGATCAGGAAAAGTCCTAACTCTGGTCTTCGCCCCAATAATTGCTGAAGTCGGAGATTGTTGTAAATCCGATAACTTCGTCGCCAGTTTTTAAGGTGTACATGCTTTGCCCATTTGCAGCTCGTTTCCGGCTGATGGCATTGGTGATGGTAAAAACCTTGCTGGCAGTCTTACGAAAATGGCTGATGCCTTTATCAGTTAATTTGCCCGTCATCAGGGCTGCGACCTGATCCTCTTGGCTCAATTTCCAGGCAGTCACACCCTGACCGTACCGACCTTGTACCGGGAAATCACTGCCAGGCACCCGTTTAGCCATGCCCAGTCGCGTCAGCAGAGCGACCTCGTCTTTGTCTGCAACTAAAGCAGCTCCGACAACATAATCGTCGGCTTTGAGTTTAATTCCATTGACCCCTGCCGCCACTAGCCCCATAGGCCGGACATCGGTTTCTTTGAAACGAATTGTCATTCCGTTAGCAGTAGCCAGCAATACGTCCTGCTCGCCATCTGTAACCAATACCTGGAACAATTCGTCATCAGCGTTGACTTTGCACAAAACAAAATCGCTGACTGAAACACCGGGCAGTTCTTTGATCGCTGACCGTTTGATCATCCCTTGCCGGCTGATAGTGATCACATAACGTTCCGGAAGTTCCTCTGAATCGATCGGCACCGTGAATATCGTCTGGAGGATATCGTTCGGGTGTAAGGGAGCTATCTTATGTGCCGGAACCGCGCTGTCATCTCCGCGTTGAACCGGAATGGAAAGCGAAGCGATCGCCGCGCAGCGACCTTCTGTTGTCACCAGGAATATTGTCTGGTGAGAATTGGTACGAACCAGGCTCCAGGGCGCGTTTTCTCCCCCCAGGCGGTTGCTCTTGTCGTTCTCAGTGCGAGAAAGCAGCCCGTCCTGGCTGATTTCAACCCAATAGTGCTCCAGAGGCATGACGTCGGTAGCCGTGAGAAAATCGGAGGCTTTTTCTCCTTCACCCAGGGTGATTATCTGAGTCCTGCGGCTGTCATTATATTTTTCTCTGACCTCCCGCAATTCATCAATCACAGTCTTTCTCATCTGCGCGGGTGATTTCAACAGGCCTTTTAGCTCATTGATTAATTTGGATACTTCCTTGTATTCGTCTTCAATTTTCATTCTCTCCAACGAAGCCAACCGGCGAAGTGGCATTTCAAGGATAGCGTTCGCCTGAATTTCATCGAGAGTGTACTTGCTCATCAAAGTCTGGCGCGCGTCGTCCACGGACTTCGATCTTTTAATAACGCGAATAATCTCATCGATATTCTGGATGGCGATACGCAGTGCCTTCAGAATGTGCAGACGTTCTTCATTCTTACGCAACAGGTATTCACTCCTGCGCCGGACCACTTCGATCCTGTGCTCGACAAAAACACGCAAAGCCTGTTTTAGTGACAATCTGTGAGGCGATGCATCGACCAGGGCAAGGATGTTGATGCCAAAGGTACTTTGCATCTGGGTGCGTTTGTAGAGAGTGGTTAAAATTTCCTCAATGTCGGCATTCTTGGTCAGGTCAAAAACGATGCGCATGCCCTGTCGGTCGGATTCATCGCGCAAGTCGGTGATCCCTTCCATCTTGCCGTCCCGAATAATGCTGGCTATCTTTTCGATCAGCGAAGATTTGTTAACCATGTAGGGCAGTTCGGTCACGATTATACGCATTCTTCCTCGTGACATTTCCTCGAGTCTGCAGCGTGCCCTCATTTTCACTATGCCATGCCCAGACCCATAAATCTGAGATAGAGGCTCCGACTTGTCATCCTGCAAAATCATGCCGCCGGTTGGGAAATCGGGACCTTTGATATACATCATGAGGTCATCGACGGTGATGTCCTCGATGCGATCCCAGTTTTCCAGCATCATCACCAAAGCGTCAACCACCTCACCAAGGTTGTGAGGAGGAATGTTGGTTGCCATGCCCACAGCAATACCCGAAGCACCATTTACCAGTAAATTCGGGATGGCTGAAGGTAAGACTGTCGGTTCCTGCAGAGTGCCATCAAAATTGTCTGTGAAATCAACGGTTTCCATATCGAGTTGGCGAAGCAACTCGATGGATATTGGAGAAAGCCTTGCTTCTGTATAACGCATGGCAGCTGGGGGGTCTCCGTCAATGCTGCCGAAATTGCCTTGTCCGTCAACCAGGATATATCTCACTGAAAAATCCTGTGCCATGCGCGCCATGGCATCATAGACTGCTGAATCACCGTGGGGGTGATATTTCCCAAGCACCTCACCGACAATACGGGCAGATTTTTTATGCGAAGTATTGTCGCGAATACCCATATCGTACATGGCGTACAAAATTCTGCGCTGAACAGGTTTCAAGCCATCACGAGCATCAGGCAAAGCGCGGGAAACAATGACGCTCATGGCATAATCCAGGTAGGATTGTTGCATTTCAGCGTTGATGTTGACTTTAGCGATGTTGTTAGAGGCCATAGGCTAATACTCTCTTACAATAAATTCATCCATGGTACCGACGACCCTTAAATATAGCACAAACACCCGGAGAATTGGGGCCCTCCGGGTGTTTTGATAACCGTGCAGTTTATTTGCAGGGTATTGTGCGTTCTTCTAATGTCAGGCTAATCTTCGTCCTCGTCTTCATCTGAATCGAGGTCCAGATCTTCATCGTCGTCAAGATCAAGATCGATTTCAAAGTCATCGTCGTCCTCGAGAGCTTTTTCCTCATCTTCCTCTTCGTCCGGATCTTCATCGTCCACATCGCTCTCAAGCGAAGCTTCCAATTTGTCGAGGTCTTCAAGATCTTCCTCATCAAAAAGATGTTCATCTGATGATTCATCAAACAAATCTATTTCATCATCAGGGAAGATGTCTAATTGTTGAACCTCTATGTCCGGGGCTCCTGGAGTAACGTCGTCAGAGGCCTGGTCAAAGCGGCCGGGCTCAAAGCCTGTGCCGGCAGGAATCAACTTGCCTATGATGACGTTTTCCTTCAAACCATAGAGCGGATCGACCTTCGACTCAATCGCCGCCCCAGCCAACACTTTGATCGTGTGCTGGAAGGATGATGCAGAAAGGAACGAGTCGGTACTTAACGATGCTTTCGAAATGCCTAACAAAATCTCAGCGTAACGTGCAGGTCGCAGACCTTTGGCCAGCAGCTCTTCGTTTTCTTTGCGAATCTCGAGCCTATCGACCAGGTCCTGCGGCAGATACTTGGTGTCGCCGGGTCTGACGATTTGAACCTTGTTGAGCATCTTGCGAATAATCACTTCAAAGTGCTTGTCGTTAATGTTTTGACCCTGGGTACGGTATACCTGTTGGATTTCCTTGAGGAGATAAATTTCAGTTTCTTCACGGCCTTTGATTTTTAGGATCGTGTGAGGATTCATCGAACCCTCAGTCAGGGGCTGACCTGCTTCGACACTCTGACCATCCTTGGTGATCAGGCGGGAGGTGGAAGGAATCTCGTAATCTTCAACCTGTTTATCTTCGTACGAGACGATCACGCGACGATCTTCAAAACGAACCCGTCCGGCATTGCTGGCCGTGATGGTTGTCTCCTCGTGCGTTGCAATAACTTCGTTCTTGCTGATCTGGTCTTCTTCTTTGACTTTGATTTCCCAGTCAACCGGGATTTCGTAATCGTCAGAGACCATGACTGTGTTTTCAACGCGGACCGTTCGCTGATCAGGGTTTCGGGTTGACTGCAAAATGGAGGTAATGCCCGAAATCTCAGTGACAACTGCTTCGTCTTTTGGCATCCGGCGAGCTTCAAACAATTCCTCAACCCTGGGAAGGCCCGTGGTGATGTCTCCACCGGCAGCAACACCGCCGGTGTGGAAAGTTCTAAGGGTCAACTGTGTACCCGGCTCACCAATCGATTGGGCAGCAACGATACCTACAGCCGAACCCAGCATGACCATATCACCTCGGCCAAGATCGACACCATAACAACGCGCGCAAATGCCATGAACAAGCTCACAGGTCAAAGGCGAACGCACAAAAACTTTCGGGATTTTGGCACCCAAAATCGAAACGACCATTTCTTTATCAATCAATTCATTGCGTTCGGCGATAATTTCACCAGTCTCAGGGTGAATCAAGCGCTCGGCCAACAATCGACCTTGCAAGCG
>Ga0265293_10006399_pt1 | contig 18894 bp, 19 predicted proteins | sample Munlanlewell138R_FD_192505 | JGI IMG/M metagenome (GOLD analysis project Ga0265293, IMG submission 192505) | Leachate microbial communities from a municipal landfill in Southern Ontario, Canada - Leachate well 138R | ecosystem: Engineered > Solid waste > Landfill > Unclassified | place: Canada... | reverse complement strand
AAACATTCGAGCTGAAAAAAATTCTTATGAAAGATATTTATCAAAATAGATTAAAAAATCTATTTTTTCATTTCTTTTATTTCTTTTTGTGATAACATTAATTTAGGAAGTGATTAGAGGAATAATATAACTAAAGTAAAAGTAATTGATAACAAAATATATTATCAGTTAAATGGCAAAACTAAAACTATACCTTATACAGAATATGACTTTGAGGTATTACTTCAAACAGTAATTAATAATTTTATTAAAGAAAATAAAGATAATTACTCAAAAGAAGAATTAGATTACTTAGTCAAAGAAATAATTAGTGATGCTTATGATAATGATCCAGATAAATATATTTATTTATCTGAAAATGACTATTTAGATATAGTTATTGAAAGAAATAGAAAAAAATATAAAAATATAGATCCAAATAAATATATTAATTTAAGTGAAGAAGAATATCAAAATAGTATTAAAAGTAGATAATAAACGCAAAATGATTTTTGCGCTTTTTATTTGACAATTACATATAATTTATATATAATACTAGTGCTTGTTAAGGCAGAGTTTATCTATAATAGTAATGTGTTTATTTGAAATAACTTTAGTAACTTATCTGCCTAAGGGAAAGAGATAATAAACACCCTATTTATTTATAGAAAACAAATCCTTTTATAGCAAAGAAAGGAGAAATTATGTCAAGATACACAGGACCTGCTCATAGAAAGTCTCGTAGACTAGGTTTTAGTACCCTAGAAAGTGGTAAAGACCTTGCTAAGAGACCTTATCCTCCAGGACAACATGGTATGGCTAGAAGAAAAAAATCAAGTGAATATGGACTTCAACTGCAAGAAAAACAAAAACTAAGATTTATGTATGGACTAACTGAAAAACAATTTGCTAAGACTTTTAAAAATGCAACTAAGATGCCTGGAATTGTCGGAGAAAATTTCTTAAAACTTCTTGAAAGCAGATTAGATAACATTGTTTATCGTATGGGACTATCAAATACAAGACGTGGTGCAAGACAACTTGTTAACCATGGTCATGTTGTAGTAGATGGAATTCCAGTGGATATTCCTTCATACTCTGTAAAACCTGGATCAGTAATTACTTTAAAAGAAAAATCACTTAATCATCCAGCTATTTTACAATCACTTGAAAATGTCCTAGCTAGACCTGCATATGTTGAGTTTGATTCTAAAAAAATGACTGGAACCTATATTAGATATCCAGAAAGAAATGAACTTCATGCAGATATAAACGAATCTTTAGTTGTAGAGTTTTACAACAGATAAAATATTGGTTTTCCAATATTTTTTTCATTTAAAAAAGCGATTAATTCGCTTTTTCAATTTCTATAAATACTTCATGTTCATTTATTAAAGTAGATTCTTCTATTTTTTCTTTAAATAATATATCTAAAGCAAGAGTCTCTTCTTTAATATAACTATCAAATGTTTTAATCATATTTTTAATTAAATCATTTCCATTATAATTTATATTAATTCTATCAGTTACATTAAAGTCTTTTTCTTTTCTTATATTTTGAATCTTACTAATAAACTCTCTAGCTAATCCCTCGAGGCTTAACTCTTCTGTAATAGTTGTATTTAATATTACAAAATCATTATCATGCATTCCTACATCTAAACCTTCTTTAGATGAGAATCTAACTTCGATCATATCTTTAGTTACACTTAAAGGCTCACCTTCTAAATCAATAATAAATTCTTCATTGTTTTCTATTTTAGTAATATCATCAGAGGTTAATTCTTCAAGTGCTTTTCCAAATGATTTTATTTTACTACCAAGAACTCTACCGACTTTTCTAAAATTTGGTTTTACTGTTAGATTCATATAATCATTTAAGTTATCAACATAAGTGATTTTTTTAACATTTAATTCTTCTTTAATTAGTTCAGTAAGTTCATCAATTACTTCTTTATTTTTACCATCAAGAAGTATTTCTGAAAGTGGCTGGCGAACTTTAATTTTAGTTTCTTCTCTAACCATGCGCCCTACGCTTATTAAGTTTCTAACTAAATCCATTTTATTTTCTAAAGATTTATCAATTAATTTTTCATCATACTTTGGAAAATCTGCTAAATGTACTGACTCTTCTAAAGTTAATTTTTGATATATTTCTTCAGAAACAAACGGAACTATTGGAGCAATAATTTTACATAAACTAGTAAGTACTTCATAAACAGTTATGTAAACAGCTTTTTTAGAAGTATTAAGTTCGCTTCCCCAAAAGCGTTCTCTATTTCTTCTAATATACCAGTTAGATAAATCTTCTGATACAAATTCAGTTAAAGCTTTAACTACTTTGTGAAGATCATATTCTTCATAGCACTCCTCTACATATTTAACTAAAGCATTATATTTAGAAAGTAGCCATCTATCAATTTCTTCTCTATCCTTTATCTCTACATAAATATTATTTATATCAATATTATCAGTATTAGCATATAGGGAAAAGAATGAATAAGTATTTCTAAGTGGATTAAAGAACTTAGAATAAACTTCTTTTAAACCATCTTTATCAAATCTTAGAGGCATCCATACAGGCGACGCGTAAGGCATATAGAACCTAACTACATCAGCACCATACTCATCTATTAAGGCAAAAGGTTCGATTACATTACCTCTACTTTTACTCATCTTTTTACCTTCATTATCAAGAAGTAAATCATTTACTAAAACATTTTTAAATGGTGACTTACCAGTTACAAATGTTGATATTAAAAGTAGTGTATAAAACCATCCTCTTGTTTGATCAATTCCTTCACAAATAAAATCTGCTGGAAACTGTGATTCAAAAAGTTTTTTATTATTAAATGGATAGTGATATTGAGCAAAAGGCATTGCTCCAGAGTCAAACCAGCAATCTATAACATCTTCTACTCTTGACATTTCACTCCCACACTTTTGACAATCAAGTTTAATATCATCTACATATGGACGGTGTAAATCAATTGATTCTTCTACTTTGGTAGTAGCTTTTTCAATTAACTCTTCTCTTGAGCCAATCATTTCATCATCACCACATGAACATCTCCAAAGTGGAAGTGGTGTTCCCCAGTATCTATTTCTAGATATCGCCCAGTCATTCATATTTTCAAGCCAGTTTCCGAATCTTTTTTCACCAACATGACTTGGATACCAGTTTACTTTTTTATTTTCAGCTATAACTTTATCTTTTATTTTAGTTACTTCTAAATAAAAACTAGGTTTAGAATAATAAATAAGTCCACTTTGACATCTCCAGCAATGAGGATAATTATGATTTATTCTTTGTTTATTAAATAACTTATCATTTTCTCTTAAATACTTAATAATCTCTTCATCAGCATCAAATACTAAAATATCTTTCCAAGGACCCTCTAGATATTTACCATCTTCTCCAACTGGATTTAAAACAGGCAAATTATATTTTCTTCCAAGATTATAGTCATCTTCACCAAAAGCTGGAGCAATATGAACTATACCTGTTCCATCTTCCATACTAACAAAATCATCATTAGTAACAAAAAATGCTTTTTTAGAGGCTTCTACAAATGGAAGAATTTGCTCATAAGAGATGTGTTCTAAATCTTTACCTGTGTAAGTATCAAGAACTTCAAATTCATCACCTAAAACTTTATTAGCAAGCTTTTTAGCAACAATAAAGTTGTTATCTCTTGATCTTACCTTAACATACTCCTCACTAGGATTAACACAAAGAGCAACGTTAGCAAGAAGTGTCCAAGGTGTTGTTGTCCATACTAAAAAGTGAGCATCTAGATCAGGCGCTTTAAAAGGTACGATTACTGTATCAACTGATACATCTTTATAACCTTGAGCTACTTCATGACTGGCAAGACCAGTACCACATCTAGGACAATATGGAAGTATCTTATGTCCTTCATAAAATAAACCTTCATCAAAAAACTTCTTAAGTATCCACCATTCTGTTTCTATATAATCATTGTGATAAGTTATATAAGGATTTTTAAGATCTATAAATTGTCCCATTCTTGTTGTTAAATTAGAAAACAATTCTTCGTTTCTAAGAACACTCTCACGACATTTATGATTAAATTTATCTATACCGTACTTTTCAATATCACTTTTAGAAGTAAATCCAAGTTCTTTTTCAACTTCAAGTTCAACTGGAAGACCGTGAGTATCCCAGCCTATTTTACGTAGTACTTTATATCCTTTCATAGTTTTATACTTACAAAAAGAATCTTTTAAAAACTTTGAAAGCATATGATGTAGACCTGGATAACCATTAGCTGTAGCAGGTCCATCATAAAATACAAAATGCTCTTCTCTATTATCTATAGACTTCTGAAAGACATTATTATCCTCCCAGTACTTAGATAAAGTACCTTCAACATCTTTAACATTTTCTTTACTTAATTCTTCAAATTTCATTTCTATCTCCTTTTCTAAATAAAAAAAGTCCTGAATCAAAGGACGAATCTAAATCCGTGTTACCACCTTAATTCATGAACTATTCATGCACTTATATCTCGTAACGTGAGTAAACGTTTTTTCCTAAATATTTCAGAAAAACACATCAGAAGTGATTTACAAATATATCCATATACTTACTTTCACCATACGTAAGATTCTCTAAATACTTTTATATTTGCCCTCTTCATCAATTGCTTTATGTATTAGATTATATGATTAATAAAGGACTTTGTCAACTACTAGCTTGTTTTAGGGGCATTAAAACGGGGCGGAAGCTTGTATGGAATCCGGCGCCGGCTCCGCTTTCGCCAAAACCGAATATACCACCTGGGCTTTTAGAAATTCTATATGTTCCTCTTACAAACCATGGTGCATTATTATACTGTATTTTTGAGTAATCAGAATACCACGAGCCATTAGCTTCACCTTCCCAGGAAACGTTTTTTTTCCTATGAGCATTATGACTTGTTTCAAATACTGCATCTCCGTAAACTTTAGTGTCATAGTCCATTCCTATATTTTCTAAAAGTTTGGTATAATGAGTAAAATATTTCGAGATATACCTTATGTCGATATTTACAAGATCTTCGAAACCACTATTTGCTGTTATATTATTGTAATTTCCCATTACACGATCCCAAGCACCTCCTGACATATCATAAACACCATAAATATTATGAGTGGTACTAGCCTTTTGACCATTTTCAGTATTATATTCAATACAATAATCGAGGTTATATGAGTCGGAATTCAAACCAGAACATCCAGTTTCAAAATTTAAAAAAGCGTTATTCCACACTTCCTCATCTTCAGCTCCATATTTCGATTTTGAAAGATAAGCTACTGCTCCCCATTCGTGATTCGTTATTAAATGGGTATCTATTTCTTCTGAAAACCAGCCATAAGTGGCAGTTTTAATTTTCATTGCTAGTGAAGCATTAAAAGCATTTGATATATTAATACACCTCCATGAGGGCTCTCCTGGTAATATTTTAACTGTTTTTTCAGATGTGTTATCGGCAATGTTGCACGATTCGCTAGTAGTTCCTGATTCTAATCCCTCTGCTGCAGTTGGCTCAAATTTCGCCATCCAAAACCCTAATTCTTCACCATTAAATTGGAATGCTGGATGAAGAAAATGATGCATAGAGGTGTCTTTTTCGTGTGCTATATAGCCAGCACTTTCAATTGTAGTATTATCATCAGTAATGTTTGTTCTTCCTTTTAAAAACTTAACATCTATATCTCCAGCTTCTTTACCTGTTAAAGTTAAACAATCTTCTCCTGATGTATGATAACAACTCTCTATCTTATAAGCATATCTTGGAATCCATACCCAGTATGAGCCATCTTTTGATTTAGCATTTGCCCACCTTTTTTCATCGTAGTTATACCAGTCTGAATCATCTTCAGTTGTTTCTATTTCAGTTGTACCATCCCATTTTACTGGAGTCATTCCAGTGAAAAGAACTGGATGGTTTACGCCTTTATCAGGGTTATAACCAGGGAAATTATATTGTCCTTCTCTTATACTTACATAAGCTTTAAAGGTTTTATCCATATCATCATTTTGATCTTCTATAGTGTCTGGAAAATAAAGTTCAAGAATATATGAATGTTCTTTGTTATTTGCTGGTGATACAAATATTCCATCACCTAGATATATTTCATGTGTTCCATTAGCTATACCTGATTGAATAATTGAAGGTGCTACAGTTCCATTCCCATCAGTATTAGTTGATGTTAATTTATATTGTAGTGCATTATTAGTGAATGTATTTTCTTCAATTACTAAAATAATATGATAGTTCATATTATCGTTTGTGGTGCTTTTTCCAGTTAAAGTGAAATTTTTAGTCGCAAATGCATCATTTGATGGAAATATATTTGGAGTAGTTATATTTTCTCCACCATCGTAATGAATATTCATAACTCCACCACTTGCTTGTATTGTTGTTGTGTTTTCAGTTCCAGTTATATTTGATGTGAAATATGCAAATGAAAGACCTATAGTTATTAGTAATAAGGATAATACAAAACTTATAATTAATGTTAACTTATTACGCTTCATTTTGCGCTCCTTTATATTATAAATTTTACCATATATTAAATGTGTAGACAAATGTTTTGTAAAATAAAAGAGCCTTTAGGCTATTTATTTATATAAAACATAATAGATGGTTTTATTTTATTATGGTCTTTTTTGTATTTTTTATATAATGCTATTGGGGTATCTTTTACTTTAAATAAAATATAATCATTTATAGTCATATTTAGTATTTGACCATGTTTTACTTTATAGAGCATTTCTGGATTTATATCTTCTTGTGGATAGTCTTTTAATATTTCAGGCACTTGTATTAATTTATGTTTGTTTTTTAATACTTCTTCTAATGTATAAGCATCTTTTATATTAAAGTTACCTACCTGGGTTCTTTCAAGATCAGTTAAAGTAGCATATGTTCCTAGTTTAAAGCCGATATCTCTAATTAAGCTTCTTATATAGGTTCCTTTAGATACTTTTGTTTTTATTGTGATTGTATCTTTTTTTATTGATAGTACCTTTATGTTGTAGATAGATACATTTCTTGTTGGAAGTTTTACATCTTTGTTTTCTCTAGCATATTCATATAGTTTTTTACCATCTACTTTTACTGCTGAATATATAGGTACTTCTTGGTCGTATGTTCCTTTAAAAGAATTAATAGTATTTATTATTTCTTTTTTATTAAAGGTTTTGTTTTCTTCTTTTAATATGTTACCAGTTATATCTAAAGTATCAGTTAAGATTCCTAGTTTAAAAGTAGCAATATATTCTTTATCTTGGTTTGTAAGTAAGTTTGATAATTTAGTTGCTCTTCCGATTAGGCAAACTAAAACACCAGTTGCAAGAGGATCTAAAGTTCCGGTATGGCCGATCTGTCTTGTTTCTAGTATTTGGTTTAGTTTATTAACAACATCTCTACTGGTTATATCTTTTGGTTTATTTATTATTATTGCTCCAGTAATAAGGCATCACTTCCTAGTTTTTGTTTATTTCTGATAGTATCTTTTCTATGTTTGCTCCATATTCAATCGACTGATCATATGTAAAGTGAAGTTCTGGTGTGTGTCTTAAATCCATTCTTTCAGATAGCTTATGTCTTAGAAAAGGAGCTGCATTAGTTATTTCTTTTTGAAATTCTTCTCTATCATAATCTCCTAAATAAGTATAGTATATTTTAGCAGAAGAAAAGTCAGGAGTTATTTTAGCAGCTGTTATAGTTGCTTTTTTTAGCATCTCATCTTTTATGTCTAAGTAAATGATTTCGGATAGTTCTTTAATCATTTGAGAATTAATGCGTTCTAGTTTTACTTTTGTCATCTTTTTACCTCGACATCTTCATAGATTTCAAATTCATCTTTTTCTTTAATGTCGTTGAAGTTTTCGATTGTTATTCCACATTCAAAACCTGATTTCACTTCACGAACTTGGTCTTGTTCTCTTTGAATTGAAGATATTATTCCATCATAGATAATTACTCCATCACGAATAACTCTAATTTTTGCTTTGTTTTTAACAATTCCATTTGTTACATAAACACCAGCGATGGTTCCCACTTTACTAAATGAGAATAATTTTCTTACTTCTGCATTTCCAATAATTTTTTCTTCAAATTCAGGATCTAATAGTCCTTTCATTGCTAGTTCCATTTCTTCAATTAGTTTATATATTACTTGATATAATCTTATTTCAACGCAGTATTCTCTAGCAACTTCTCTTGTTATTGCTGATGGTACAACATTAAAACCAATTATTATTGCATCTGATGCATTAGCTAGAACTATATCACTTTCAGTAATTGTTCCGATGCCACTTCTAATAATTTTTATTTTAACGCCTTCTACATCAATTTTATCAAGACTGCTTTTAATTGCTTCTTCAGAACCTCTAACATCACATTTAAGTACGACATTAATTTCTTTGGTACCTGACTGGATTTTTTCAAATAAATCTTCAAAGGTTACTGCTTTTTTATTACAGTCAATTGATGAAAGTAAGGCTGCCCTTTTTTCACTTACTGATCTTGCTTTCTTTTCAGTTTCAAAAGCCATGAATTTATCACCAGCAGATGGATTATCAGATAGTCCGGTTATTTCAACTGGCATGCTAGGACCTGCTGATACTATTTCTTTACCTTGATCATTTTTTAAAGTTCTGACCTTTCCATAAGCAGTTCCTACTACAATAGGATCTCCTAGTCTTAAAGTTCCATTTTGAATAAGTAGCGAGGCTACTCCTCCAAGATTTTTATCTATTCTTGATTCAATAACAGTTCCTGATGCATATCTATTAGGATTTGCTTTTAGTTCATTCATTTCAGCTATTGCTAGAACTGTTTCTAAAAGGTTATCTATTCCTTCTCCTGTTAGGGCACTAATGTTTACAAATGGTACATTTCCACCCCAGTCTTCTGGAGTTATATTAAGTGCTGCCATTCCTTCTTTGATGCGGTCTGGATTAGCTTCTGGTTTATCTATTTTATTTACGGCAACTACTATTGGAACATTTGCTGATAGTGCATGTTCTGCCGCTTCTTTTGTTTGTGGCATTACCCCATCATCTGCAGCTACTATTAATATTACAATATCAGTTACGCTTGTTCCTCTTGCTCTCATTTCAGTAAAGGCTGCGTGTCCTGGCGTATCGATAAAGGTTATTTTATTTCCTTTATAATCAATTTGGTATGATCCAATTGCTTGGGTTATACCTCCAGCTTCACCTTCTGCCACATTTGATTTTCTTAAATAATCAAGTAGTGTTGTTTTTCCATGATCAACATGACCCATTACAGTGATAACAGGAGGTTTTGGTTTTAAATCTTCTTCTTTATCAATTATTTCATATTCTTCAAAGTTTGAAATATCTTGAGTTTCTTCTTTTTTTAATACTTTTTTATAATCAAGAGCAATTATTTCGGCATTTTCAAAATCTATTTCTTGATTTTGATTAAGCATTAAACCTAAGCTCATTAATTTCTTTATTAAATCAGGAAGATTTACATTTAAAGCAAGAGCAAAATCACTTACTGTCATTCCTTCTTTATATATAGCAACATTATCATCTGTCTCTTCATTTGTTTTTAGTTTGGTCTTGCTTTTATACATTGCTTTCTTTTTAGTTGAATATTCGTTTTTATCTTGTTCTTTTCTTTTATTTAATTTTTGTTTTCTTACAGTGTGCTGTTCTTTAATTAAATTAGTTTCGCTTAAAATATCTTCAACCACTTCATCAAGTACCTCTTCATCATCATGGGTTGTATCCTTATCCGAACTAATTAAATTCATTGAATTATCAAGAACAATGATTGAATCATCATCTAAAATATCACCTGCTTTAGTTATCTTTAGTCCAAGTTCTTTACACTTATCAAGTACTTCTTGTACTGTATAGCCTTGCTCCGATGCATATTCTTTTACACTCATTTAAGAGCACCACCTTTCTTATATTATTTCTAATATCTTATCATATATATCATCATTTACATTTGTTTCAAATACTCTATTAAGTATTTTAGTTTGTTTTGCTTTTTCTATTACTGTTTTATCTTTTTTTAAATAACAACCTTTACCATTTTGTTTACCAGTAACATCTATATCTATATTATCTTTATATTTAACAATTCTGATTAAATCTTTTTTAGGATGTTTTTCTCTAGTAACAACACATAGTCTAAGTGGTACTTTTTTCATTATTGATTACCTTCTTCAGTAATTTGATTTAAAGTTTTAACAGTAATATGAAATTTAGTTAATCTACTAGCAAGTTTAATATTAATTCCTTTTTTACCTATTGCTAGTGATAAATTATCTTCATCAACAATTGCTAGGGCTTTTCTTTCTTTATCATTTTCAAGTATGTTTACGATTGCTCCCTTAGCTGGATTAAGTGCATTTGAAATATACTCACTTTCATCTTCACTATAAAGAATTAAATCAACTTTTTCGCCATTTAACTGTTCTAAAATACTGCCAATTCTTGAGCCACGCTCTCCAATGCAGGTTCCGATTGGATCAATTCTTTCATTTGTTGAATAAACAGCAACTTTACTACGAACTCCTGGTTCTCTAGCAACTCCTGCTAAAATTAATGTTCCATCACTAAACTCAGGTATTTGATTTTCAAATAATCTTCTAACAAAACCATAGTGTTTTCTAGTACATAGTATTAAAGGTCCTTTACTTGTCGCTTCAATTTTTTGAATATAGACATTGATGCTTGTTCCCATTTTAACTACTTCACCAGGTATCATTTCTGATTTAGGTAGGATTCCTCTTGCTCTTCCAAGATCTACATAATAATTCTTTCGATCTTCCATAGCAAGCATTCCTAGCATTATTTCATCTTGTTTTCCTTCAAACTCTTCAAGAATACTTTCTCTTTCAGCTTCTCTAATTTTTTGAGTTAAAACTTGTTTAGCAGTTGATGCCGCAACTCTTCCAAAATCCTTAGGGGTTACTTCTTCTTCAATAGTTTCACCAACCTTAATTCCTGGAACTATTTTTTCAGCATCTTTTAATAATACTTGAGCATCTTCATTAATTTCAGGTTCTTTATAAATTTCATTACCTTCTTCATCAAGAGCTTCTTCTCCTTCAATATATTCATCTACTACAACTAAATATGAATAGACTTTTATATCTCCAGTAGTTCTGTCAATATTGACTTTAACATTGGTTTTAGAATCAAAGTTTCTTTTATAAGCAGTTATTAAAGCTTGCTCCATAGCTTCAAAGACTATTTCTTCATCAATTCCTTTTTCTTCAGTAATCGCTTCTACTGCTTTTATAAATTCTTTTCCGTTCATGACTCTCCTCTTTCTTTACTAGAAACATCTAATATGTATTCATCTTTAATTAAATCATTATCATCAAGTATTGGATTAATAATATTAGTAGCTTCTACAACCTGGTCTAAATCAAGACCATTTACTTTATCTAAAGTAATTTTTAAAAAGTTATGGTTATTTTCTTTAGTATATTCAACACTATGTACCTTAATTCCCATCTCTTCCATTGGCTTTTTAATTAAATCTTCAATTTCTTTAGTTACATTTTTCATATTTCCTCCTTTAGCAATAATAAAAGCGGGAGTTTATGCCCACTTAAATCTGTAATTTAATTATAACAGAGGTTATTTTAAATGTAAAGGCTAAAATACACGGTTTTTCCCATAATAAAAGAGAAGAGTCCCACATATAAACTATTCTTATTTAAAAGATTAGATCCTGCACAAAAGCTCGAAGCTTAAAGGATTTTAAGAGATCATCTTCTCTAAGTAAAATAATACCATAACACACAGAAAATGTAAATAGTCATCACCTGGTAACAGATTTAAAGTCCGACTTGAAATTATAACTCCTATACTAAACCTGTTTCAAATGATTCAAAGAAAACTAATATTTTTTCTATAATTCTAACTATCGGTAGTTCTAACCAATTATCTCTTTAAATCTGTACCAATTAAATATGTTTAATTATAACTCACCCAGTACTATTACTGGATTTTTATATTCCTCTATTGACATTGAAGCATATTTTTTAATAAACTCTTCAATTATTTTAATTAATGGTTCTTCTTCAGTATATAGTTTTATTTCAGATATATATTTATTTAACTTTTTAGTTATTTCATTAGTTACTGATATGTATAATATTGGTTTTTCATATTTTTGTAGTTCTTTTAACTCAAGTTTAATACCAAAAGAATAAGAACTTGCATCAACAATAATGAGATCCGCTTTTTTTATTAATTCTTTATAATACTCTGCCTCATAAGTTTTTGTTTGAGGAAGCATTAATTCATGCATAGTACATACTGGACTACTTACGACATCTCTATATAATAGATTTTTATAATCCATTTTTATTGAATGAATAAAATATACTTTTAATCTTCTTTTCATATTTTTCTCCAGCATAATTATATCATGGGCATAAAATATTTGCTATAATGTTATTGAGGTTTGATTTTATGGAAATAATCGGAATAATTTGTGAATATAATCCTTTTCATAATGGACATAGATATCATATTGAAAAAATTAAAGAACTTTTTCCTTCTTCTTTAATTATTTTAGTACTTAATGGATATTTTATGCAAAGAGGAGACATCAGCGTTTTAACAAAAGAAGATAAGGTTAAAATAGCACTTGAAGAAAATATTGATATAGTGATTGAACATCCCTTTATATTTTCATCTAACTCAGCCGATATTTTTGCTGAAAGTGCGGTTACTTTACTTGAAAAAATGGGCTGCAGTAAATTAGTTTTTGGAAGTGAATCAAATAATATTAATTTAATTAAGGAAGCAGCTAAAAAGATTCTTGATAATAGCAAAAATATAAAAGAAAATTTAAATAAAGGGCTTAGCTACCCTGCTTCACTTAATGTTAACATTAGTAGTCCGAATGATATACTTGGGATTTCTTATGTTAAAGCTATTATAAAAAATAATTATAAAATAGAACCGATAACAATTAAAAGAACTAATGATTATCATGATTTAAAAAGCACTGATAATATTATTAGTGCAAGTAATATTAGAAAGAAACATAAAGAAAAGTTAAGTGTTGATAAGTATACTAGTTATCAACATTTAATTAAAAAAGTAGATGAAGATTTATTGTTTAAATTACTACAATATAAAATAAATACAGAGCACAATTTAGATAAATATTTAACTGTTGATGAAGGTATAGAATATAGATTACTTAAGTATATAAATAAAGCTAAAGATTTAGATGAATTTATTACACTTATAAAAACTAAAAGATACACCTTTAATAGAATTAAAAGAATGCTTATTCATATTTTAATCGGACTTACAAAAGAAGATAAAGATAATACCAATATTGATTATATTAAATTACTTGGATTTAATAAAAAAGGACAAAAATATTTAAGTAAAGAAAAAGATATTTTAATAACAAGTAAAATTCCAGATTCTTTTATTTCTAGAAAATATGAACTTAAAGCATCAATCATTTATGATTTACTTACTAATCAAAATACATATGAATTTGAACTGGAAAATAAACCAATAAAAAAAATATAGATTATTAAAATGAGTCTATATTTATTTTTACACGATTTAGTTTGTGAACATATGCGTAAGCTTGAACCATAGTTCTTATTGCTCCAGCAATTTTTCCTCTGCGACCAATAACGGCTCCCATGTCAGATTCGTGAACAATGATTTCTAGTAATATATCATCATCATCTCCACCAAATTCCTGAACACTTACCATATCGGGCTGTTTAACTAAATGTTTCACAATATTTTCAGTAAAAGTGGTTAATTCTTTATGCATTATTATTCACCACTTTCTTTTGTCTTTTTTTCTTCTTTTTTAGTTGTTTTGACTTCTTTAAATTTAGCCCAAACTCCAGCATCTGATAAGATACTTTTTACTGTTGCTGTTGGAAGAGCTCCATTTTTTAACCAACCAATGATTTTTTCTTCATCTAGTGTAACTTTATCTTTATCAAGTAGTGGATTATATGTTCCTACAATTTCAATAAATTTACCATCTCTAGAAGCTCTAGAGTCTGCTGCGACTATTCTGTAGTATGGTTTTTGTTTTGCTCCCATTCTTTTTAATCTTAACTTTACAGCCATAATATTGCCTCCTTTTTCATGTTTTAATATTATCAAAAAAAAGACACTGTGTCAACTATTTTTGGTTGACATCTTCCAAATAGTCTTCATCTACTTCTTCAGATATTGCTTCTTCTATAATTGTTTCCGATTCTGAGTCATCATACTGATAATCTTCATATGAATCTTCAATAGCGATTCTTACCATTGTCTCGCCTACTATTTCAACTCCTAGTTCTTTTTCAATATTTAATATTACCTTACTTCCATCTACTTCTACATTACTTACTGATGGTGCTGATAGGCTTCTAACGATTATTTCTCTGTTATTATCTAGTACTTCTGTTTTAGTTAAGTTTACATTAACTGTATCTTTGTATAAAAAGTTTCTAACTAAAACATCAGTCTTAGTATTGTTTTCATATGAATACCATACGTTTACATCATAGCTACCTTCAACATTAACTTTACCATCAGTGCCACTGCCTTTAAAATTATGATTGATAATCCAGCAACCTAAAACAGTATCAATATTAGCATTTGTGTCAATAGTTATTTCTTCTTTAGATCCTTTTTTAGCTTTTCCAATAACTGCTTTAGTTACTATCTCTTTATAATTTCCCATAATATCACTCCCTCAATTTAACTTATGCAAGAGATGGGCAAAATGTACACATAAACCTAATTTTATGTTATATTTAAATTGGTGATAATAATGGATTGTATATTTTGTAAAATAAGTAAAAATGAAATACCTTCAAAAACTATTTATGAAGATGATTTAGTTAAAGTCTTTCTTGATATTAATCCTATATCAAGTGGTCACATGCTAATAATACCTAAAAAACACTACAGCGACTTTTTAGAACTTGATGAAAAAATAAATAATCATATTCATAAAATATCAAAAGATATTAGTAATCTATTAATAAAAAAATTAAACCCTGATGGTTTAAGATTAATTACAAACTATGGAATAAATCAAGATGTTAAACATTATCATTTGCATATTATTCCATCATATAAAGCTAAAGATAATATATCTAATGTTGATGATATATTTAATAAACTAATTAAATGAAAAAATTCTCTATCATAGAGAACTTTTTTATTTTAATGCATCAATTAATTCAGCTTTTTTCATTGTTGAGTATCCAGTTAACTTTCTTTCTTTAGCAAGTTCTTTTAACTCAGCAACTGTTAATTTAGATAAATCTTCTTTTTTAGATTCTTCTTTTTTAACTTCAGCTTTAACTTCTTTTTTAGGTTCTGCTTTTACTTCTGGTTTAGCTTCTTTTTTAACTTCAGCTTTTACTTCAGATTTAACTTCTGTTTTACCATTTTTTAAAGCATCTTTAGCAACCTTTACAAGTTCAGTAAATTGTTTTGGATTGTCAATTGCTATTTCAGATAACATTTTACGGTTTATTTCAACATTTGCTATTGATAAACCATTTATAAATCTTGAATAACTAATTCCATTTTCTTGGCACGCTGCATTTATTCTTGTAATCCATAATTTTCTAAAATTACGTTTCTTAGCTTTACGATCACGGTATGCATAAATACCACTTTTAAATGTTTGTTCTTGTGCTGTTTTAAATAATCTATGTTTACTTCCAAAGTATCCTTTAGCTTCTTTTAAAACTTTTTTTCTTCTGTTTTTAGCAACAGTTCCGCGTTTAACTCTTGTCATAATTCACCACTAGATAACAGAACTTAATCTGTCAGCGTCTCCTTTCGCTAGTACACCTTTATTTCTTCTTTGTCTTACTTGTTTTCCAGTGTCTTTACCTGTTTTATGGTTTCCACCAGATTTTTTAAATGATAAAGTACCATTTTTTCTTTTTTTAAATACTTTACTACTTGCTTTATGTGTCTTTTGTTTTGACATTATATTTCCTCCTCTATTTTATTGGTGCTAAAATCATAGTCATTGTTCTACCGTCTAATTTAGGTTCTTTTTCAACAGTGGAACAATCGCTTAACTCATCTCTAAATCTTAATAAAACATCTTTACCAAGATCTGTATGAGCCATCTGTCTACCTTTAAATCTTAAACTAGCTTTAATTTTATGTCCTTTTTCTAAATACCTGCGAGCATTCTTTACTCTAGTATTAAAGTCACCAATATCAATAGTTACTGATAATTGATATTCTTTAAGTTCTTTTCGGTTTGCTCTTTGAGACTTAGCAGCTTCTTTTTTCTTTTTTTGTCTCTCGTATTTGTATTTGTTATAGTCCATAATTTTTCCAACAGCTCGCTCGCTATTTCCACTCATAAGAACTAAATCTAAACCTGCATAGTTTGCAAGAGTTAGAGCATCTTCTAAGTTTTTAGTTCCCATTTTTTCTCCATTAGGTCCTATAACCATAAGCTGGTCAACCTTGATTCTTTCATTAATTGGTAGATCATCTTTCCTGATATTTGCTATTTACAAGCACCTCCATAAATCAAAAAATGAATGCGTTATGCATCCACTATAAAACCATAATAATTTCTTTATTTGGCTTTTACCTATTCAAACGTATGAATCAGGTGGATGTGGATACATCACTTTCCTTAAATGACAGATTTATTATACCACTTGTACTCACTTTGTCAACACAATGACACTCAAAATCATTGTTTTTATACAATATTTCTTAAAATCTATCACTTCTTACTATATTATATTCATTAAACTTAATTAAAATACAGAGAGTTATCTAATATTAGATATAGAATTTAAAAATATGTCCATATTAATACAGAGTGATAAATATGAATATTATTAAAACTATTTTAAATGAATTTAAAGATGTCCCTGATTTAATTATTAGAAAAATACCTAAAAGATTTAAAACAATCTGTGTTATTTATTTAGAAACAGTCTCTAGTAGTGATCTTGTCAACAATTATATATTAAGAGCACTTGCAACTCATAATACTAAATTTAAAAATCTTCCTGAAATAATATCAGCTCCTAACTTAAAAACAATAACACTTGAAGAAGTTGAGTATTACTTATGCAATGGTTTTGCTGTTATAACTGATAATAAACATATCTATGCCTTTGAGGCTAGAGCTGATTTAACAAGAGGAATAGACGCTGCTAATGTCGAGCCATCATTATATGGTCCTAAGGATTCATTTGTTGAAAATTATCAAATAAATATTGGATTAATTAAAAGAAGAATAAAGTCTAAAAGCTTAAAAACAAAAGAAATAGATTTAGGAAGATACTCTGAAACAAAAACCGGAGTTCTTTATATTGATAATATTGTTAAAATAGAATTAGTAAATGAAGTATTAAGTAAACTGAATAATATTGATACTGAATCTATTACTTCATCTGGTGAATTAAAACAATTTTTAGCAGACGAAAATAAAAACGTTTTTCCAGCCTTAGAGTTATCTGAAAGACCAGATACTATCGTAAAAGCACTACTTTCTGGTAAAGTTGTTATTATTGTAGATACTTCACCCTTTGCGATTATTCTTCCGTCAGTCCTTGCTGATCATATAAATCCAACTGTTGATAATTTAACTAATAGTATTAATACTAACTTTCTAAAATTTATTAGAATACTTTGCTTTATTATTACTTTAGTAACTCCTGCTATATATATTGCGATTACTAATTATAACCATGAATCAGTCCCTACTAAATTTCTTATGAATATAGCTGTACAAAGATTTGGAGTTCCCTTTCCTTCCTTAATTGAAGCACTTATTATGCTCTTTATCTGCGAGCTACTTAGAGAAAGTGATTTAAGATTTCCAAATGGCTATGGAAGTGCCATATCCATTTTAGGTGCCTTAATAATTGGAGAATCAGCTGTAGCATCAGGTCTTGCTAGTCCGATTATGATTATTGTAATCGCACTTACCTTCTTATCTAGTTTATTATTTAATGAAGTTGAAATGAGTGGAGCTTTAAGATGGTGGAGATATATTTTCTTAATCTTTGCTGGCTTCTTTGGACTTTATGGCTTTGCCCTCTCCCTTCTTATCTTTCTTATTAATTTATGTGCCTATGAATCTTTTTCTCTTACCTATATGTTTCCTATTTCTCCTTTTGATTATAGTTATCTTAAAGAAACTTTATTTAAACCTAAAAGAAGTAAAAACATTTATCGTAGTAAATACTTAAGTGATAATGTTAGAAAGCAAAAATAAATGAAAAAAATAATTTTAATAATTTTAATTTTACTAACCTCTGGATGTTACAACTATAAAGAAGTAGATGACCTTGCTCTTGTATCTTCTCTTGCTATTAATTATATTGATAATAACTTTGAAGTTATCATTGAAGTTGAAGAGAACAATAAAGATGATAAATATCAGTCTCATCTATTAAAAGGAATTGGCAGTACAATTGAATCTGCTATGGAAAATACATCTATTTCTTTAAACAAAGAATTGTATTTTATTAATTTAGATGCTCTTTTACTTTCAACTGATGTTGTTAATGAAAAGTTAGATCAAGTACTTGATTTTATCATTAGAGATAATAATTTTTCTTTTGATTATAACGTTATAATTTGTGATAAAAGTCAGGAGGTTATAGAAAGTATTATTAATACAGATGAAATTTTTGGTACTTATATTCAAAATGTATATGAAAACACTAATAATAATTTAGTTAATATAAAAATATATAAATTACTTGATATCTTTTTAAATGATTATCAAGATATTATTCTTCCTATCTTTGATTTTGAAGAAGATTTAATTTTAATAAATAGAGCTGCTATATTTAGTAAAAACAAAATAGTTAATTATTTAGATAGTAAAGAAATAGCTCTATATAATA
>Ga0265293_10006396_pt1 | contig 18900 bp, 19 predicted proteins | sample Munlanlewell138R_FD_192505 | JGI IMG/M metagenome (GOLD analysis project Ga0265293, IMG submission 192505) | Leachate microbial communities from a municipal landfill in Southern Ontario, Canada - Leachate well 138R | ecosystem: Engineered > Solid waste > Landfill > Unclassified | place: Canada... | reverse complement strand
GAGGAGCGCACTTGGGCGGCGTTCAGGTGTTCGCCTTCGATCTCGCTGGATTTGACCACATCCTGGGTCAGCGTCGTAAGAAGGGCTTCGTCCCGCAGCTTGAAGCCCAGGGACTCCATGCGGCCTAGAAAGCGGCCTTGATGGTGTCGGACTTTGCCAAGGGGTCCTGCCAAATTCTCCAGATCATAGGACCAGTCAGGCCAATCCACACGTTCCCAAATAAACATGGTTTTTCTCCGCAAGATATGCGGACATAATGGGCTATTTTCTCCGCAATAGCAAGTTTTCTGTATTGATTCCTATGGATTTCGGGTTAGCAGTGCGATTGTGAAGACGAGGGGTGGGCTACATGCCATAGAGCTGCCTTAAATATGCCTGGTAAAGATAATCGCGCTCCCCGACGGTGACTTCTGCCGGTTTGACCCCAGAATACAGCTGCTTACCAATGTGGATGGCTTTCGCTAAGCTGGTTTCGTACACGAATCGACTGGCGATCACGTCCTTTTTCTTTGGGGATCCAAAGCATCCTTTTGTGAGCCAAGGGTTCAGCTCCTCATCAGAAGGTGCGATCATGACAAGGCGCTCGTATACGACTTGTCCCAGTCTCCTAACGCGTGCGGGATACCCGCAGAAATCAGCTCCATTTCGGGTCCGACGGCCATCGCCCAACTACGTACGAGTATGACCGCTTCGCTGAGTCTGCGTCCGGCCTCCAGCCATAGACTTGGTAAAGCTCCGCGGACCGTCTCCGGCGTCCCAACCCAGGAGACGCAGAGTTTTTTGGTCCTTTTCTTATTCTGATACATCAGGGAGTTCGCCGCAATGGATACCGTGTGGCCGAACCGATAGGTATGAGAAAGGGTGTATTTCTGCGCGCCGCTGAAGAACTGTTGGCATATCCAGGTAACCGAGGTCGAGAGTCTCGAAAAACAGAGGGAAAATGCTCGCAAAAAGTAGTTAGAACAATTTTAGAACAATTGGCGGGTTTAGAACAGGAAAGGGGCTAGGCTTTTTGGCCTAACCCCTTGATTTCTCTGGAGCGGGAAACGGGATTCGAACCCGCGACCTTCAGCTTGGGAAGCTGACACTCTACCACTGAGTTATTCCCGCAAAGAATCGGAATTATAGGGGCCGGCCTGCCAGCTGTCAATCGTTTTCTCGCCGCCGGGAGAGAAGAAAATCCTTTGCGTTTTTGACGCTGCGCACGCGCCCGGCGATCTCCTCCCGGCGCACCGCCGCCAAGGCTTCGCCGGCGGCTTGCCCCTCGCCGATGCCGAGATTTTCCCGCAGCCAGATGCCGTCGATCAGGTCGGGGACGCGGCCGTTTGCGTTGTGTTTGCGGTAGGCGCGCAGGACGGGCAGCATCTGCGCCAAGGCCGCCACCGGCGCCTCCTCCCGCAGACCGGCCAGAAACAGCAGGGCATCGACGGGACTGCCGCCGAGTTTCGCTGCCCACAGGGCGCGGCCGCGCTCGTAATCGGGCAGGCGCTCGGCTTCCTGCGCTTTCGCCGCCGGCAGCTCGTAGAGGCGGGAAAGCACGGCGCTCGTCCGCCGGCCCAGGCGCAGACCCGCCAGCCGCGCCGGCAACTCGGCCGGCCGGTAACCGCGCAGAAAGGCGGCGAGCTTCAGCAGGGCGGCGCGGGTCAGGCCCGCTTCGAATTCGCCGGCAAGCAGGTCGGCCAAATCCGCTTCGGCGGCCAATGCGGCGAGGAGCGCTTCCGTGCGGACGGCGACCGTTTCCCCTGCGGCCGGCGCGCCTCCGGGCGCCGGCGGGCCGAAGATTTCCCGGAGCAGACCCAGTTCCTCCAGCATCCGTAGCGGCGGGGCGACGGGTGCGGCGGCGCAGATGGCCGCCAGTTCCGCCCGCACCCGCTCCGGGGCGACCCGGCCGAGCAGGCCCGCCGCCTCGCGCATCAGTTGGAAGGTTTCCGCTTCCACCGCGAAACTGAGAACGGCGGCGTGCCGCACGCCCTTGAGCACCCGCAGCGGATCGTCCTCGAACACGCCAGGGGAACAGGCGCGCAGACGGCGCTCGGCGATATCGGCCTGGCCGCCGAGGGGATCGAAAATTGGCGGGGAGAAGCCGGCGGCGGCAAGCGGCAGGGCCAGGGCGTTGATGGTGAAGTCGCGCAGACGCAGGTCTTTTTCCAGATCGGCGGCGCGAAAGGGGGCAAAATCGTAGGTGAGGTCGCCGGCGACCACCCGGCTTTGCCGGCGCTGTTTATCGAGCATGAACCAGTGGCCGCCGATGCGGCCGGCAAAACCGCGAGCGAAATCGGTGGGATTCCCCGGCAGGGCGAAATCGAAATCGCCAATGGGCCGCCCAAGCAACAGGTCGCGCAACGCGCCGCCAACCAGATAAACCCGATCCGCCCCGAGGTGCGCGGTCATCTCGGGCACAATGCGGGCCTGTTCGAGGGTTTGTCGCAGCCCGATCACTGTCATAAATTTCCACCGCCCGCCCACCGGGCTCGTTCAAAAGCGCAAAAAAGCGCTAAAGCCGAGATTATCACTTTCGCCAAAAACCTTGCGTGTTTTGCCTCTTTGCGGTGAACGCTCGGCCAAATAAGAAAGGGCGAGATAACAACCCGCCCTTTCGTGTTCAACCTGCGTCAGTGCTGCTGGAATCAGGCCAGGTCTTTAACCGCCTGGAAGATGATATCGAACAGTTCCTGGATGTCCTCTTCGGCGATGCAGGAAAAGGCGATGCGCAGATCGGTCTTGTTGATGGAGATGGCGCCGACGCCGTATTTGTCGAGCATATGCACGCGCAGCTTCTCGGCCTCGACCGTCTTCAGCTTCAGGCACATGAAGTATCCGGAGTTGAAGGGGTAATAATCCCACGCCTCGGTGTACTTGCCGCTGTCGAGAACCTTTTTCGTCCGCAGCGCCCGCCCTTTCATGACCTCGACTTTCTGCGCCCGCTGGGCCGGGAAGTCGGGGTGGCGCAGGGCGTCGATGACGAAGGTCTGGGAGGGGTGGGGACAGTTGGAGATCTTGGCGCGGATGATCCCCATCGTCTTCTTCTCCAGGGCGGTCAGCGCCTCCGCTTTCGCTTCTTTGTTGCCATCGGCGAAGGTGATGAAGCCGGTGCGGAAGCCCCAGACGAATTCTTCCTTGGTGGCGCCGTCAAGTTTGATCGCCAGGATGCGCGGGTGCAGGTTGGCCAGTTTGCCAAAGAGGGACTCTTTCAGGGAGTCTTCGTAGAAGAGACCGAAATAAGCGTCGTCGGTGACAGCGACGATGTTGCAGCCGGACTGGGCGACTTCCAGGATGGCGGCGACCAGGGCATCGCCTTCGGCCACGGTCGGCGTGTAGCCGCTCGGATTGTTGGGGAAGTTGAGCAGGACGACGGCTTTGCCCTTCTCGGCGGCGGTTGCCTTGAGGGTGGCCTTGAACGCCGCGACATCGTAGCCGCCGGCGGCGGTGAAGGTGTTGTGCTTCTTGACCACGCCGCCGTTGCAGGTGCCGAAGGTGAGATTGTAGTTGCCCCAGAGCATCTCCGGCAGCACCAGGTGATCACCGGCGTCGACAAACATGTCGCCGACGATGGACAGGCCATGGGTGAGGGCGTTGGTCACCACCGGGTTGCTGAAGTGCTTGCCCTGCATGCTGGGGTTCTCGGCGAGCATCTTCTCGCGCCACAGAGCGCGCAGCTCGGGGCGGCCGGCCGGCGGCGCGTAGGGGTAGATATCTTTGGGATTGAAGGCCGAGAGCTTGTCCTGAAGACACTGCAGGTACATCGGGCCGCCGTTTTCGGTGGCGATGCCGATGGTGGCGTTGAATTTGTGCGCTTTATCTTTCGCTTCCGCCGACTGGGTGAGAATCCCCTTGGGGAAGAAGAGATTTTTCCCGAGATCGGAGAGCATCTCCAGCACGTGCGGGCTGTGCTGGGCAAGCAGGTCGTTCAGTTCCTTGGCCAATGGATTCATCGAGTCCTCCGGTTAAAAGATGAATACGGCCGGCATTCCGGACCAGCTGGACCGGGTCGGCACGGCCGATAATTAAATCAGGGTTATGGGAACCTTGTCAACGGGTATGCGGAGTATACGACAAGTTTCGAAGAAATTGTTTATGGATGTTCGATGCGCGACAAGGGAAAGGTTTCCCGGCCGCTTGCCGCTCTTTCCAGAGAGTCGGCGACGGCAAAATCGACGGTGATCGGCATCCCTTCGGCCAAGGAAGCCGGAGCGGCCGGACGCACCACGACCGCCATGTCGAAGGCCGACTGGAAATAGTCGCCGTCCAGGGGTTTTCCACCTTCGCTGGTCAGTTGGACCGAGCGCACTTCGACCGGCCGGTCAAAGAAGAGCATCACCTCCTCCGGCCCGGAGCCGTTTTCCCAGACGCCGGCGATACCGATGGGGCGGGGAGGTTCGGGCTGGAAGACATCGGCCGGATCGGGGAGAAAACCCTCGGGCGGAAGATGCGGCAACAAGGAATTCCCGGCAGAGATGCGCACCCGCAGAATGCCGGGGAACTGGACCAGGGAATGACCGAGGGCGGAGGCGATGCCCTGGATGATCTGCGGATCGGTGGGCGCTTCGCCGGGAAAGGAGAGGTTTACTTCGGCCACCTCCCCCCGCACAGTCAAAGTCTCCAGCGTGGCGCCGGCCGGAAATGGCGCGATCAACCCCGGCGGCAGCACATGCTCCGGCAACTGGAGGAGGTGTTCGATCAACAGCCGCATCTGCCGCGACGGTTCTTCGACAAAGAGGAAAAATGGCAGCGGCTTCACCTGACCGGGGTTGCCGTCCAGCGGCAGAAAGCCGACCAGGGCGAAGCAGCTCCCCTCCCGGACAATCGGCGGCGGACCAAAATAAGTCCGGTAAGCTTCGGTTGCCTCGATCCGCTGCGCTGGGTTTTCCGCCTCGCGCCGCTCGCAGGCGGCGAGCAGGGGAAGGATCAGCAACAAGAACACCCATAATCTCATTTTTCCCTCACGCCTGGACTCCGCCTCCCGCCCTGCCGATTGTCTCATGTTAAAAGGCGTGCTAATCTCCGGCAAATTTCAAAGGAAACAGCCCATGCTCTTCGTCCAGATCATCCTGCCGGTCTTCCTCATCGTTCTCTCCGGTTTTGTCCTGGAGAAAAAGGCAAAACTCGATTTTCGCACTCTTTCCTACAGCAGCCTTTATCTTTTCACCCCCGCCCTCGTCTTTTCCGCCCTGATGAAGGAGGAAATTTCCTTCGCCCTGGCCGGCCGCATCGGCCTGTTCATGCTCCTCTATACCGCCGCGATGATGGTGCTTTCCCTCTCCGCCGGGCGCCTGCTGCGTTTCGACCGGGAGACCCGCAGCGCCCTGCACCTGACCACGGTGATGATGAACGTCGGCAATTTCGGCCTGCCTCTCGCCTGGTTTGCCTTCGGCCAGGCGGGGCTGGAGGTTTCGATTCTCACTTTCTTCTTTTTCAACCTCGTGCTGAGCAGCCTGGCGATCGTACTGGCCCAGGGTTCGACCGCCACCCTGAAAGACGCCATCGTCAACGCCTTGAAGATCCCGCTGTTTCATGCCGGAGTGCTCGCGCTGGCGTTGCAGGCGGCCGGCATGCGCGTTCCGGAGCTTCTCCTGCGTCCCATCGATCTGCTCGGCCAGGCGGCGATCCCGCTGATGCTGGTTCTGCTCGGCATGCAGCTCGCCCGCACCCGCCTGCAGACCGGGGCCGCCTTTTTCGCACTGTCGTCCCTCCTGCGTCTGGGCGTTGCCCCCGTTGTCGGCCTGGCGCTCGCCTGGACTCTCGGCATTCAGGGGCTGGAGCGCAATGTCATCATCCTGCAGACCAGCACCCCCGCCGCCGTGCTGCCCCTGCTTTATTCCCTCAAATTCGGCACCCGCCCGGATCTCGTCGCCGGCGCCATTTTCACCTCCACCCTGCTGAGCGCCGGCACCCTGACCATCCTGCTCTATCTGCTCCAATGAAAAAGGACGGCGTAACCGTCCTTTTACGAATTTTTTTGGCCGGATCAGTCCTTCCGCCCCGCTCCCCGGTCCTCCTGACCGCCGTGAATGACCCCCTGAAACCATTTCGGATAGCCATTGACCAGCCCTTTTTTCTGCCGGGGCATGTTTTCGGGCAGGTCCTTGCCGAGATTTTTACGCAAATAGCGCATCGGCACCGCGATCTGGTCGGAGCCTTTTTTATCGAAATAGTCGATGAAATGATCCAGGCGATCCATGATTTCCCGTTTTTTGACCAGGCCGTTCTTGTGCAGTGCCTGGATAATAATCTCCTGGGAGATGATCGTTCCGGTGAATAATTCAAACATCATCTTACGCTGTTTATCGTTCATTGCCTGCTCCGGCAGCGACTGTCAACTGCGAAACTAATTCAGGAGTTGGTGTATTCGGGGAAGGGCTGATAGAGACAATGAAAAAATTATCAGACGCCAATCTTCTGTCAAGGGATGGGGCGGGAGAATCCGGAGCGGGAAAAAGTCGCCGACCACGCGGCGGGTCGGCGACCAATGCAAGCGGGGGAAGACGATGGGTTCTACCGGGCCTCGAAAGTCAAACAGTCCGGCTCATCGCCTAGATATCCAACGGAGATATCGGAGGCGGTGCATTCAAAACCGTCATTGTACTCACATTCGGCCGCCCGGCAGGCGCCTACGCCGGCCACGCTGTCCTTCACTCCGCCATGGGTGCTGGAAACAAAGAAGGTCTCGCAGATCGGCTCATCGGGTTCCTCGCCGACGGTGATCGCCAGGGCTTTACATTCCTGCCCGTTGTTGTAGGCGCAGTCGGATACGGAACATTCACTGACTTTGGGCATTTGGCTGGCCATGAATTCTTTTCTCCTTTCCGGCGTGCTGGTTTTGCATAGAGTAGCAGGGGGAAATTGGCTGTCAAGAAAGGAGAAAACTACCGAAAATCAACGCTTTTGCGCCAGCAGCAGAAACGGACTGGTCGGCCGGTTGGGAACCTCCAGGCGCAGGATCCGCCAATCGAGAGACGACAGCGCGGCAAAGCGGGCGGAAACCGCCTCGCCCTCTTCCTGCCCGCCGGACTGACCGAGATAAGCGGTCAGCGCCAGGCGGCCGCCGGAAGCAAGGCGCAAAAATGCCTGGTCAAGAGCAGCCAGCGTCGAATCGGCGCGGGTGGCGACATCCGGATTCCCCCCCGGCAGATAGCCGAGATTGGCGATCACCGCTTTTGGCGAAGCCGGCAAATACTGGTCGAGGAGCGCATGGCTGGCATGGAAAAGATGCACCCCGGGCGGCAACGGGTCGGTTGGCGGCTGACGATGAAGCCGCACCGTGGCTCCGGCGTCCTCCAGCAGGCGGGTGGTGGCGATGAGGGCGTCTTCCTGGATATCGAAGGCGAGAACGCGGCCGGACAGGCCGGTTTGACGGAAGAGAAAGAGGGTGTCGCGACCCCGACCGGCAGTCAGATCGACGGCCAGGTCGCCGGGGTCGAGAACTTGAGTCAGCAGATGGTGCGCCCAGTCGACCATGCGGATCAACGGCGGCCAGGGGGTGGCTTCCTCAGCGATGGGGACGGATCTCATCGAGAACCTTGACCTTGATGTCGATCATTTCCCTGTGCGACAGGCGCAGCAGGGTGGCCATTTTGCGCACCAGATAGTCCTCATACTTGTCGAGAACGCCATCCGCGTAAATGACCCGCCAGATTCCCTCCATCACCTCGAACTTCTCCTCACGGGTGAAAGAACCGTTGATCTCCTGGGCAAAGCCAAACAGATCGAGAGTCGATTCGCGCGCCTGCTGGGCGTACTGCATCAGCTCGGCCGCGGATTCGGCGGGCAGCTCGAATTTACTCTGCAGCAGGTCGCGGATGAGCAGTCCCTCCATGTCATGGAACTCCTCATCGGTATGCGCCATTTCCAGCAGCAGAGCGGCGGTGGCGACCTGCACGCGTTCGCGCTCTTTCTCCGGTTCTCTGGCCGGACCGGAGCTGAGAAGGGATTTCAAGCGATTGAGCATCGATATCTCCATTAACGATGAAAAGAAACGAGTTACGCGTCACGCGTCACGCGTTACGCATCCTCATGCATCACGCATCACGCCAAACAATTTACATCTGCCGCGCGACACCTATGCCCAGGACAACGAATGCCAGGCAGATCAGCACGTTCAGCATAACATTCGCCCCGGCATGCAGGTAGTTTCCCTCCTCCAGCAACCGAAAAGTTTCGTAGGAGAAGGTGGAGAACGTGGTGAAGCCGCCCATGAAGCCGACGCTCAGGCCGATGCGCACCTCGGGTGAAAGCAAGCTGCTGCGCAGACTGCCTTCCATCAGCAGCCCGAGAAGAAAGGAACCGGCGACATTCACCCCCAACGTTCCCCACGGCAGCCCCCGCCCGACAAGGGTGCAGGTCCAACCGGAAATAAAGTAACGCGCCAGACAGCCGAGGGCGCCGAAAACGCCGATATAGAACAGTTGCATAAGGTCGTTCCTCGGGAAACAAGGCTGAAATCTACAGGGCTATGCCGAGTGTGACAAGGATTTTTCTCTTCTCCCGCCTCTTGCGCGGAGCGAAAATTTTTGTTAAAAATAACTGGCACTCTCCCCATCGGAGTGCCAGTCATTGAATATCCCTCAGCTTTCAGGAGAACTAGAATGGATTCCGGAATTCTGGTCGCCACCGACACCTTTGAACATTACATGAAGCAGATCAATCGCTTCGCCCTGCTTTCTCGCGAGGAGGAGTATGAATTGGCCCGCGTGTACCGCCAGGAGGGGGACTTGCAGGCGGCCCATCGGCTGATCTGCGCCAATTTGCGCTTCGTGGTCAAGATCGCCCAGGAATACCGCTCCTACGGGATGAAAATGCTTGATCTGATCCAGGAAGGAAACATCGGCCTGATGCTGGCGGTGAAGAAATTCGAGCCCGAAAAAGGAATCCGCCTGATCTCCTACGCCGTGTGGTGGATTCGCGCTTATATTCAGAACTACATCATACGCAGTTGGTCTCTGGTCAAAATCGGCACCACCCAGGCGCAGAAAAAGCTTTTCTACAAGCTGAATCAGGCGCGGGCAGCCGTTCTGCAGCTGACCGGCCGCGAAGACGCGGAGGATATTGCCCGCGAACTGACCGTGCGCGACGCCGATGTCGAGGAAATGGCCATGCGCATGGCGGCTCGCGACAGCTCCCTTGACGTCCAGCTTACTGCGGGTGAAGACTACACCCTGATGGATACGCTGGCGGACGACCGGGACAATCAGGAGGAGCGCCTGCTGCAGGATGAACAGGAACAACTGCTCTCGGCGCAGGTCCGCACCGCCCTGAGCGTGCTCAACGAGCGTGAGCGATATATCGTCGCAGCCCGCATTCTCGCCGATCAGCCCCGTACTTTGCAGGATTTGGCCGACGAGTTCGGCATCAGCCGGGAACGCATCCGGCAGTTGGAAAAAGGGGCGCTGGAAAAAGTGCGCGGCTCCTTGCCGCAAGCGGCACTGGCGCATTGACAATTATCCGGGCATCCCGTAACGTCGCTGCAAATTTCTCCGCCAAAGGATTTCGAAAGATATGCGCCTTTATCTCGCCGCAACCGGCCTGCTCTTTCTTTTCGCCTGCACCTCCGGCGTCGTTCCGCCGCCGAAGAATGCCGAAACCCTGTTTCAGGAAGGTGAGGCGTTCTTCGAAAGAAAACTTTATACCGACGCCATCGCCTCCTGGGAAAAAGTGCTGGAAAGCTACTACTCCTCCGAACTGAATATGCGGGCGGAAAAGAGAATCGCCGAGGCCCACTTCCTGGCCGAAGACTATCTCGAAGCAGCGATGGCCTACGAGGATTTTCTCAAGCAACACCCCGGTAGCGATGATGACGGAGATATCCTCTATAAGCTCGGGATGGCTTATTACAAGCAGATCCTGAGCATCGACCGGGATCAGACCGCCTGCAAAAATGCCTTGGCCACCTTCAAGAACCTGCTGGCGCGCCACCCCGACCATCCCAAAAAAGAAGAGATCCGGCAAATAAGTGCCGAATGCCGGGAAAGACTGGCCGAGCACGAACTTTACGTCGGTCGGTTTTACCTGAAATATCGCCAACCGGAACCGGCCATTCGTCGCCTGCAAGATCTCCTCGCCAGCGACCCCGGTTTTGCAAAGCGGGACGAGATTTACTTTCTCCTCGGCAAGGCATATCTGAAATTGGGCAAAGAAAAAGAAGCCAAGGAAGCGTTTGCCACCCTGACGCGGGAATTCGCCGACAGCCAATATATTGTCCCCGTGCAAAAGCTTCTCTCCAGGCAACATTGAAAATCCGTTCGCATACGACAATCCCCCCCTCCGGCAGCCGCATTTCAGGCGTCTTCGCGCGGATGGAAACATTCTTTTTTCTTGACTTGCCGTAAACGGCATTATATAAAATGGTCGCTCTATAACGGGATTTTAGAGAACTAAATGTTGATATTTCAAGCCTCTGTCTTTTCTTTTTAAAAATTTTAATCCTCTATCCCAGTCCTTGCTTCATCTGCATTCGGCGCTTCGGCAATGCGTTTGCAGCTTATTATTCTTTCCGCGGTTTCCTTCGGGGCGCACATCTGGCGCTACCGATAACTTACACAGGAGGAGAGAGAAAATGTCCGACTACGGAACATTGGAAAGCCGGGTTCGTCGCAAGTCCCTGCTCAGCAAGGTGATGAAGGCTGAAGACACCATTCAGTTCTTCAAGGGCGGGATGAATCTCGGCTGGTCCGGCTTCACCCCCGCTGGCTATCCCAAAGCAGTGCCCATCGCCCTGGCCGACCACGTCGAGCAGAACAATCTTCAGGGCAAGTTGAAGTTCAACCTGTTCATCGGCGCTTCCGTCGGCGCCGAGACCGAGGACCGCTGGGCGAGCCTCGACATGATCGACCGGCGCTGGCCCTACCAGACCGGCAAGAACATCGCCAAGGGGATCAACGAAGGCCGCATCCGCATGGGCGACAAGCACCTCGGCCTGTTCGCTCAGGACGTCAGCTACGGCTTTTACACCGAAAACGGCCGCATGGACATCGCCATCATCGAGGTCTCGGCCATCACCGAAGACGGCGGTCTGGTTCTGACTTCCTCCTGCGGCATCGTTCCCGAGTTGATGATGGTCTCCGACAAAATCATCATCGAGGTCAACACCGGACAGCCTTCCTTCGAAGGCATCCATGATATCGTTATGGCCCGCAAGCCGCCCTACCGCGAGCCATTCCTGATCACCAAGGCCGACAGCCGCATCGGCACCACCTCCGTTCCGTGCGACCCCGACAGGATCATCGCCATTGTCGAGTCGAAGCGCCGCGACAAAGGCCGCGCCTTCACCGAAATGGATGATACTTCCGAAGCGATCGCCAGCCACATCATGGAATTCTTCAGCCATGAAGTGAAACGCGGCCGGCTGCCGGAAAACCTGCTGCCGCTGCAGTCCGGCGTCGGCTCCATCGCCAACGCCGTCGTCGGTGGCCTGGCCAAAGGTCCCTTCGGGAACCTGAGCGTTTACACCGAAGTTCTGCAGGACACCATGCTCGACCTGTTCGACTCCGGCAAACTGACTGCGGCATCGAGTTGTTCCCTTTCCCTTTCCGAAGATCCGGGCTTCCCCCGCTTTTTCGACAACTGGGATAAATACTTCAGCAAAATCGTTCTGCGGCCGCTGTCGATCTCGAACGCACCGGAGCCGATTCGCCGCCTCGGGTGCATCGCCATGAACACCCCGGTCGAAATCGACATGTACGCCCACGCCAACTCGACCTTGGTCGGCGGCACCCGTATGATCAACGGTCTCGGCGGCTCGGGCGACTTCCTGCGCAACGGCTTCCTGAAGATCATGCACACGCCTTCCAGCCGGCCCAGCAAGACCGACCCGAACGGCATCACCTGCGTCGTACCGAAGGCGCCGCACATCGACCACACCGAGCACGACCTCGACTGCGTGGTCACCGAGCAGGGTCTCGCCGACCTGCGCGGACTGGCGCCGAAAGAACGCGCCAAGCTTATTATTGAAAAATGCGCGCACCCCGACTACAAGCCGATTCTGCGCGACTACCTCGAAATGGCCACCAAAGACACGCTGGCCAAAGGCATCGGTCACGAGCCTCAGCTTTTCGATCGCTGCTTCAAAATGCAACAAAACCTGGCTGCCAACGGCACCATGAAAATCAAGAGTTGGGATGTCAAAATCGATCTCTGCGAGTAATCCTCACCAGAGTCGCCAAGCAGGCCGAAAAACCCCGCCGGATCACCGGCGGGGTTTTTTATTTAGGAAAAAGCCAGCTAGTGGTTTGTTTTTGAAAATAAAACTTGACTTTTATGGCCAATACGCATTATCTAGTATGGTTATCTATTAGATGTCTCGGATCAGGGCAAAATCGGAGAAATCCGATGACGCAAAGCTGCGGGTCCTCCTCCGTCGTTGCCGTTCATTTGTCAAAGCAGTTTTCTGCATTGGCCTGGACGACAAGGATGGAAAGGATAGCCGGGTTGTCGAAGAGACGGAACGTTTGGCGTCCGTCTTCGGCAGTATCAGGATCGACAAGGGCGCCGGAATAATTTAAAAAGCGACGTCCATCTTCGATCCATGCGTAGGTGGGCGTTTTTATTTGCGCTTTTCACAGGAGACAAAAAAAGTAATCAATCAAGGTCAAATTCGGAAGGCCATCACTTGTTAAAAACGAACATACTGAAACATATTAGTCTGCTCCTGGTTGAAGACCAGAACCTCATGCGCATGACCATTGGGGAATTTCTGGCCGCCCATTTCGGCAAAGTTCACCTGGCCGGCAATGGCCGCGAGGCCCTGGAGGTCTTCCAGCGGGAAAAACCCGACCTGGTTCTTTCCGACATCATCATGCCGTTGATGGACGGCATCGAACTCACCGAACACCTGCGGCAAATCAGCCCGGAAACCCCGGTGGTGCTGCATAGCGCTTTTTCCGATGTTCCCTACCTGTTGCGCGGCATCGAGTTGGGCGTCGCCGGTTTCGTGCCGAAGCCGTGCGAACACGATAAATTAATCGCCACCCTCGAAAAAGCGGCGTTGCCGATCTTCCAGAAAAAACAGCTGCTCGGCCTTAAGGGCGAGCTTTTGCAGTCGGTCGAGCAGATGCTCGGCAAAGGGCGGAAAATGCGGGGGATCGCCGGGCAGGTGGTGCGCATCGCCCGCAGCAATTACGCTGTACTTATCCAAGGGGAGACTGGCACCGGAAAATCGCGGCTGGCCTCGATGATCCACGACCTCAGCTCCCGCGCCGACAAGCCCTTCGTCACCGTCCAACTCGGCGCCCTTTCCGAGTCGCTGGTGGCCGCCGATCTGTTCGGCCACGAAAAAGGCGCCTTCACCGGCGCCGAACGCAAGCGCGAAGGACTGGTCGCCGCCGCCCGCGGCGGCACCCTCTTCTTCGACGATATCGATGCCGCACCGCCAGCCATTCAGGCGTTGCTCCTGCAATTGGTCGAAGAAAAAAGCTATATCCCCCTCGGCAGCAATCGCAAAGCGCGCGCCGACATTCGTATCGTCGCCGCCAGCAACAAAGATCTGGCGGTGGAAGCTGCGGCCGGAAATTTCCGCCAGGACCTTTATTACCGTCTTGCCACGTTCATGATAGAAATGCCCCCCTTGCATGAAATCCCCGAAGACATTCCGGCTTTAGCCGACAAATTTCTGCGCGAAGCCTGCAATGAAGTCGGCAGAAAACCCCGTGCCATTTCCGCCGAGGCCATAGCCGTGCTGCAGACCCACGCCTGGCCGGGAAATATCCGCGAATTGCGCAATGTCATCAAGCACGCCGCCGTCATGGCGGACGACCAACTCTCCCCCGCCATGTTGCGGGATATCCTCGGTGGGATCGCCCCGACGGCCAAATCCGCGGCCGATCAGGATCGATTTGCCGAATCGCCTCCGGACCACCTCCCCCTCAAAATGGCCGATGTCGAGCAGTGGGCGTTGAAGCGCGCGCTTGAGGCCGCGGAAGGGAAAAAGATGGTCGCCGCCCGCCTGCTCGACATGAATTACTACACCTTTCGTCGCCGGCTGGCACGATACGGCATGGACGAGGGCGCCGATGAATAATCATTTCAGGTATCCAAAATAGATACCTGCACACAAGTGAACATTTGTTTTACTTTGGAAGCTATTGAAATATCGATATATTTTGAATGGCACAGAGGTTGCTTAATAGAAGATGGAATAAGTTAATTTTTAACAAATGAAGAATAGAGAACATTTAATGTTTTCAGTGGGCCGAGCGCCAATTGAAACAGGAGGAAACCCGCCAAACGGTTTCTCCCACCAAATGAACAATCCGCAAAACCGTTTTTGATCCTTACCAACCTCCGATCAGAGTATGGCCGGTGAGCCGGTGGCGTTATACGCAACCGATTCCGCAGAAACGATTTCAGCCGCAATGGAGCGTGGCTAAAGCTGATTTTGCACTGACTCCGGGCCACAGGAGAATGCAATGAATTCGAAGAACCCCTGCCGCCAACGGCACGCCGATCGCACTTCCAGGTCCTCCGCCGCCGCGGCGATCGATTCGCGAACCAGGCAAGCTCTCTTTCAGTTGCGATTGCATACCGAAGAGTTGGCGCTGGAGCTGGCCGTGCGCTTGCGAGTGCTCGGCAACGGCATGTCCGCAGCCTGCGAAATCGCCATGGCGGATGCTAACAAGAGTACGGCTGAGTCATTCGCCTATGCGAACCTGCGTGGTCAATTGGACGGCTTCCTTGGCTCGCATATCAACGGCGAGTTCGCCAAATTCCAGTCGTTCACCGTCATCCGGCGCTATCTGCTGGATACCCTGCCGCAGGAGCTGAAAATCTGCGTAAGCGGCGGGCCTTGTCGCCTCGAAATCGTCGAGGCGCTGGTGGCGATGTTATCGGGGAACGGCCACGAGCACGATGGGTTCGCCGCATAAGCGGGGAGCCGGCGTTTTTGGTTCAGAGCTGATGACATTGGTGGGTTAAGCAGCACGATTGAGCTTTTTTCGAAATTAAGGTTGCCGTGAAGATGGTCGAATTTCCAATGCACATAAATATAAAATTCTCTCTCGCCATTATTGTACTGGCATTTATCTCCCCGCTCTTTTTCGCGGTCGGGTCGACCAGATTGAAAAGATTATTTCACTGCTGTCGGAGACGTGCGGAAACGACGCTTTTTCGGGCGAGCCCTTGTTTTCGTTTTCTCTTTGATCGCCGCAAACCTTTTAATCCATTTTCGATGCCCCAAATGACCGCATTCAAACAGACAATCTTTCCCTTTTTTCACCCGGCCCTTCGGCTCGGGATGACTCCGCATTGCTTCCGCAGCGGCCTGGCAGCACTGCTTCTGGTTTTCCTGCTGACCGCTTCCGGCACGGCGCAGGCCTATATCATCATCAACGCCCCGATGACCGACACCAACCCGAACGGCTGGGTCCTCGGCGGAACGCCCAATTCGGCGACCCTCACCGGCGACGGCGTTACCGATCCGGTGGGCGACGGATGGCTGCGGCTCACCAATAACACCGGCAACCAGACCGGTTATGCCTACAACGACACCACATCCTTTACCCTCCAGGGCGGGCTCATCATCCAGTTCGATTATGTCACCTGGGGAGGGAACGGCGCCGACGGCTACAGTATCTACCTGTTCGACGCCAATGTGCCCACCTTCAATATCGGCGCCTTCGGCGGCTCCCTCGGCTATGCCCAGAAGCTGCCGCCTACGGTCAATCCTGCCGTTCCGGGGATCAGCGGCGGTTATATCGGGATCGGCGTCGACGAGTTCGGCAATTTTGCCAATCCCACCGAAGGACGATACCTGGGGCCGGGTTCCAGACCAGACACGGTGACTATTCGTGGTTCGGTGCTCGGCTTCGGAAATGGCAACATCGGGCAGACGACCGCGACCGATTCGTACCCCTGGATTGCCAGTTCCGGCAACAGTGGATCCCTCTGGTACAACGGATCCCCCCGCCCCAGCCAGACCGGCACCGCTTACCGGAAAGTCATCATCACCATCACCCCGGCACCCAATCCGGTCGTCAACGTCTGGATCCAGTTCGGCTACGACAATGCGCCGACACAGATGATTTTCAATCAGGCGCTGCCTGCGATCCCGGCCACGCAGCAGCTGAAGATCGGCTATGCGGCAAGCACCGGCGGCAGCACCAATTACCATGAAATTCGCAACTTGGTGGTGACCGATCAATATTCGGCGGCCGCCATCGACCTGGGCATCACCAAGGGGGCATTCGACCAGTTCGGCCAGCCTCTCAGCAGTCTGGCGTTGGGCGATTCGATCCGCTATGTCCTGACCGCACGCAATTACGGCCCCTCCATCGACGCCGCCGGCGTCGGCATCGTCGATAACCTGCCCGCCGGTCTGAGCGCCGCCACCTGGACCTGCAGCGCAACCGGGGGGGCGAGCTGCGGCTCCGCCTCGGGTTCCGGAGATCTCAACACCACCGCTAACCTGCCGGTGAACGGAGCGGTGACCTACACCATCGACGCCACCCTGACCTCCCTGCCCGCCGGCAACCTCCTCGGCAATACCGCCAGCCTGATCATTCCGGGCGCGGTGAGCGATTACAACGCCGCCAACGACAGTGCCACTGTCACCGTCGGCACGACCGCGACTGCACCGGCTTCCGGAAACAAGCGGCTGTATCTGTATCCGACTTCAAACACCGCAGGCGACCTGAGCAGGACGGTGCAGACAAACGGCACGAGCTATTACATCAATCGCGGCAACGCCGCTAACCGTTACATGCAGTTGACCCTGAACCCCGCGCTGAGTGCCGCGCTGAATGTCGATGGCAATATCGGCGTGCGCTTGTGTATGCGGCGTACCAATAATGGCTCGGGCGCGAAAACCGTGCGTGTCCAACTGTTCGATAATGCGACCGCCATAGGCACTTATGCTGAAGTGAACTGGGATGCCAATGGCTGGGCCTGGCGCACCTTCAGCATACCCCATACCGGCCCCACCAGGCTCGATGCCGGAGATCCCCTGCGCCTGCGCATCACCAACATGGGAACCAGCAGCACCACTGCTCGCCATAGAGTCGATCTTGATCCCGATGGCTCCTCCTGTGGCAGCACGAATCCGCCTTCCTATGTCGAGATCAATACTTCCACCGTCATCAATGTCGACAGCGTCGCCTTTTATGACACCGGCGGGAACCCCATCGGCTCGGCGTCTCCCGGTTCCACCATCCGCATTCGCGCTACGGTCAGCGATCCCTTCGGCAGCTACGACATCAATGCAGAGCCGCCGACCACATTGCCGAAAATCACCCTTATAGACGGGGACAACAACCTGGTCGTTAATGCCGCGACGATGACCCAGGTGGATGAATCCGTGGCAAATGGCACCAAGACCTTTGAATATTCCTACGGCCCGGTACCGTCGACTGGCGGCTTCTGGACTGCTTCGGTCCGAGCGGTCGAGGGGACGGAGAACCTGGGAACGCACAGCGAGATTGCGCACACTGGGGTAGGTACTTTTGAGGTGGTTCTGCCCCAGATCAGCCTGACAAAAATCGTGGAAACCTTCTCCGACCCGGTGCACGGCACCAGCGGACCCTATGCCATCCCCGGGGCGGTCATGCGCTACACCATTTTCGCCACCAACCTTGGTCGCGGCATCGCCGACGCCGACTCGGTGGTGATCACCGACCCGATTCCCGCCCAAACCGATCTGGTGGTGAGCGGCAATCCGGTCGCCTTCTTCAACGGCGCTGAGTCGAGCGGCCTGACTTTTACCCTGGCCAATGATGTCGCTTACTTCGATGCCACCGACAACCTGATCACCCCTTCGGCCGACGGCAACGGCGTCGACCCGGCGGTACGCAAGATCGTCGCTAACCCGAAGGGGACCTTTCTCGGTTCCGATGGTACCGCCCCCCACCCGAGTTTCAGCATCATATTCTACGTCCGGGTCAGATAACACGAAACCCATGCAAAACCCTGCCTCAGGGAAAGGAGAAGGTATGAAATGAAAAACACATTTTCAAGAATCCTCATAGCCACGGCCCTCCTGCTGATGCCGGCATTGCCGGCCATGGCGGCCGGGACGGCGGCCGGAACCAACATCACCAACCAGGCGTCGGTCTCTTTCGTCGTGGATACCGCCACGATTCAGCAGAACAGCAACGCGGTGACCCTGCAGGTGGCCGAAGTTCTCAACCTCACCCTGCAGTGGCAGGATTCGTCAAACATTCTCGCCAAGTCCGAAGAGACCGACAAAGTGGCCACTTTTCTGCTGACCAACACCGGCAACGGCAGCGAAGCGTTCACCCTTACCGTCGACAATGGCGTAGCCGGCGACCAGTTCGACCCGACCCTGGCCGGCGTCTACCTCGACAGCAACGGCAACGGCCTGTACGACGCGGGAACGGACACCCTGTACACCGCCGGCGGCAACGACCCGGTCCTCGCCGCCGACGGGTCCATCCGGCTGTTCATTCTCAACGACATCCCGGCCGGCCTGGTGGACGGCAACCTGGGGCAGAGCCGCCTCAGCGCCGCCGCCAATACCGGCACCGGCGCTCCGGGAACGGCCTTCCCCGGCGCCGGCGACGGCGGCATCAACGCGGTCGTCGGCAGTTCCGGCGGCGCCGCAGCCGATGAAGCCACTCTGCAGATTGCCGCCGTCGACGTTGCCGTCGTCAAATCGGCGCTGGTGGCCGACCCCTACGGCGGCAGCGAGCCGATGCCGACGGCCTTCATCACCTACTCCGTCGCCGTGACCGTCACGGGAAGCGGCACAGCCCAGAGCGTTACCGTTACCGACCCGATCCCGGCCAACACAACCTTTGTCGCCGGCACCCTCAAACTAGACGGGGGAGCTCTCACCGACGCCGTGGACGGCGACGCTGGTGAAGTGGTTGGAGGAATCGTCACCGTCCGCCTCGGGGACCTGCAGGACACCGCAAAAACGGTCGCCTTTCAGGTCACCATCGATTAAGGGAGCATGCCGTG
>Ga0265293_10006395_pt1 | contig 18905 bp, 27 predicted proteins | sample Munlanlewell138R_FD_192505 | JGI IMG/M metagenome (GOLD analysis project Ga0265293, IMG submission 192505) | Leachate microbial communities from a municipal landfill in Southern Ontario, Canada - Leachate well 138R | ecosystem: Engineered > Solid waste > Landfill > Unclassified | place: Canada... | reverse complement strand
CTGTTCCTCCCCCTCCGGCTCGGCTGATAGGGGGTCGCGCGCGAGAGTAGGTGCACGATGGCTTATCGGTTCATTCACGAGTCGGTGTCGGATGCGCTGGAGCGGTCGATCCGGAACGCGAAGCACCTGGGGGCGCGCGACTCGGCAGCCGTCGCCGCTGCGCGTGCACTCGCGCGGAAGATCGATGCGTGGGACGTGATCGTCGAGTGGGCACTCGACGACGCCGCGCAGGGCAAGGGCCGTCCGGCTGTGCCGGCGAACGACAACGTATCGATCGCGAGCTTCCTGAAGTACATCGATCAGCTGGGGCTGTTGCCTCCCGAACCTGTCGCGGCATCCGCGAGTACGCCGAAGGCGCCGCCGAATGAGATCGCGGCGATGAGAAAGAAGCTCGCCCAGCGTTGATCTTGTGGGGGTGCCCGTGGGAGATGCATTCGGCATCACGGAGCCCCGTATCTTCACGAAGCCTCTCCGCCCGCTGACGCCGGAGACATCTCGCGGGTTCGAGGTCATCGACTTCGCGCGTGACGTGCTCGGCGTGAAGCTGCTCCCCTGGCAGGAGTGGCTGCTCCTCCACATGCTCGAGCTGAACGAGGATGGGACGCTTCGATTCCGCAAGGCGCTGGTCATCATCGGCCGCCAGAACGGCAAGACGCTGATCGGGTCGATCCTCGCCGCGTTCTGGCTGTACGTCGACTCCGGCCGGTGGCCGGAGCAACTGCCCGAGAAGGACTTCGTGATCGTGGGCGCAGCGCAGAAGCTCGACATTGCAATGAAGCCGTGGAAGCAGGTTCGCCGCTGGGGCGCGCCCGACGACTTCAAGCTCGGCATCGCGACGGATCGCGTGCCGATGCTGCAGCAGTACACGTACAAACCGCGCATGGTCAACGGCGAGATCGAGCTGCGCACCCACGGCGATTCGACGTACCTGCCTCGTACATTCGACGGCGCTCGCGGCCACTCGGCCGCACGGCTGATGCTCGACGAGCTGCGGCAGCAGTACGACTACGAAGGTTGGTCGTCGATCGAGAAGTCGGCGAACGCGATGTACGACTCGCTGCTGGTCGCATTCTCGAACGCCGGCACGGCCCGGTCGAAGGTCCTCAAGGATGTCCGCGACATCGCTCATGAGGGGACCGACGACCCGGAGACGCAATGGTTCGTAGCGGAGTGGTCCGCGCATCCGGACGCCGCGCTGGACGATCCGATCGCTTTCCGGCAGGCGAACCCGTCTGCCGGATACTTGCCGGGCATGACGATCGCCGGGCTCATGAAGGCGGCGGCCGACGCTCGCGAGAAGAACGTCGAGAAGATCGAGGTCCTCGGCCAGTGGGTGACCGCGACGATCACGCCGTATCTCGACTTCGGGGAGTGGGCCGAAAGCGCAGACCCGCCGGAGGTCGACGAACGGGGCGCACTCGTGTACGAGGGATCAAGGATCGCTGCCGGGTCCCGGCAGGTCCTGGGCGTGGATGTGTCCGGAGACCGCAAGATGTCGTACATCTCGGTTGCGGGTTACCGCACCGATGATCTCGCGCACGTCGAGGTCATAGCGCAACGGCCCGGCATGATGTGGGTCGTCGATCACCTGATGAAGGTGAGCGAGAAGACAGGCATCACCGAGGTCGCGCTACAGGGGCGCGGATGCCCAGCCGCCGACCTCGTCGAGCCGCTGAAGCGAGCCGGGTTCACCGTGCACGAGATCACCGGCACACCGATGCTGAACTCCGCGGGGAGGCTGAAGGACGCCGTCCGGGACGGGATGCTCAGGCACCGCGGACAGCCGATCCTCGACATGGCAGTGGAGAACGGCACGACCCGCCCGCTGAGTGGCATGCCGGTATGGGACCGGGACAAGGCGCCGGTCGACATCTCACCGATCGTCGCAGTGACCATGGCACTTTACGCCCTGTTGACCACGGAGAGCGAAGAGCCACCAGAGTCGGCGTACGAGGACCACGGCCTGCTGGTCATCTGAGACGGAGGTGGACGTGCGCGAACTGAAGGTACTCACTGGGCAGCGCGTGGTGGTCGTCTCGGACGGGGCCAGCGTGCGCGGCATCCTCGAGTCCGCTACCCGATCATTCGTGACGATCGTTGACGGCGAGGACGTAGACCGTCCTGAGCCGTTGCCGATCGTCGGTGCCGTGCTGATCCCAGCACAGCGGATCCATTACGTGCAGGCGGTGATGTGATGGCGTACTTCGAGACGCTCGCCGACCTGGGCGCATACACAGAGCGGGCTGGGACGACGATCGAGGTCGTCGACCCGCCTGTCTCGCTGTCCGACTGGTCGGACCTGCTGACTTATGGGCCGGCATGGAGGAATCAGCCGTCTGTACGGAAGGTGGTCGGGTTCGTTGCCCGCCAGCTCGCATCGACGCCGCTGCACGCGTTCGAGCGTGCAGAGAACAACGACCGCAACCGCCTCCGCGATGGCAAGTTGGCCGAGCTGCTTCGTCGGCCGACGCGCGCCCCGGGCGTGACAGCGTACCGCTTCTGGGAGTCGCTGCTGATCGACGGGCTCCTGCATGATCGCTGGTGCGCGAAGATCAACGAGCACCCGGACGGGTTCTCGCTGACACGCATCCCGGCGCGCCGAGTACGGTTCAAGAGCGACTGGCTGGGGCAGATCGAGAAGGTCAAGATCACCGACGACCAGGGTCGGACGGTTGAGCATGACCCTGCCGGGTATCTCATCGATGTCGGCTATTCGGAGCGCGGCGCGAACGGGACGAGCCCGTTGCGGACGCTGCAGGACATCCTGGAGGAGTCCCGCGAGGCTGTCGCCTACCGTCGCTCGGTCTGGAAGAACGGCGCCCGAGTGCCGCAGGTTATCGAACGTCCGGCATCGGCTGGGAGGTTCGAGGAGGGGCCGTTCCAGCGGTTCAAGCAGTCCTGGCAAGCGTTCGTGAAGGGTGGCGGCCAGGAGGGTGGCACTCCGATCCTCGAGGACGGGATGACGCTCAAGGAGGTGAACGCGTTTCGCCCGCGAGACACTATGGACCTCGAAGGGCGGAAGCTCACCGACATCGAGGTCGCCTCGGCGTACTTCATCGCACCGGAGCTGGTCGGCGCCCGGGAGGGCACCTTCGCGAACATCAAAGCGTTCAAGGAGATGCTGTACGGGCCGAACCTGGGGCCGTACTACGACGCGTGGCAGCAGGCGCTGAACGCGACGCTCGTGCCGCTGATCGAACCAAACCGAGACGTGTACATCGAAGCGGCCATCGAGGCGAAGATGCGCGGATCGTTCGAGGAGCAGATCGACTACCTATCGACCGCTGTCGGCGCGCCGATCATGACCCGCAACGAAGCCCGACCGATGCTGAACCTCCCGCAGGTTGACGGGGGAGATGATCTGGTAACTCCGCTGAACGTCCTCATCGGCGGCCAGGCCTCACCGCAGGACGGGAAGGCGCTTGATCGCGTCGTTCTGAAGTTCCAGCAGCGGCAGCGTCATGTCGCGCTCTCGCAGAAGCATGCCGGCGTCCTCGACTGGTGGGACCGCGACCGGTGGGATCGGGAGCTAGCAGAGGACCTCACCAAGGCAGGAGCGCCACAGCCGCACGCGATCGCACGGCTGATCAACGACCAGATGGAGCGAGAGCTCCTCACGGAAGGGGCATCTCATGACGATGCTGACGAAGACGGTTGACGTCGAGATCAAGGCGATCGGCGAAGACGGCGACGGACGATTCCAGGCGTACGCGTCCACGTTCGACGTCGTCGATTCGTACGGCGACATGGTCGTCAAGGGCGCTTTCGAGGACAGCCTGAAGGAGTACGGCACGAAGGGTGACGGCATCCCGCTGTACTGGCGACACCGGATGGATGACCCGTTCATGCTCATAGGGAAGACCGTCGAAGCCAGAGAGGACGAGCGCGGCCTGTGGGTGGACTGCACCTTACTGGAAACCAACAATGCCAAGCAGGTGCACGCGCTGCTCAAGGCGGGGTTGGTCCGGCAGATGAGCTTCGCGTACGACATCGTCGAGGCCGCGTGGGTGGAGCGCAAGCCGGAAGATGGCGGCTCCTACTACGAGCTGCGGAAGCTGCTCATCCACGAGGTGTCAGTGGTGCCGGTCGGCGCCAACCAGGAGACAGAGATTCTCGCTGTGAAGGCCGCGCGTGACGCGGTTCTCGCGGCGGATGAAGACGCCCGTCGAAAGACGGACGAAACGGACGAGGCTCCCGATGGGTCACCGTCCGTCGAAGACCAGGGAACGGCAGACGAGCCGTCCGACGCCAAGGCCGAGGAGCCCGAACGGGCCAAGGTCGAGGAGCCGAAGACCGGACCGTCCGCGCAGCACCAGGGACACATCACCATCTACGCCGCCCAGTAGCGGCAGGAAGGGGTTACATCGTGAACCTCAAGGAACAGCTCGCGGCGCTCCAGAAGGAGCTCCTCGGCATGCAGGCAAAGGCGAAGTCGGAGGAGCGTGACTTCACCGACGACGAGCTCACCGAGATCGAGGCCAAGGGCGCCGAAGTCACCGCGCTCAAGACCCGCATCGAGCGGATCGAAGCGTCGGAGAAGTCCCTCAAGGACCTCGTCGAGTTCGGCAAATCGAGCGACGATGCCGAGGACAACCCCGACGACTTCAAGAGCGTGCCGCTCGGGGAGCGGTTCACAAAGTCGGCCGCCTACGAGGCGTTCGCGAAAGCGAACCCCTCGGGCATCGGTCAGGGGTCGCCGGTCAACATCGACCGCGTCCGCATCGGCACGATGAAGGAGTTCTTCGCGAACCGCAAGGCGGCGATCGACACCGGCGACGCGCGGATCCAGAACATCCGTGTGCCGATGGTCGACCAGATCGACCGTCCGGCGCTCACGCTGCTCGACCTGATCTCGCGAGGTCAGACCGGCGGCAACTTCGAGTACGTGCAGGTCGTCTCGGTCACCCGGAACGCGGCCATCGTCCCGGAGAACACCGGCGACGACGACACGGACACGCTCAAGCCGAAGTCGGAGCTGACGACGCAACTGGCCGACGCGAAGGTATACACCTACGCGGATGGTTACGACGTCACCAATCAGCTCCTCGCCGACGCTCCCGCGTTCGCGTCCTACATGGATCAGGAACTGCGGTACTCGCTCGACGCGGTCGTGGAGGACAAGCTCCTCAACGGCACCGGTCTGAACGGGGAGCCGAAGGGCATCCTGCACACGACTGGCGTCCAGGACCACGAGTTCACCGGAGCAGGCGCGATCGATCTCGTGAAGGCGGCTCGCCGCGCAATCACGAAGGTCACTCGCATCGGCGGAAGCGTGCAGGCGATCGTCGTGTCCCCCGAGGACGATGAAGAGATCGACCTGATGCAGGACGGTCAGCAGCGCTTCTACAGCCAGGGCCCGTTCGGCGCTGGCGTGCCGACGCTGTGGGGTCGCCCGCGAGTCGTCTCGGAGAAGATCGAGCCGGGCTCGTTCCTGCTGGGCGACTTCAAGCAGGTCGCTCTGCTCGACCGTGAGGGTCTGTCCGTGCTGGCGTTCAACCAGCACAAGGACTACGCCCAGCGCAACCTGACCTATGTGCGCGGCGAGCTGCGTGCGGCGCAGGTCATCTGGAAGCCGAGCCGTCTCGTGTTCGGTCACCGCGGCAGCGTCGAGAGCTGATCGTGGCTGCCGGAGACGTGGTCGTCATTGACGGCGTGAGATACCGCTTCGACGAGGCGGTCGCTCGCGGCCTGATCGGTGAGCGGCCCGTGCCGGCGGCGGCTGAGGACGCCAAGGAGGCGGCCCCGGTCGCGAAGCCGGTGCGCCCGAAGAACAAGTCGCGGCGACCCGCGACGAAGTAGTGAGAGGTGGTGATGGGCGTGGCGATCGAACCCATCGTCAAGGCAGAGACGCAGGTGAACCCTGCGTTCTGGCTGAACGCAGCGAACGGAGCGATCCGTGACCACTGCGGGTGGCACGTCGCGCCCATCATCACCGAGACGCTCGTGCTGGACGGGAGCGGCGGCACCAGGCTGCTGCTCCCATCCCAGCGGATCCGCAACATCACGTCCGCGCTCAACGACGGCCGAGATGTGACCGCGGACGTGAAGTTCTCGCGCCGATCCGGTGTGATCACGCTTGCCTCCGGATGGTCGTGCGACGTCGGCGCAGTCGAGATCACGCTCCAGCACGGATTCAACATCGAGGAAGTGCCGGCGGTCGCGGCGCTGATCGTCAAGCTCACCAAGCGCGCCGCCGCGTCGAGCAACGTCGTTCAACAGTCGATAGGGCCGGCAGCACAGAAGGTAGCGGTCGGCCGTGACGGCGGAGCGGTCAGTCTGCCGCTCCTCGAATCCGAGAAGGCGATCCTGGCGCCGTACGCGCTGAACTGGGGGTCGTGATGGGCTGGCTCGACGACATCGGCGGTCCTGACAGTCCCATGGAGTTCGAGAGCGGCGTGACCGTGTATCGGTTGCGTCCGAAGCAGATATGGGACCCGATGTCGCAGACCTACGTCCTCGGCGACTGGGACGACCCGGACGTGCTCCCGATCGATGGCGCGTTCATCGCGCAGTCGTCGACGTCGACTCTCGGTGACGCGACTCGCACGGGGGCGCTCGAAGCGAAGTCGCTGTACTGCGCACCAGATGCCGACGTGCAACTCGGCGACCGCATTAGGGAAGGGACGACCGGCCCGCAGTATCCGGTCGACGGGATACCGGCCGCTGACACGAACCCGTTCACTGGCTGGCAGCCAGACCGCGAGGTGCCGCTGCGGCGCGCGGTCGGATGAGAGGCGGCGACCATGAAGTACAACCAGTCATTCTTCGATCAACTGCTCGTCTCTCCGCAGGTCGAGGCGCTCGTGATGGAGCCGACGAAGCGAGTCGCCGCCGCTGCGCAGGCATCAGCGCCCGTCGATGAAGGCGACTATAAGCGAGGCATCGTCGCCCGATCGAAGCGGCAGAAGCGCGTCGTGGGGATCGTGCAAGCCACAGACGAGAAGTCGATGCTCATCGAGGCACGCACCGGGAACCTCGTACGCGCGCTGCGGTCTACGGCTCGAGGTGGCTCATGATCGCAGTCGCATCCGATCCGAACGTGCCACAGTTCATGGCCGACGAGATCCGTGCGAAGCTCTCCGCGCTCGCCGACCCCGAGTTCACGGTCGCGCAGGGCTGGATCGCCGGCAGGGAGTGGTCTCCACCACCGTCGAACCCGAACCAGACGCCACCGAAGTGGCAGATCGTAATCCGGGATGACGGCATAGCTGACGGCGAACTGCTCACGGGGGACTGCTCCCTCGGAGTGAGCGTGCTCGCCGGATCGAAGCAGAATCCGGAACCAGCTCGCCGACTCTCCGTCATCGTCAAGAAGATCATCAAGCAGACCCCACGTGCGGAGCCCGGGAACCCGGTCGCCGCCGTCACCAGCTTCCTCGGCCCCTACGCCGTGGACGATCCATCCACATATGCGCGCCGCTACATGGCGGTGACGCTGTCGGTCGTGGGCATCCCGTCCTGACCGGTACATCCAACACACCCGACCCCCGTGATGAGCGGGGGTCTTCTCATGAAGGAGACACCAATGGTTGCTGACAGTGCTGGCAACGACCTTTCCTCGGTGTTCGTGCCGGTCACGGGCTTCCTCGGATTCGGTCCCAACGCCACCCCCGTCCCGATGCCGTCTGTTCTCGCAGCGCCAGAGTTCGAGCTCCCGGTCGGCGTGCGGAAGGTCGGGCTGATCAAGCAGGACGGCGGGTTCGACTGGACTGGCGAGCCGTCCGGCGACGCGATCGAGTTCTGGCAGGACGGGTACACGCTGCCTTCCGGTCAGGTCGAAGCGACGCTCGCCGTCACGCTCGCGCAGACCGACCCGGTCGTGCGTGAGCTCGTGTGGGGCAAGGTGCCCGACCAGTACGGCGTCATCGACGTGGAGCTGGGCTCGAACCCCAACACGTACTGGCTGTACAGCGAGGAGGTCGCGAAGAACCTCGTGATCCGCCGTCGCATCGCACCGAACTGCACCGTGCAGACGGTGAAGGAGGACAAGTCGGAGCGGGGCACCGTCCAGGGTTACGCGGTGACATTCCGCACGAACCGGTCGGCGCTCATCAACAACGGCCACTTCCGTGAGGCCGTGATCTACCCGCCGGACGTCGAGTCCTGACAGGCCGGGCGGGGTCGGTGATGTGGATGCACCGACTCCGCCCTTCATCCACACATCCACATCCACGACATCCACGAAGGAGCATCCACCATGTCCACGACCGAAGCCGAAGATCTCGTCACCCCCGACGCCGCGGAGGACGCGCCCAAGCGTGAGCCGCTGCCCGTCTTCGAGAACCCGCCCGCGAAGGGCAAGAAGCCGAAGTACTTCGTCGCCGGCGCCACGTTCTACGCGCAGATGGACGACGGCTGGGAGCTGGCCGCACCCATCAAGCTGTCGGCGCGCACCGTGCGCGACATGCAGTCCATCGGCGACGCCGACGAGCTCGAGCAGATGGTCAAGCTCTTCACAATCCTCGGCGACGACGCCACAGTCGAACGTCTTCTCGACGCGGACTTCGTCGACGCTATGGAAGCCGCACTACGGTACTTCCAGGCGTGGGAAGAGAAGAACGAGGCCCGCCTGGGGGAACTGTTGCGCTCCTCACATTCGTAGAGGAGCACCGACCGGCGCTGTCGTGGGACTTCCGACACTACCTGGGAATGCCGCTGTCCGAACTCGGCGTCGGCATCCCCTGGGGTGAGGCGGCGGATCTGATCGCTGAGCTGATGCGGGAGACGGGGTCTCATCTGTACGCGGATCTCGCGGGACTCCATCTGGCGGCATCGCAGGCGGACTTCGCAGCGATCCTCCATGCCGAGTGGTTCATGAACATGAACCGCGACAAGGACGAGCTGCCGGAGCCGATCGAGCTGCCTGCACCGTTCACGCGGCGACCGGAGATCGCTCCGGTCACGCCGGAGGAGTACGACAGGGCCGCCGAGTATCTGGCGGCGCATTCCGCGTTCCGCGACGAGTAGCGCACACCGCGCCGGGGAGGTGCTTGCATGGCGTCTCAGGTCGGCGTAGGCGAAGTTGCGATCGTTCCTACCCTGCGAGGGTTCCGGAAGCGAGTCACGAGCGAGGTCGACGCGTCCTCGAAGGATGCCGCCCGCGGCTTCCAGAAGGGCATGTCGAAGGCGGGCACCGATTCGGGCGCCGCCGCGGGCCGTGGGTTCAAGTCGCGGTTCAACCGTGAGGCGTCCGGTGCTGGCGCGGCAGCCTCCAAGGAGCTGACCGCGAATGTCGCGAAGGCGGCGCGCGAGGTCTCCACGGCGCGTCTTCGTGAGCAGGACGCTGCCGGGAAGGTCCGGGTCGCTGAAGCTCAGCTGGCCGAGGCGCGCCGCAAGTACGCCGCCGATTCGTCGCAGGTGATCCGCGCCGAGGAAAGGCTCGCGTCATCGAAGCGTTCCTTCACGACGCTCCAGGACGCGACGCGCGCGTCGACCGATCGACTTGCGACGGCGCAGCGCAAGGCGGCAGACGCATCCCAGCAAGCCGCGTCAACGACGCGCCGAGGCTGGGGCGCCGTGCAGGATGCCGTCTCGCGGGTCGGCTCCGGCCTCTCGTCTGCGTGGTCGTCGGCGATGGCCGGCGTCAAGCGCGTTGCCGGGGATGCTGCGCAATTCGTGCAGTCGACGTTCAAGGTCGCGGGCGCTGTTGTCGCGGCGACGCTGGGTGCGTCTCTCGTGGGCGGGTTCTCGCGCCTGTCGAACCTTGAGACGGCTCAAGCGAAGATGCGTGGCCTCGGGTTCTCTGTCGAGGATGTCGCGTCTGCGATGAAGATCGCCGAGGACGCGGTGCAGAACACGCGGTTCACGCTCGACGAGTTCGCTGGTGCTGCAGCGATGGCGATGACTGCCGGGGTCGCGCCGGGCGAGCAGCTCGTCGGCTACTTGGAGGCGATCAAGGGAGCGGCGACCGCGTCGGGCGCGCCGGTAAACGAGATCGCGTCGATCTTCGGCAAGGTGCGCACCTCGGGACGCGCTTACACGATGGAGATCAACCAGCTCGCGGATCGGCAGATCCCGATCTGGAAGGCGCTCGCCGACGAACTCGGCACCACGACGGATGGTGTGCGCGATCTTGCCTCGCAGGGCGCGATCACCGCTGACGTGTACGAGAACGCCGTCCGAAATGCTGTCGGCGGTATGGCGCGCGAGGTCGGTGAGGTCACGGCCTCGTCGTTGACGAACATGCGGTCAGCGTTCTCGCGTCTGGGCGCGACCCTGCTCGGCGGAGTGTTCCCGGCGTTCAAGCTCATTTTTGACACTGTCAAGGACGGCGTGAACGCAGTCATCGCACGGGTGGAACCGTTCGCGACGCTCATCGGCGAGAAGATCGTCGGTGTCATCGAACCGGCCACAGAACGGCTCCGTGCGTTCTTCGATGCCTTCAAGCAAGGCGGGGCGGACACGTCCGCTTTCTCCGGACTGACCGGCGTGTTTGCCGCGCTGGCGCCGGTAATAGGTGGGGTACTCGGAGTGCTCGGATCATTGCTGACCAGACTGCCGATCATCGGTGGGATGTTCAGCGGCCTGACCGGCCCGCTGGGCATCGCGATCGGATTGTTCGCGGCCCTGACGCTCGTGAAGCCAGACACCCTGGCGGCCGGATTCGAGTCGCTCGCATCTGCATTGCCAGGAATGCTGAACAGCATCATCGAGACGGTCGTCGGACTGGTCACGACGCTCTGGCCGAAGCTGATCACCGCGCTCGCCGCTAACTTGCCGATATTGCTGAACGGCGTGGTTACTCTCCTGCTGTCGCTCGTCGGCGCGGTAACGCAGGCGCTGCCCGCCCTCATATCAGCAGTTGTCCAGGTCATCCCGCAGATGGTGGCCGCATTGCTGGGAATGGTCCCTCAGCTTCTACAGGCCGGCATCCAGCTCTTCATGGGGCTCATCCAGGCGCTCGTGACGATCATTCCGATGCTGGTGACGGCGGTTCTCGAACTGCTACCGACCCTGCTGACGACGATCCTCGGCATGTTGCCGTCGATCATCGAGGCCGCGATTCAGCTGTTCCTCGGGCTCGTGCTCGGGCTCGTGGAGATGATCCCGCAGCTGATCCAGTCGCTCGTGGACATGCTCCCGCAGATCCTCGAAACGCTGATCGCCATGATCCCGACACTGCTGATCGCGGCAGTCGAGGTGTTCCTCGCTCTCGTGCTCGGCCTGTTGGAGGCGATCCCCCAGCTGATAGTCGCGCTGATCGGAATGCTGCCGCAGATCGTGACGACGCTGATCGGCATGATCCCGGTCCTCATCAAGGCCGCGGTCCAACTGTTTACGGCACTGATCAAGGCGCTGCCGGAGATCATTCCGAAGCTGATCGACGCGCTGATCAAGATGGGGCCGGTGATCGTCGACGCGATCCTCAGCATCATCCCGGCTCTGTTCGAGGCCGGGGTGGCTTTGATTCAGGGGCTCATCGACGGCGTGATGTCGATGTTCGGCGCAGTCGGCGACGCGTTCGGCGGTCTTATGGACTGGGTGGGCGGATTCTTCCCATCATCGCCGGCGAAACGTGGCCCGTTCTCCGGATCGGGATGGACACGGATCCGGCACGGCGGCGCGGCCCTGGTCGAGCAGTTCGAGTCGGGTATATACAAGCCGTCGGTCCGGATCAGCTCGACGATGCGCGGCGCCTACTCCGCAGTCGCAGGGTCGCAGGCGGTGGGCGCTCCGGCGGTGTACGTGCAGAACCCGTTCACGGGTGAGTACTTGCTCGCTCGTGTCGATCAACGTGCGGACAGCCGGATCAGCGCCGCTGATTCGGCGGCAAGCCGGACCGTGAGTCGGGGGAGGGTGGTTCGCTGATGCCATACGCACCGACTCTGACGCCGTACATCGATGAGTCGCCGTGCCCGCGGGTGGAGGTGTTCTTCGAGGAGCTTCACCCGGACACGGCGACGGTGACGGTGTTGCGATCGGCGGGGGGACGCGAATACCAGGTGCGCGGGGCGGTGCGCGCCGTCACGGCCGGAACCTTGTCCCGGATCGACTTCGAGTGCCCGCTGAACATTCCCGTCACTTATCGGGCGGAGATGTTCGACGATGCCGGTTTCTCACTGGGGTTCACAGACCCGACGCTGCTGGGCGATGTCGTGGCGGGGCTCGCTCCCGGGGAGTCGCTCGCGCCCGATGATGATCTGCCGCCGGGGGCATGGGTTGTCGGTACTGGGTTGATTTCCGATTCGACGTGGCTGCATAACCCGCTGAACCCGCAGGGCGCCGTGAAGGTGAAGGCGCTGGCATCGACAGCTCAGGAGCTGTCCAGGCCGGTGCCCGTCGAGTGGTCACGACCACGGGGGCGTCGGTTCGCGGTTGGGCTCGCGGAACCTCGGCAGGGTCTCGCGGGATTGCAGTTCGACGTGTTCGCACCCGATCTGGAGATCGCGGACAAGATTCAGGAACTCATCGGGGACTACTCGACCACTTCTGTGCCGGTGATCTGCATCCGGATTGGTCTTCAGGATGAGCCGATGCGGATCCCGCGGCCGCTGTTCTTCGGCACAGAGGACATCATCGAACGCGACATCAACGTGCGGTTCCGCAAGGGCTGGACGGCGCAGGCGATGGTCGGTGATGAGGCGGAACCGCCGACGCCGGGTCTGTTCATCCCACTGCTGACGGCGGCGGATATCAACGCGTTCTACGCGGGGTCGACGGCCGCGCAGTTGAACAACGATCATGCGCGCGCGGTGGACGTGAACCGCAGGTACGACCTGGCCGGGTACGCGCTGCAATGAGGGGGATTCGATGAGGCAGCATTCGCCGCAACTGTTGGAGGTGCTGTCGGGGTCTTTCACGCGTCGCCTGTTCGTGTACGTGTTCCACGGGTCCGACCGGCTCGACTACGAGCTGGCGTTCGAGTCCTGGTCGCTGGACGGTGACCTCGGGTCGGCCGTGGCACTGTCTGGCTCAGGCACGGTGGTCCACCAGTCGACAGCAGGTGAGTCGCTGACCCCGGTCGGCACGAAGGGCGTCCTCTCTCCGTTCCGAGCCCGCCTCGAGCTGGTGATGGAGATCAGCGCCGGTCAGTTCGTGGAGCGGGTGTCACTGGGGATCTTCCGGGTGGAGTCCGTCCCAGAGGCGCGTGACTTCACCGCTGACGTGAACGGGCAGGAGACGGTCATCGCTTCCCGCGTCACGGTGAAGCTGCTGTCGCTGGCGGAGGATATCCGCCGGTGGGGGTTCCGGTTCCCGGAGTCGCCGCCATCGTTCGTGTCCTGCTATGAGGAGCTGCGACGCATCACTGAGATGCCGGTCGAGGAGACCGTGCCGGATCAGCCGATCCCGGCGTCGACGGTGTGGGAGGCGAAGCAGGGCGGCCGGTTGGAGGCGGTGCAGACCCTCGCGGACATCCTCGGCGGGGTGGCGGTGGTCAACAGTGTCGGGGCGTGGGAGATCGTCCCGGACGAGGTTGGCGAACCGGTCGCGACGATCCGGCTGGGCGTGCAGGGCACCGTCTTGGACGTCGGCAACGACATCGAGACGGACACCGTCTACAACGAGGTCGTCGGGATTTTCGAGGACGAGAAACGGCGCCCGATCCACGCGGTCGCGGAGGTCACCACGGGAGATCTGCGGGTGGACGGCCCATACGGCCGGCACACCCGCTACTACGCGTCCGACTTGGTGAACACATCGACGCAGGCGCAGACGGCGGTGCAGTCGATCCTTGACCTGTCGATCGGGTCGCAGATGTACGACGTCGCGATCCAGTGCCACGTGAACCCGCTGATCGAGCTCGGTGACGTGGTGGAGCTGGTGGGGTGGACGCGGCCGCTGGTGGGCAGGGTCGTGACGCTGTCGATGGATTCTGGGGCGTTGATGAACGTCTCGCTGCGTGTCCACCGCGACCTGTAGGAGGCTCCGATGACGCTTGCCGACAAGGTCGCCGACATTGCGGCGCGGATGCCGTCCGTGTCGTCGCAGACGGCGGTGTTCGTGCGGCGGGAGGGCACGCAGGCGGTGGTGTCTATCGGCACCAACACGGTGAGTATCCCGTTGGCGGGGTGGTCGCCGCCGGTGCCGGGCATGGTGGTGCAGGTCGAGTGGCGCAACGGCCGCCCGTTGGTGACCGGCCCCGCGGCCACCTTGAACGAGGTGGGGGTGATCACCGGCACCGGTTCCCCGCGCGCGACGGTCACCGTGGACGACGAGGAGTACCTGCTGTATATGCGCGCCGGGTACACCCCGACGTTGGGCGATACGGTCACGATCGACTGGACGAAGGGGATCATCGAGGGCGCGGTGACCGGCCTGGACGACCCCGACCATCCGGACACTCCCGCCCCGGCACCGAAGGCGTTCAGCGGGCTGGTGGTCCGTGCGGTCGATTCCGGCAGGTATCAGACGTCGTGGTGGGGGAAGGACCCGTGGGCGTCGACGTCGAACGACGGCATCTGGGTGTATTTGTCTCGGTTGCGTGACGCGCTCAAGGGCGCGAACGTGACCCGGACGGAGATTTTCCTGCCGTTGCAGCAGGAGCTGGGGTTGGCGCAGATCGGGTTGCACTCGCATTCCTCGATCCCTGCCGGGGCGCCGTCGATCGGGTCGCTGGTGGATTTGCCGTTGGGGCAGCGCTCGGGCTGGCAGCTGCTGCCGGCGTCGTGGGGGAACTGGCTCAGGGACAACACCGGCGGGATCGGCGTGCACGCGCCTGGCGGCAGTGGTTTCTCGAAGTGGGCGGGCGTGAACATCGACTCGCTGTCTGGTGCGTTGCGGTTCTCCGGAACCCGATGAGGAGGCAAGCATGGCTGTGAACCGGTATGACTCGACGACGGGACGCCCGATCTTCGAGGACACCGATGCGCCCGATATCAAGGTGGACCCGACCGAGGCGGCGAAGTATGCGGCCGAGGTCGGTAACCGTGTGGTCCGGGCGTCGCTGGCGGGGTTGAACGCGTACGAGTACCGTCGCCCCGGCCTGGCCGGGCACGCGCTGGACACCGGCTTGGAGTATGTGCACGACGATTCCGGGTGGGTGCTCGTCGGTGGCCTGGACACCGGGTATGTGCCGTTGACGACGTTCGGGAGCGGGTGGAGCGCGACGGTCGGGTATGAGCCGTGGATTCGCCGCGTCGGGAACCGGGTCGATATCGGTGGGGCGGTCACCCGGACCACCACCCTGGGCGCGCTGGCGACCATCGTGCAGATCCCAGCCGGGTTCCGCATCACGAACGCCACCTACCTGCGGAAGTTCGTTGCGGGGGTGGTCGCGTCCACGCAGCAGGCGGTGACGATCTTCTACCTGTCGGACCTGTCCCACTACCTGCAGGTGAACAACACATACATCACTGATCCCCCGTTGGGTGCGTCCGCGACGGTCCCGCTCATGGGCTCCTGGTACGTCGACTGAGAGGGCGAAGGTCATGCAGATCATCCGTGAGGTCACCGAGCAGGACCTGCCCGCTGCGGACCGTGAGGAGCTGCGCACCGCACTGTCGCGGTGGGCGGATGAGGGTGTCGCGGAGCCGATGATCCCGTTCAACGAGGACATCGACGGTGACGGTACGACGGACGTGTTCATGCTCGACGGGTTCGGTCGGCTGGTGTTCGCGTCCGGGGTCCGCATCCACGACACGGTCAGCGTCAGCGACGGCACCGGCATCGAGGCCAGCCATGCCTAAGCTGTACGTCTGGCGGGACGGATGCCGCGTCGCCCCGGGCACACTCCGCGCGTACGACCTCATGCGGCTCGACTTCGAGCGCGCCTTCCCCGGCCTCACTCTGAAGATCTCGTCCGGGACGCGCACGTACGAGGAGCAGAAGGCGATCTTCCTCGCCCGGTACGTCACCGCAGGGAACGTCCGCGGCCGGCACGTGTACGACACGCGCTGGTGGAACGGTCAGCTGTGGTATCGGATCTCCGCGGCCGGGACGGTCGCGCAGCCTGGCACGTCAAGGCATGAGAACGACCGGGCCCTGGACATCCGCGACACCGGCAACGATCCCGGCGTCACCCGTTACGGCAACCCCCGCTCGCAGTGGATTCGTGACAACGCGCACCGGTACGGGTTCGTCCCGAACGGTTACACGTCGTTCAACGAGCCGTGGCACATCGAGTTCACCGGCGACCCCTGGTTCGTGCCTGCTGGCGGTGGGAGCGAACCGTTCAACCCGAAACCGACCCCGGAACCGGAGCCGGAGGAAGAGGAAGAAGAAATGCTCCCCAAGATCATCCACCGGAACACCGGCGGCGACGAATGGTCCCTCGTCCACCCCGACCTCAAGGGTGAGCGCGAGCACGAGCGCGGCTACATCGTCACCACCGACCCGAAACGATTCCGCGCGTGGGGCCGGATCTGGGCGAAAGGCGGCGGCTCCAACAGCTACGCCGCCGACGTGCCCCGTGACGAGTACATCGAGATTCAGGCGGAGGCGCGGGAGGCGTACGACGCTGCCCGGCGTGCGGAAGCGGACGCGATCCGTCTCGCCAACGCAGAGAGCTGACCCGTGGACCGTCACCCCGTCCCACCGGAACGTCGGCGGAGGTTCGAGGCGGTCATCCGGGTCATTGACCTGATCGTGTACTTCGCTGTGCTCGGCGGCGGCGTGTACGCGCTGATCGGCACACCCGTCACCGTGCTCGGCGAACTGCAAGGCGCGGTCTGGCTCGTGTTCCTCTGGTCCGGGCTGCTGTGCGTCGGCGGCGGCGTCGGGTTCATCGGCAGGCTCACCCGCTACTGGATGCTGGAGATGCCCGCCACCGTCCTCGCGTTCGCGGGGATCCTCATCTACCTGGTCGTGTTGGGCCGGTACGCGTTCACCAGCATCTCCGCCGCGGTCGCGGCGCTGCTGATCCTCGTCGCGATGGGCATGATCGCCCGCCGTTGGGCGGAGCTGCAGATCTTCGCCAGCGACCCGGACCGCCACGACTTCCGGTCACGAATGGCTGAAGTGCTACGGAGGCGAACCGCGAACTTCCCGCACAGGCACAGGTGAGGGGGCCGGTATGGATTTGAACTGGGTGGCAATCCTCGTGGCCGTGCTCGGTGCCGGCGGGATCGGTGCCGCGATCCGTGAGATCGCGGCCGTCGTGTCCCTCGCCCGCAAGGGAGTGTCCGGGCGGGAGGACCGTCGCCGGGACGACATCATCTCCCAGCGTGATCATGCGCTGGCGTTGCAGGCGGACGCGGAGGCGGGGGAGCGGGCCGCGGATGAACGCGCCGACCGGGAACGTGACCGCCGTATCCGCTGGCAGGAGGAAGCCGCCCGCCTCCGCGTCCGCCTCATCGAGCTCGGCGGCGACCCGGGCGAACGACCCGACATCGACAACACCGACAACCCCCTGAGAGGAACATCATCATGAGCAAGCTGACCTCGGAGCTGACCAGCTCCAGCTGGTGGAAGGACGCGTTCAAGCGTGCCCTGTACACGGCGATCGCTGTCGCCGTCCCCTACTTGGGTGCGACGCTCGTCGTCGAGGTTCCGTGGCTGACCGTGGGGTCGGTGGCCGCGCTCGGCTTCATCACGTCGATCCTCACGTCCCTGGCCGGACTGCCGGAGTCGGCGGGCGTGGATCTGCCGTGGTGGCTGGCCGCGCTCGAGCGTGTCGGCAAGACGTTCGCGCAGGCGATGCTGTCCGGCTTTGTGGGCGCGACGCTGCTGTCCGATATCGAGTGGGGTGCCGTGCTGCAGGCGTCCCTGCTGGCGGCGTTCGTGTCGCTCCTGCGGCTCGTCCTTGCCACCCTCGGCGGGCCTGCGGAGAAGATCATCACCACCGCTCCCATCGTCGACGGTGTCCCGGTCGTCACTTCTCTGCCGGCGCCCGCGGCGCGCATCACCCGATGATCCGGTGGGCCGCGGCCGTGCTCCTGGTCGCGGCCCTCATCGTCTACCTGTCACCTTCCGAGTTCGAGGAGAGTCATGCCGTACACGCCGAATGAGTGGATCGATGGGGACAAGTCTCGTCCGTTATCGGCCGCGCGACTGTCTCACATGGAGACCCAGCATGCGAAGGCGCTCGCCGACGTCCAGGCGCAGATCGGTGACCCTGACAGCCCGATCGGTTCTGAACTAAACACCGCGTGATGAGCGCATTCATCACCACGGACCCGATGCGATGCGGGCATGGGCCGATGCGACTGAAATACGAGTTCCTCACCAACGGCTCGCACCAGCAGATCCCGTTCCACGCGGTGCAGAACAGCAACGGAACCAGGAAGAGGTTCATCGATACGCTTTGCGGCAAGGATGCAACCGATCACGCTTGCGCGGTCCACACCGTCTTTTGCGACAAGCACTTCGCGCACCAGTCGAAGCACTCCCCGGAGGTCTTCTACGCTCTCGTCGGTGGCGCAATGGCGAAGTATTTTGCGAGGGTCTTCGCCGGCCGGTTTGCGCCGGTGGTGCTCGTGTTCGACTCTGCCCTGTCAGCGAAGCATCGGGCGGCGTTCATGAAGGTTGTCAAGCCTGAGATGAACAGGATCGGCACTCCCTACCAGATTATGTTCGCGCCCGTGAAGGAAGAACCCTGTGGGCAGATCGCCGACTACTACGCGTGGGCGACGTTTCGCCGCCTGGAATCAGGAGATCGATCCTGGCTCGACCGACTGCCGCTAGTGCCATCGGAGTTCAATATCTTCCAGCGGGGGCATACGCGCTACTGGTAGAAATGCGACCACCCCGCCTAGCCATCGGGGCAGAACCCAGGGGTTCTTATCAGCGGGGTGGGACCTTTGAGCAAAGGTTAACACAGCGTCCCAGGATCGGGGGCGCTCTGCCGTAAACCCCATGCCGGTGCATGGTTCTTCGGGGGTCATCCCCCTAGGCGTGCACGCGTCCCGCTGGGATTGTTGTACCGGGCTCAAACTATTGCGCGTGATCGCGGCCGCCCCAGCCCCGACTCGGAGTCCCTAGCTCCGGTTCGCGCAAGTTCTGGTGTTGGTCCCTGTGAGTGCGCCTCG
>Ga0265293_10006394_pt1 | contig 18906 bp, 14 predicted proteins | sample Munlanlewell138R_FD_192505 | JGI IMG/M metagenome (GOLD analysis project Ga0265293, IMG submission 192505) | Leachate microbial communities from a municipal landfill in Southern Ontario, Canada - Leachate well 138R | ecosystem: Engineered > Solid waste > Landfill > Unclassified | place: Canada... | reverse complement strand
ATCAAAGAGCGAGATGAACTTAAGCAAAAACTCGACGACGAGCCGATGAGAGTTGGGGACGATAGCCACGCAATCAGCCCAGAGCTTGCAAATCAGCTCAAACGTGTTTATGAAAGTACTAATGATTCTGTGAGCCAATGGCGAGACAATTTATTGTCTATAGAGGATCATATACATAGCCTGCAAAGAGTTTTCAGATACTTTATGCGTATTGACTTCTCTATACTTCCCCCAAACGATAGATCGCGTATTGAGGCGAGTTTACAAGACTACGACCCACGCATTATATTTGAGGAAGTGGCAAGCTTGCTAGAGGCTGACCAGAACTCCTTTGGCGATATTAAAGAAAATTTAAGAGAGTTGCGAAGTCTGTTATAGTGGCAGCCTTTGGTTTTACGAAACTTCAACATATAAGGGTTTGTTATGGAAGGTATGCGTCCCGTGGTTTCCTCCGAAGAGGAAATTGAATTCTTGATTCGCGCGCGCTATCCGCTCATCTATGTATCATCGACAGAGGAGGGCCGTGTCGAGGCAAGTCTGCGAAAGATCTGCCAACGTAGAGAGCGACGCTTTGTTACGTGGTCCTGCACTGAAGGGTTCCAAGGTGGAGACGGCGACACGTTCAACGATATCCGCGACCCACAAAGAGCGATGGAACACATCTATCGCTACGAAAATAACGCGCTATTCATCTTACGCGACTTCCACCCCTACCTCAGCGACCCCCAAGTTACGCGGAGATTGCGGGATTTATCCAAGGAATTTAAAGTTGGCAAGTTTAAAAAACACGTACTGCTACTAAGCCCCATACTTAAATTACCCGCTGAACTCGAAAAAGAAATTAACGTCATCGACTTTGAGCTGCCAGGGCGCGTTGTCATTAACGACATCATACTGCAAGTACTCAAGAGCGTCCCCGATGAGATGTGTCAACAAGTTCGCAACGACCCCTACTACCGCGAACGCGTCGTTGAAGCAGCACTTGGGCTAACAGCAGAAGAAGCCGCAAACGTCTTCTCAAAGAGTTTGATCATCACCAAAGACTTCGATATTGACACCATTATCGAAGAGAAGAAAACGATTATCCGAAAAAGCGGTATTCTCGAGTTCTACCAATCCGACCTTAAACTACGTGACATCGGCGGCTTGGAAATACTCAAAAGCTGGCTAAAAACGCGTAACTTGGCCTTTAGCTCCAAGGCGCGAGAATTCGGTCTCCCGCTTCCCAAGGGGATTCTACTCATTGGTATCCCTGGCTGTGGTAAGAGCTTGACTGCCAAAGCCGTAGGAGCGCTATGGAAGATGCCCCTACTCCGACTTGACGTCGGAAAGGTCTTTAGCTCTCTCGTCGGTTCATCCGAAGAGAACATGCGTAAAGCCATTCAAACCGCAGAAGCCGTAGCACCCTGTGTTTTGTGGATGGACGAACTCGAAAAAGGCTTCTCGGGTACCAAAAGCTCTGGCCAAACCGACGGCGGTACCTCCGCCCGAGTCTTTGGCTCTTTCATCACCTGGCTGCAAGAAAAAACCTCACCCGTCTTCGTCATGGCGACCGCCAATGACGTCTCTATGCTACCGCCAGAATTACTGCGAAAAGGGCGATTTGATGAAATCTTCTTCGTCGATCTCCCAAGCCCCATCGAACGAAAAACTATCGTCGAAATCCATATCATCAAGAAGAACCGAAAAATTGCAGACTTCGATATCGACAAAATCGTTGCCGCCACACAAGGCTTCTCTGGCTCCGAGATTGAACAAGCCATCGTCTCTGCACTATTCGACGCCTTTGAGGCAAAACGCGATATCGATACCGACGGTGTCATTCGATCTTGCAACGAAATCATACCTCTTAGCTACCAAATGAAGGAGCGCATCGACTACATGCGAGACTGGGCTAAGAGCCGCGCTCGAAAGGCAAGCCTTGACGAGGAAGCCTCGGAGCTTGAAGATAAACAAATCCGTCACCTAGAAATGTAAAGGAGTTAGCATGAGCCATTTCTCTACGGTTGAAACACAAATGAACGACCTCGCGTGCATCCTGGAAGCACTCGATGACCTCGGATACGAGTATACGCACGCCGAGGAAGGCGTTAACGTTCGTGGATACAACCAACAACTTGAAAAAGCCGACATCGCCATCAAAGTTAGTGGAAAATACGACGTCGGAATCAAACTCGGTGTCAACGGCTGCGAATTACTCGCAGACTGGTGGGGCGTCGAAGCAACACGCGGTGTCACCGAACAACAATTCGTCAACCAAGTACAACAGCGTTACGCCTACCATAAGGTACTCAAAGAAGTCAAAAAGAAGGGATATACCCTCGATATGGAAGAGCAAAAACAAGATAACGTCATAACCCTAACGGTGCGAAAATGGCAGTAAAACAAGAAATTGAGTTCACCATCAATCCCGATGGCTCCATCGGAATCGAAGTCAAAGGCGTCAGCGGTTCAAGCTGCACAGAATTGACACGAGAAATCGAAGAAGCCCTAGGAATCGTTACCAACCGAACATACACCTCCGAGTATTACCAAACCGAGGAAGTTGCGCAAACAACCGTCAGTGTAGGCGGCGCTGACGAAGAATAAGCAACATAACCCTCTGCGAGGGGGCTTAGTCGCCCCCTACGCGCTAGCTTCCTTCAAAATTCGGAAAGAATCGAATTTTTTTATGCGACGTCTAGGCTGTTCGCCGAACCGTCGCATAAAATGCGATTCTAAGCGTTTTCTTCAGCTGTTCTTGCGCTCCTCCCAAGTTTGAAGCAAAACAAAAATTTGCAACAAAACCATTTCGTTGGGATCTAAAACACCATCGCAGCTTGCCCAATATAATCTGGAGCGATAATCTTGACGCAAAATACGACTCCCGAACAAAAGAGCGAGATGCTCCATAAAAAACTCAAAGAGCTCGATCTTAGCATATTGCAGATTTCTCTACCCCCTAGCCATAAGCCTGATCGCCTCTCTGCGATGCACCCCTTCTGGTGGCGCGCATCTCTCGAGTCTATGCCACTTTCTTTGCGAAAATCTATCGACTCGGTCAATATCGAAAAAACAATATGCCTCGATCACAGCACGTTTAGCGCTAAAGTCATTGAAAAAATCGAGGACAAACTCGCCGCTGAACCCTCCCCCTTCCCCATCCCACCCCAAGTCGACAACCAACTCGCCGAGTGCACCCCCCAATTTAGCCTGCGCAACATTCCAAAAGTAGAACGCTACTACGATCTATCGCGAAAGCCTCCCTTCGATATAGAAGAACTACCGCTTAAAGAACTAAGCCAAGCCATCGCCGAAGTGCACGCCGCTCACATCGAACCTGTTGAGTTCATCGATTTTAACTCAAGCGGCATCATCACGGATTTCCGCGTCTTTATTGAAGAAATTCTCTACCTCTGCCCGTGGAACGAAATTTCGCGCACAGCCCCACCAAGCGAGAGCTTGTGGCATATTTCGCAGTCCCGAGCGCAGTTGGCAAAGCATTTACTTGATCAGAAAAACTCGCTCTACACCTATAGCTACACGGGAACCCACAAAATCCCCGCTATTGACTAAAAATTTTAGAGCGCCGTAGCCACCTTACGCGTTGATTCGTGCGATGAATGGCAACCCCGCAAAATCTGGCTAGCGTCGCAAGTAAACGCACCCAACGTCCTAGACAGCAAAAACAATAAATTCTCAGTTCTCGTTAACAAACGAATAGACTCGCCATGTTTACTTGACGTTCGGGCATTTAGCATCTATCGTGCACGCGGCGGAGCTGCCGCAGGATAGCCAATTTGAGAGGATTGATGTATGGCGCAGGATCTGAACATTGTTACCGAGCATGTGCTCTCATCGGAACTGGATTTGCAGGATGTACTTTCGAGCGGTGCGGTCGAAGGCTACGCGCTGCGCAATGTCTGCATTCGCTGCCTATCGTTCCAAGACAAACTGCTCCAAAATGTGTCGGTCAACCGCGTTGCGATGCCAGGCATTAGTTTTGAGGACGCGCAGGCTCGGACGGTGCAGTGGACCGAAAGTGCGATGCGCGGCGCGCTGTTTACGCGGGCGAGTATCGATAAACTTAATATGCTCAATTGCGAGGCGATTGAGTGTCACTTTAACGAAGCAGTGATTGAAAATAGCGGCTTTTTTGAAACCACTATGTCCAATGTGAGCTTCAAACGCGCCAAACTCATACAAACGCAGTTCCAATCCACTGAGCTCTACGGCGCGTCGTTCGAGAACGCCTTTTTGGCTAAATGCACCTTTAGCGACCCCAAAATGGGCAACGCCAGCTTGACCCGAACCGATTTCCGAAACGCCCTCATCATCGACTCATCACTAAAAGGCGCAAACCTTCACGCCTCAAACTTCCAAAATGCCATCCTCATTCGCGTTGACCTGCGAGGCGCAAACCTTGTCAGAGCCGACCTGCGAGGCGCGGCGCTTATCGACTGCCAACTCAACCCTGGCGACCTCGAAGGCGCTTTATTCGATAAATAATCTAAGTACTTTGTGTTTTTTGTGGGGGGAAGTTTCCCCCTACGCGGCTGTGGCTAACGCCATGCGCCGCTACCCCCTCCGCGGGGACACCCCGCGACGCCCCGTCTACGTACTGCCAAGTACGGCGACTTTGCACTTCTTAGTCATCGTTTTGCTACTTAAGCTATACCACACCAAGAAAGCGACTCATGGCCAAAATCAACGACAAAAACCAAGATATTAAGTCTGCACTCCAACGCTACTCCAAGGACGAACTCGTCGACCTCATGGATCACGTCCTTAGGATCTACGTACTTAACGAAAGCGTTCAAATCGACACCAAACTCTCTAAGCCCGAGACCATCAAAGAACTCGCGGGACTGACGTTTGCGCAGCTGCTAACAACTTTGCAAAGCAGCCTAGAACTCGATGAATTATCGCAGTTTCGCGTTACGCCCTACACCGTTTATGTGAGAATCGGCGAGCTTGAACTTGATATGAACGGACCGACACCGATTTTAGGTCGAGCTGGCGCCGAAGAAGCACCCAAGTCTAGTGATCCCTTTGCCGATGATGACGACGACGAGATGAGCCCTGCAGAGCGCATGGATGCTATGGAAAACAAACCATGGCGTACTACTTACGTTGCGCCAAAACCCCCTGTTTCGACGGTTGAGACCCCTTCGATGGCGGAGCTCTTCGCCAACGACAAACCAGGGGAACGCGGCTTTACCATTAGCATGGAACCCCCGACTTTGGCCGAGGAAGAAGACGATGAGCCGCCCATTGCAGATTTTGCACCTGGTGACGACCCTGGCGTAGAACCTAGCGCCGATGCAGGACAAGATTTTGCTAAAACCGCACAAAGCCGAGAAGAAAAAGCTGCACCACCACCCCCACCTGAACTCGCCGAGGGCGATAAGCAGATTAACCCGTCCAATCGCTTCGCTTCGCTAGATTTAGATTAATGCACTTTGTTTTTGCATTTAACTAATATTATTCTGTGTTTTGACGTTTTTACGAATTTTTCGTGGATTATCCTATGAGTTCATCTGATATATTACGTGTAAGGCGCTACTTTGAGCGCGGCGTGTACTTCATCAATCAGAATCAGTTAGGCGATGCCTGCGTCAACCTTAAGGACGCACTATATCTCGCTCCCTACTTCCTGCCCGCTCGCACACACTTAGCCATCGCCCTCACAAAACAACGCAAGTACCTTGAAGCCATACACCTGCTTGAAGAGGCTCGTAAAAGCAAAACGCTGCGAGAAGATGAACTCGTAGAAGTCTTGGAATTACTTGGTAATATTTCTTTAATTCGTCAAGATCACCCAGCAGCTATCTATTACTTACGCGCAGCATACAAGATCGACAGCAACAACGCTCATCTTCGCGCTAAACTCGCCACAGCCCTGTGTAAGGGCGGAAAGCTAGAGGAAGGAATCGACCTTCTTATTGAGAACGCGCGTAAACTTGGAACTAGCAATGCATAGCTTTTACTCTTTGAGCGCTTAGCATAACTTGATGTGACTTTTTAGATGCTAAGCAGCGTCTATACCCGCCAAAACCATAGTCGGATCGCACAGCGACATGTCCCAGCCACTCCAGCCTCCAGATTCCCTGCCCGACTACTTTGAGGCAATAAAGCACCTCGGCGAAGGTGGAATGGGCGTGGTTTGGTCCGTAAAAGATAAGCGTATAAACAAAATCGGTGCACTAAAGGCGCTGCGCTCAAATTCTACGATAACGCCCGTAAATATTACACGCTTTGAGCGAGAAATTCGTAACTTTGCCCAGCTCATGCACCCATATATTGTGCAGGTCTACGACGTCGGAAAACTCAAGGACGGGGCACCGTATATCTTTATGGAAGAAGTTAAAGGCGCTGCCCTAAGCCCGCGCATCTTTAGAGGTCAAAGCCTAGAAGAAATTCTCTTGTTCTTTGATCGCGTCCTCGAAGCCCTAGCGTTTGCACACTCTAACGCTATTATACACCGCGATCTTAAGCCCGATAACATACTTGTTACAAAAGATGCTTCGGGTAGCTATATCCCCAAAATCATGGATTTTGGCCTCGCGCTAAGGGCAGACGAAAAAGATACACGCATCACCGTTGACGGCATGGTGGTGGGAACACCGATTTACATGGCGCCCGAGCAAGCATGCGATGAACACTATAAAATATCTCCTGCAACGGATCTCTATGCAATGGGCTGTATTATCTACGAGTTTTTCTCGGGTAAACCGCCCTTTGACGGTAAAACCGCCGTAAGCGTTTTGTTGGCACAAGCTGGCGATGAACCACCACCGTTTGTACCCCTTGAAGAGTTCGCTTCAAGCATACGCATGGCCAACATTATTCGACGCCTACTCGAGAAAAAACCCGACAAACGCTTTGATACCGCAGCCGATCTACGCGCTGCACTTAGGCGCACTCTCCTCATTCGGGATGGCCTTAATATTGGGCTAGAAGTCTACTCCACGCAAAATAGTGCGATGAGCGATGAAGACAAAACGGAGGATGGTGTACACAATGCGCCTCTTGCCACCGTGACGTATCAAGAGGTTTTACCAGAGGTTTTGGAACTCAATTATCAGTATTCCGTCCTCTCCATACGCGCTCCAAAATTTGTTGGACGCCGCAACGCTAGCCATATTTTGTGGTGCTACCTAAGGGAGTGTTATCTCACCAAGCGCGCAGCCGTTTGTCTTATTACGGGAAGACCCGGAGTAGGGAAATCGCATTTCGTTTCGCAGTTAAGTCAGTATGCCTATACCATAGGGGGAGCCCAAAAACTCACCGTGGATTGCTCAAGCCAAGAAGACGTTGTTCTGGCTTTCTACAACGCTGTTTTCGCAAAATTGCTACTTAGGACTTTAAACGAGAGCAGCATCCCTAGCGCGATTGCGTACTTTTTTCGCACTCATAGCAGCGATCCGCGTGCTACCCAGTTGCTCGATATTTTTAAGCGCATCGACTCAGAACCCCACAGTATTACACAGCACTCCTTGCTCGTGCTCTTTCACGATATCGTCGCAAGGCTCTGCGTAACAAAGCCTCTTATCTTGTGCTTTGACAATGTCGATAACTCTCAAACCCAGAGTTTACGCCAAGTTATTGAACTCCTCTCTAGCCCCCCTTCCGCCAAACTCCCGCTCCTCATCGCTGTTACCAACACCAGTATTAATGATGTGCCCACCGACTTGGAACTCTGCCTTGGCAACAACAGCGCAATTTGGCTACGCCGTGGCATTCGACTCGAGCCACTACCCAATGCGGATATGAAGGCGCTTATTGAACGTAGCCTCTCTATCCACCCCAAAATTGCGCCTTACATCGCGAAAATATCCGCGGGATATCCCAAAATTGCTGTTGGCCTCGCTAGACAATGGCAACTTGCGGGTTTCTTAGAACCTAGCCCGCAGGGATACATAGGCACGCGACCTATTACCGACCTCCCTATACCAAAAAACGTACACGAATCCATTCTAAGCTTTCTATATTACGCTTTCGACGACTACCCCACCGACACTTGGCTCCCCATCGCCTGTCTTGCGGCCACGCTTGGCGATGAGTTTTCGTACCAAGCTCTAGAGCTCGCCGCCAACGCCCTACCTAGCCACCACCACACCATGGACGCGGCTCTCTTTATTAATGATGCGCTAACCGGCGCCGTACTTCTTGCGCGACCAAACGATTTATATACATACGCAAACCCGCTGATGCGAGATGCGCTGCTCAGCTCGCTTCCCGCCCTTAAATGGGGAGACCTAAACCTTGCCGCCGCTGCTGCAAAACAATTACTCCCAAACTCGCAAGAAAAAAATAAAGAGATTGCAAAACATTTGATCGAAGCTAGAAAATTCGATGAAGCCTATAAAGTCTTCTACGAACTCGCTAAACAATACCTTGAACAAGGATTTTGGGATCAAAGCCTAGAATACCTACAAGAAGCAAAATCGGCGTTAAGCCAGCACCTTGATGTCCTTGACGCGAAAACTCCCGAGCTCTGCCAAGTTTGGCTACTAGAAGTCGAAATATACTTGCAAAAAAATGAAATACCAAAGGCAAGGGAACGCATATCTTGGTTGAAGTATGCGCTTAAATTTGTGCATTCGCCTCTTTGGCCAGCACAAATCGCTCTCTTGGATGCAAAAACCTATTACGCCCTTAAGCAAAGCCAAGAAGCTAGGGCTAAAGTCGACGAAGCCGAAGCGCTGCTCCCTGCCGATACCCACGAGGATATGGCATACAAAGAGCTCATGCTACAAAAACAAGTACTCAAATTTCAGCTCGGCCTTGTTGAACCAAAAGAGCTCATCGACATGGCGAGGGGTTACCATGATGCACTCAACGTAGCCAAAATATTGCTCATCGTTACTAAATTCACCTTACAAAGTGGTTACCAAGAACAAAGCCATGCATCGTTAAAACTCGTATGTGAAATCGCCGAGAAAACAAACGCCATCTCCACACAGGCACAAGCGCTACAACTCTTGGCCCAGATCTATAAAACTCCCGAACTCATCAAAGGTAGCCTCAAAGAAGCCCTTCGTTGCTTTGAGCAACTCGCAGACTACGAGCAGGTAAAACTGCTACACCTCCAACTCGCCGATATTTATCGAAAAGAGCAGAACACCATAGAAGCCCAAAAACACGAGCGCTGGGCTAAGCTGCTTTAGAGAAACTCTGATTAATTGGGGCTATCGCCCTTAGAACCCGCTTTTGTATGGTGATTATTGATTTTATTGACTTTATTTTGAAAACCCGCCTGACTTTCGTTGTTTTTCTCTAGCTACTTTTTGGCAATTTTCACATTAATCAGAGCATCCTTAGTGCTCCTACGTCTTTGACGCGCACAACTCGTGCCCTCAGCATGACGTATTTTTTTGAGTTTTACGCGAGGGGGGGGGAGCCTTTTCCTGTGCAAAGCGTGTAATTTATAGCTGAACTGCTTGTTTTATTCGATTGCCGATAAGCGATCTCGCTTGTTTACAATAATATTGAGCTTTTACTTCAGAGCAAAGCTCTATGTCGGCCAAAATCTGAACGGGGCGTCGCGGGGTGTCCCCGCGGAGGAGGAGCCGAAACGAGCAAAACTAAGTGTTTTGCGAGTTGATGGCTCACTTTCGCAGTGAGCATGTCCAAGCCAAGCTCGCTTGAGCTTGAGACATGCGAACAAGAAAGAAAAACCGTAGGTTTTTCATGAGACTAGATTTGCGCAATCGAACGCAAGCCTGCGTGAGTGCAGCGCAAATCGTAGTCGGAATTGTGGAATGTGGCAACCCCGCGCAAAGCGTGGGGTTGACACGTAGGGGGAAACTTCCCCCACAAAAAAAACAGCCTGAATATCGCGTGAATCAGAGTATCCTTGCCGAAAACTGCGAGAAGAACGCGCGTAGGGACGGCGAAACCCGACTAGAAAATTAGTTTTACCGTCCTGCTTCTTCTTTTGTAAGCCCTGACTTATGAATAAAAAATTATTAATTTACCCTTGATTTTCGCCTTATATTTGTGTACTAGCTCGCATGTGAAGCGGGGGATGGGATCCAGTTTGGGTGCGAAGTGACGGACAAAGCTCTACGGGGCGTAGTTTAGGAGTCATTGATGAGTCAAGACCAGAAGTTGCAGGCAGAGGCAGCGTTGCTGCAGAGGGTTCGCGAGATTGCTCGCTCTTACAAGGGCGTTGAGGGCAGCCTCATTCAGGTGCTGCATCAAGCGCAAAATACTTTTGGGTATTTGCCGCTGTATGTGCAGGAGGTGATTGCCGAGGAGATGGGAGTGTCGTTGCCGACGGTTGCGGGTGTGGTGAGTTTTTACTCATTCTTTTCGACCCAGCCGCGTGGCGAGCACACGATTCGTCTGTGCATGGGAACGGCGTGTTATGTGTGTGGAGGCGCGGCAGTTCAGACCAAGTTAACGGAGACTTTGGGCTGCGATGTCGATCAAACGACGAAAGATGGCAAGTTCACCTTTGAGGTGGCGCGCTGCATCGGGGCTTGTGGTTTGGCGCCCGCGATGACTATTGGAGAGCAGGTCTACGCAAAGGTGCAGGCCGATGAAGTGGCAAAGATTTTAGGCCGATATTATACACAGGCTAAGGAGGCGCAGGCATGAGTCAGCTAAAAATTTCGACACTAGCGGATCTGGAAAACATTAAACGCGCGTTTAAGGAATCAAAACAGAATTACAAAAAGACGGTACGCGTTTGCGGCGGTGCAGGCTGTATTTCGTCGGACTGCGCAGCGGTGTCGACGGCCTTTAACAAAGTCGTTGCCGAGAGAAAACTTGAGGGTGAGTTCTACCTTGTGGAGACGGGCTGCATCGGAATGTGCGCCTTGGGACCCTTGGTAGTGATTGAGCCAGACGGGGTGCTCTACGTTAAGGTAACGGCTGAGAAGATGGAAGAAATCATCGATAAGCACCTTATTGGCGGTAGCGTTGTAGAAGCCTATACCTACGTAGATCCTCGCAGTAATAAGCATATTCCCCAAATTAGTGAGATAGATTTCTTTAGTAAGCAGGTAAAAATCGCACTTCGCAACTGCGGTCGCATCCCGTACGGCTCCATAGAGGCCTACATCGCCAACGATGGATATTTCGCGATGGCAAAGGCGCTAAACGAACTCAAACGCGAAGGCGTGATCGAAGTACTTAAGGCATCGGGGCTTCGGGGTCGAGGTGGCGCGGGCTTCCCGGCGGGCGTAAAGTGGGAGTCGGGTTACAAGGCTAAGGGCGACATTAAGTACATGGTTTGTAACGGCGATGAGGGAGACCCTGGCGCTTTTATGGATCGAAGTATACTTGAGGGTGACCCACACTCCATTATCGAAGCGATGATGTTGGGGGGCTACACCATCGGCGCCAAAAAGGGTTACTTCTACGTTCGGGCGGAGTACCCCGTTGCGGTAGAGCGTCTCAATGCTGCTATTGATGAGGCGAGAGCCTTTGGTTTGCTTGGAGAGAATATTTTAGGCAGCGATTTCTCCTTTGACTTAGAGGTTCGGATCGGTGCTGGGGCATTCGTTTGTGGAGAAGAGACTGCGCTCCTCAACTCTATTGAGGGTAAGCGCGGTGAGCCAAGGCAAAAACCGCCCTTCCCCTTCCAACGCGGGCTTTTTGGCTACCCAACGATTATCAACAACGTTGAGACCTTAGCCAACATCCCCGCCATCATCGTGAAGGGCGCGGAGTGGTACGCATCCTACGGAGTTGGAAAGAGCAAGGGAACCAAGGTTTTCGCGCTCGCAGGCGACATCGTTAACGCGGGTATCGTCGAGATTCCCATGGGTATGAAGATGCGCGAAGTGATCTACGACATTGGTGGTGGCATGACCGGTGGAAAAGCCTTTAAAGCTGTGCAGTCTGGTGGCCCTTCAGGTGGTTGCCTAACCGCCGATCACCTCGATGTATCGGTAGACTATGAGTCGCTCTCGGCCATGGGCGCTATCATGGGCTCTGGCGGCCTTATCGCTATGGACGAGAACACGTGCTTAGTCGATACGGCGCGATACTTCATGGAGTTTGGGCAGGATGAGTCTTGTGGACACTGCCTACCTTGCCGCGTTGGCACCAAGCGAATCTTAGAAATATTGCAGCGCATCGTTCGAGGAAAAGGAGTAGCCGAGGATATCGAGACGCTGTCGACATTATCAAAGACAATCTGTGACACGGCTATGTGTGGCTTGGGGCAAACAGCGCCAAACCCAGTCTTGACTACGCTTAAGTACTTCCGTGATGAGTACGAGGCGCATATCCACGACAAGCGTTGCCCTGCACATGTGTGTACGGCGTTGAAACGCTACCTCATCGACGAAAAAGCCTGTGTGGGCTGCACTATTTGTGCGAAAAACTGCCCAACCAACGCTATTAGCGGTTCGGTTAAAAAACCGCACTTCATCGATCAAGAGGCATGTATTCGCTGCGGCGTTTGCATGGAAAAATGTAAGTTCAACGCTATCTCGGTGCAGTATTAGGAGGCAAACATGATAAATCTCAAAATAAACGGTAAAGCTATCACCGCCCCCGAAGGATCCACCATCCTAGAAGCAGCGAAACTAGGCGGTATTAATATCCCCACCCTCTGCTACCTCAAAGATGTGCATAAAGTCGGTGCATGTAGGGTTTGTGCAGTCGAGGTCGAGGGCGCAAGAAACCTACAAGCCTCCTGTATAGTCAAAGCCTGGGACGGCATGGTCGTTAACACCAACTCAAAGCGAGTTCGAGATGCTAGACGCGTACTCTATGGACTCATGGTAGAGGATCACCCCAAAGAGTGCATGACCTGTGTTAGGAACCAGAACTGTGAGCTGCAAGAGCTTGGATACACGCTAGGAACGCCAGACTGCGCGGCTACCAAAATGATTCCGCCAGCACAACTGGATATTTCCCCATCGATTACGCGCGATACACGAAAGTGCATACTCTGCCGACGCTGTGTCACGGCGTGCAACCAGATCCAGCAAGTAGGCGCCATCTTTAGCCAAAATCGAGGCTATGACACCAAAATTAGCCCTGCCATGGAACTTCCCCTTGAGGATGGAAACTGTACCATGTGCGGACAATGCGTTGTCGTTTGCCCAACAGGCGCACTGACAGAAACAGCAGATGTCGACAAAGTTTGGAACGCTTTAAACGATCCAGAGCTTCGCGTCATTGTTCAAGCCGCACCCGCAGTACGCGCTGCACTCGGGGAGTGCTTCGATCTGCCAGTTGGTACTCGTGTAACGGCTAAACTAGCGGCTGCTTTACGAGAACTAGGCTTTGACGACGTTTTCGACACCAACTTTGGAGCCGACGTCACCATCGTTGAAGAAGGTACGGAGTTGCTATCGCGACTTAAAGCTCACCTCGAAGGCGACAAAGTCGTTGTACCCATGATTACAAGCTGCTCGCCAGGTTGGGTTAAGCACATCGAACACGAGTTCCCCGATCAATTGCCGCACCTCTCGTCGTGTAAATCCCCGCACTGTATGCTCGGCGCGTTGGTGAAGAGCTACTATGCCAAAAAAATTAACGTCGACCCCAAGAAAATCTTCACGGTCTCCGTCATGCCGTGTACGGCCAAAAAGTATGAGAGCCAGCGCGAAGTGATGAACGTCGATGGTATACGAGACGTCGACGCTGTGATTACCACACGTGAACTAGCGCGGATGATAAAATCGGCTGGCATCGATTTCGTTAACCTACCCGACGCTGAATTCGACTACCCACTCGGTTTGTCTTCGGGAGCCGCCGATATCTTTGGCGTTACCGGTGGCGTGATGGAAGCTGCACTCAGAACCGCATACTCCATCATTACAGGTAATCCCATACCTTTCACCAACCTACATATCGCCCCAATCGTCGGATTTGAAACCATCAAAACCGCCGAAATCACGATCAAAGGCGCTAAACCAGAGTACAAGCAGTTTGAAGGCATAACGCTTAAAATCGCCGTCACTAGCGGTTTGGCGGGCGCAAACGTATTACTCAAGGAAATCGAAGCGGGAACATCGCCTTACCACTTCATCGAAGTGATGGGCTGCCCCGGTGGATGTATCGCGGGCGGCGGACAACCACGAAGTAAGGATGCGGACTTCCGCGAAAAGCGGGCAAAAGCACTCTACAACGAGGACGAAAGCAAGAAAATTCGTGCTTCACACGAAAACCCCGACGTACAAAAACTTTACAAAGAGTACTTGGGAGAACCCAACGGACACCTCGCCCATAAGTTGCTGCACACAAGCTATACGCCGCGCGGCAAGTTCAATGAAAGACTCAAAAAATGAGGCGTTTTGTAGAGAAATACAAGCTATAATGCGAAGTACATTAGAGAAGCTCTGAACAATGTGAAAATTGCAAAAACAGTAGGGGCAGCTTTCAAACCTGCCCTTGCTTAAAACAACGAAAGTCAGGCGAGTTTTCAAAATAAAGAGAGCTTTGCTCTGAAGCAAAACCTCAGCATTTTCGTAAACGAGAAAGATCGCTCATCGACAATCGAATAAAACAATCAGTTCAGCTAAAAATCACACGGTCTGCACACAAAAAAGCTGCACCATATTGTTTTCTTTTTGGGAGGGGGGTGCGGGGGGAACCTTTTTTTTTGCAAAAAGAAAAAAGGTTCCCCCCGCGCAAAGCTCAAAAATTAGCTTTAGCGCGCAAGACCGTTTTGGTATTGCTCGCATTTAGGCCCGTTTTCGGCGAATATCATGGCTCTGGATTAGTCCAGAGCCTTTTTTGTGAGACAAAAATCGTGTGTGTTTCAACGACTATCATTGTTATACTGGCTTTTGGCGTGCTTTGTACCGCTGTATTCCTATATACACGAATAAAGTTCGCTGGCGTTTACGGTTTAATTACTAAAGTCCTAGCTAGCCTATGCTTTGTAGCCCTTGCACTCTATGCGAGCTACCAAACGAAGGAAACTTACGCGTTCTTAATCCTAGGCGGCCTTATTTTAGGTTTAATCGGCGATGCGTTTTTGGATCTACGCCAGATTTACCAAAACGAACGCGCGATCTACACAAGCGCGGGGATGATCGCCTTTAGTCTTGGACACCTCCCCTTTATTGGCGCTATCTATAATGATGCGCAGCTTAGCCCCACGCACCTACTCATGGCCGCAGGAGCGGCTGCAATCTTTGCCACAACCGCCATGTTCCTTGAAAAACCCCTAAACCTTGTATACGGGAAGTTTAAAGTCATAAGCTCGCTGTATGCTTGGATACTCTCAATGATGACGGCTTGCGCTCTGATCGCCGCCTTCATGCAAAATTTCGAATCTACGCGATACAACGTCTTGGCAATCGCTGGAATACTATTCATAGCCTCCGATCTCATTCTCTCGGGCATCTACTTCGATCGGGAAGGACGAAAAAACACGCCCAAAGCTGTATTTTACAATCACTTAACATACTACGGCGCTCAGTTCCTCATCGCCATGAGTATTTGCCTGTAACCTGGAGCGTAAAAATATTGTTAGCTAAAAGCAACAGCGAAAACGTTCAATTCGTCGAGGTTGCACTAGACCTACCACTCCCGCAAACCTTTACCTACGCTGTACAAGACGCAGCAAAACGCCTGCGCGTCGGTACACTCGTTCAGGTGCCATTTCGGCAAAAAACCATGTCGGGCATCATACTAAAAGTCTACGACCATGCCCCAAAAGTATCCTACAAAATCCGCAAAGTTTCTGCGATCGTCAAAGACTTCCCACTGCTAACCCCGCCGATGGTGCAGATGCTAAGCTTCATGGCAAGCTACTATCATGAACCCATTGGCTTATGCATTAATCTTGCCATACCACACGGTTTGATGCGTGATGGAACTTGTGTTTACCAGTGGGGCCGCGCCCCCCGACCAGAGGATGGCTTAAGCGATGAAGAGTGCAAAAACCTAGAAAAAGTGGCTGAACTTTTGGCAGAAAACGCGTTAACAGCCTCAGAGCTCTGTAAATCAGCGAACATCAGCTACTTTCAACTCGACGCCTGGCTCGATAAAGGCATAGTCCACGGAAATTGGAAACTTGAACAGAAACGCCGCGAAGAAAGTAGCGTCATCTATATTGAAGCCATCAAGGACGTCGAATCCAAGCGAAAACTCGGGACAAAGCAAGAAAGCATTCTGCAGCTCATCAAAACACAAGGACGACTCACAACAACAACACTAAACCAGCACTTTGGTTACTGCGGAAACATCGTTCGGCGACTCGAAGAACTCGGCCTTGTTCGTAGCTATGAAGAGACTCAACACCGTTTTTCATTCGATGATTGCGTCACAGAGTCGAATGTTATTTCGCTTAGCGATGAGCAAAATGAAGCCATCGAAAGCATTCTAGCGCAAAACGGCTTTAAGGGCTTTTTACTACACGGCGTTACAGGATCAGGAAAAACCGAAGTCTACCTCCGCGTCATGGAGCAGTTGCGAAACAAAGGCAAAGGCGCACTGCTTATTCTTCCTGAAATATCCCTCACCCCTCAGTTTTGCGCGATATTCCGTGGACGCTTCGGTGACGACGTCGCCGTTCTACACAGCCAGCTCTCGGAGGCAGAGCGCTTCGACGCATGGGCCCGCATACAAAGCGGACGCGTTCACATCGCCCTAGGCGCGCGCTCAGCACTTTTTGCACCCGTACAAAATCTCGGCCTTATCGTCGTTGACGAGGAGCACGACGGCTCTTTTAAACAATCCGAAAGCCCGCGATACCACGCACGCGACATGGCGCTAGTACTGGGAAAACAATGGGACTGCCCCGTAATATTAGGCTCTGCAACCCCCTCACTCGAATCCTTCACCAAAGCCAAAAATGGCAAACTCCACTACCTCAGCCTCTGCGAACGCCCACTAGCTCGCCCCATGCCAGAGCTAAAAATCATCGACATGAGCAGCCAAAACCGCAAGCAACTCGACCCCGACCTTGCGGCAACCCTCGATGCCGACGCACGCATCCAAATCGAACTCGAACAACGCCTCATAAGCCCCGAACTCTGTGAAGCCATCACCCAAACGCTTGAACGCCGCGAACAAGTCATCGTCTTTCTCAACCGCCGCGGTTACTCGACCTTTATACAATGCGACTACTGCGGCCACGCCATCTATTGCCCACATTGCGCCGTCAGCCTAACCTACCACCAATACGCCAAACAACTCCGCTGCCACTATTGCAACTACGAACAAGCCATCCCCGAGCACTGCCCCAAATGCCTACGCCCAGACCTCGGACGCCTCGGTTACGGCACCGAACGCCTCGTCGGCATACTACAAAAACGCTTCCCCACCGCCCAAATCGAACGCCTCGATCGCGACCGCGCCTCCGCCGCAGGACTGCGCAACATCCTCGATCGCTTTAGAACCGGCAGCCTCGACATTCTCGTTGGCACACAAATGCTCGCCAAAGGCCACGACATCCACAACGTCACCCTCGTAGGCGTCATCTCCGCCGACCTCAGCCTCAACTTCCCCGACTTCCGCGCCTCCGAACGCTGCTTCCAAATCCTAACCCAAGTCGCCGGCCGCGCAGGCCGCGGCAACCGCCAAGGTCGCGTTCTCATCCAAAGCCTCGTACCCGAACACCCCGTACTAAAAGCCGTCATCGCAAGCGATTACAACACTTTCGCACTCAACGAACTACGCCTACGCCACGCACTCGCCTACCCTCCATTCCACTCCCTCATCCTCATTCGCATCGAAGGCGAAGACATCTCCTCCGTCGAACGACTCGCCCAATTTCTCGCCCAAATCGCACGCCGCCACAGCCCAAAAGATGGCGTCGCACTAGGCCCCGCACCCGCACCAATACTCATATTGCGCGGAAACAGCCGCTACCAAATCATGCTCAAACACCAACACCGTTCACAACTCCACACATGGCTGCAAAAAATACAACACCACAGCAACAACATTCGAAAAAATTTCGCTAAAATAAAAGTTATCATCGATATCGACCCCCTCGACATGATGTAAACTTTTTCGCGGGGGGCTCAACGCCCCCCTACGCGCAAGCTTCCCTTAAAATAAGCCAGTTCGCGCAACAGTTTGTGCGTCGTTTTGCCTAATCGGCAAACCACCGCACAAACTGCGCTCACTGACTTCTTTTGCGGGCGATCTTGCGCTACCCCCCAGTCTCAAACCTTGGCTTTAAGCTTAAACTGAATTAAACCCCACGCTAGCTTAAAAAAATAGACGCACAAAATCAGTTTCAAGCCAAAATCATACGCTTTTTTAATGCCTAAACACACGATAACTGATTTTTTCATACCCATAGAGCAACAGGCCGATACGACGATTGCGCGCTCCATGATCATAGAAAAAATACGCCTTGTAAACGAAGAATCGATATTTTATAGCATAGAATCGAGCATATATCGCTCTTTTTGCGAAAATAACCCTTGGGCTAGAAGAAACCTCATTATCTTTGCACAAAGCTACGCGCTTATGAAAAACGACGCGGGGCTGCACCAACGAATAAAAGCGGCATACGCCTGCGAAAGCACAAACGAAACGCTCGCCAGTATTCTAACACCGTGTACGCGCGCTTTTCTAAGTGATTATGGCCCGCACCGCCGCGCGCTCGCGCCAGAGCCCGAATCATGGGTTGCACGCATTTTAGGAAAACCCTTGGGAGTCCAAAAAGCGATGGCGCGCACGGCAAAACACACGAATTTACAAGCACTGCTAAGATCTAGTGAACCCTCAGTGGTACAAATCCTTTGCGAAAACCCGCGCATAAAAGAAGCAGATATCATTTTTATTGCCAGTAGACAGCCCTGTGTTTACGAGGCTTTGCGCTGTATTCTAGAATCCAAGCACATATTTCAATACGAAGTACGCAGCGCCATCGCCCATAACCCCTACCTCGCCGTTGGAGACTGCTTGCGTCTGCTACCAACTTTAGGCACAAATACGCTAAAAAGTCTTGCAGCACAAAACTTGATGCACCCTATCGTCATTAGCACT
>Ga0265293_10006392_pt1 | contig 18908 bp, 14 predicted proteins | sample Munlanlewell138R_FD_192505 | JGI IMG/M metagenome (GOLD analysis project Ga0265293, IMG submission 192505) | Leachate microbial communities from a municipal landfill in Southern Ontario, Canada - Leachate well 138R | ecosystem: Engineered > Solid waste > Landfill > Unclassified | place: Canada... | reverse complement strand
CACACGAATACAACATGACCACCATCATCAATACGCACGACATGAACTCTGTCATGGCCATTGGTGAAAAACTGGTTTTCCTGTATCAGGGGAAAAAAGAATGGGAAGGGAGCCGGGATGACATCCTCCATGCAGACAACAAGCCGCTGAACGACTTTGTGTTTGCTTCTGAAATGGCACGTCTTTTAAAGAATCCTATATCCTGAAACGGATGCCCAGTTCCACCTTGAACTGTGTGGGCTGTATGGTCCTGATGCTCTTTGGCTGGTTGTTGTCAAAATAGTGGGAAACCGTAGGTTCAAGGTAGATCCCCATAAATTCAGACCATTTGTATTCGATCCCAAGTCCTCCGTAAACAGACCATTGAAGTCCCTGAACGGGAACGTATTGGCGGGTAGCCACATCGTTGAGCTGACAGATGTATTCATCGGCCACGGCCCTGTCTACGGCACCGCCTCCGACCGCATAAACGGTCAGGTGGGGGGTGTTGACCGCCTTGAAGTAAATGCTTACGGGAATCCCAATGTAATGGGTGTTCTGGTTCACCACGTAAGACTTGTCCGCCGTATGTACCTGATATTCACCCCTTAGCAATGTGTATGTCAAAGAGGCTCCAACCGACAGCCATTTGTTGAATTCCTTTTGTACATTGATCCCGGCAGAGATAGGCGTTGAAAAATGTGCCGAGATCCTGTTCATGTCGTCGTCGTCAAAATGGGGTGTCATATAATCGGGGATCCCCAGGTTGGAAAGGTCGCTGCCTGCCAGGCTGAGAGGTGTTTCCCATTTGGTGGTGTAGGTGGAAGGGGTGAACAGGTATGTGCCGTTGATGGCTCCCTGGTACGAGAAATTGGCGGCCGTGATCCATTTTTTGTTTAACCTGATACGTTTGGGAGGGTCGACCGGGAACAGGCCGTTTTGCGCCTTGTTATTCTCGGGGAGCGCATCCTGAACAGCCATGTCCCTGTGTACGGGAGTCTCTTCCCTTGCCACATCCGCCGGTTCTCCGGCAACCTGTTCCGGGGCGGCTGCGCCTGAAGGAACAACGTACAGTTCAGAAGTGGACGGGATCCGGGAGGCACTGCGTAACTTATCCAATTGGGCCCGGGCATAGAGAGGTGTGATCTCCCTGCGAGATGCCGGGATATCAATCCCTGCCATAGGTTCCCTGATCACACGAAGGGTTTCCAGAGGGGCCGGGGCGCGGTTGATCCCCGGGCTGATCAGGAACAGCAACAACAGCAGACCTGCTGCAGCGGCCGATCCCACGACGACAAACCGTCTGCGCCTGAGAAGCATCGTACGGGCAGTCATGCGTGCGGCAAGTCCTTCCCAGTCCCCGGTTTCCCCGGGAAACGAGAGGTTGTGCAGTTTCTCCCGGATTTGATTTTCAAAAAGATTCTCACTCATAGGCCAACGGGCTTAAGGGTTTGTCAACAGTCATATAAGTCCTTCCGAAAAATTTAGGTCCGTGCTCCAGGATCTCATCCTGCGTGAGCCGGAAGGTGGGCAGCATAAAATGTACGTATAAGGTTTCCGGCAGGTATACCGGGTTGTGGTGTTCTCCGTAAGCGTTAAAAACGACCCTGAATTCCTGGGAAATGGGGAAGGCGGTCGTTTGCACGGAAAAAGAACCGTCTTCTTCCGTAAAGACAGGGGTTTCCGTCCGGAGGTTTACCGAAATACCGGGGACCGGTTCCAGTGAAATGGAATCTGTGGTCTTCCCCTGTATGATGAAAAAGGCATGGGGGTATTCCCGGGTTGCCAGTGAATCGGGCTTTAGCGGGTCGTCCCGGAATGGTATCGAATCTGCACACGAGGCCAGGAGCCCCGCAAACATAACAGCTATGAGACACATCCTTTTCATTTCAGATCATTCAGTTTATGCTGAAGCCACGCCCTTGCCCTGGAATACTGCGAACGTGAAGTGCTTTCACTTATCTTCAATATTTCTGCAATTTCATTATGTGAATATCCCTCAACGGCATACATATTAAAAATGGTACGGAATCCGGACGGCATCTGTTCTATGCATCGCAAAATGTCTCCTGCAGAAATATTTTCAAGGATTTGTCCGGTCGTTACGGATTTTCCTGCCGAGTTTTCAATTTGTTCGCTGTAACGCAAGGCATCGTTCTTGCGCAGATAGGAAAGCGAAATATTTACAAATATTTTCCGCGCCCAACCTTCAAAAGAACCTGTTCCCGCATACGTTCCTATCTTTTCAAACAAAACGACAAATCCGTCCTGCACAATATCCCGGGCGGTCTCCCGGTTGCCTGTATATCTTTGACAGACCGCCAGCATTTTTGAAAAGAGACGCTCATATATAACACGTTGTGCCGCCGCATCCTTTTTTCTGCAGGCAGCAATGAGGTCACTTTCCGGAGTGTCTTTATTTAGATGAGAATTACGGCCGGAATGTTGCATGGATGTAAGAAAATTCTACAGGCTTAAGCAAAAGTAAAATAAATAATTGAATTGAACGAATTATGGTAACTTTGCAATTCCCGCAACACTTTGTAACCATGTGGAAGTATATTTTTTTGTCAATATCCGTGATGGTGCTCACTTCGTGCGGATACCGGGCAGAGGTGGCTGCCGAGGAATCCCGGATGTTGTTCCATCAGGGACTGAAAGCGTATTACCTGGGGGATATGTCCCAGGCGGAGGATTCTTTCAGGCGGGTCGTGTCCAGAAACAGGAACAACGATGCTGCCTATTATTACCTGGCCCAGATAGCCGGTTTTTCCGGGAATTGGGACGAGGCCCGAGACCATCTGCAAAAAGCACTGAAACTGCAACCCGATAATTACTGGTATCGTCTTCAACAGGCCAAACTGGCTGTTGCTTCGGGAAATAGCGGACAGGCAGAAGCGCTCTACGAATCGCTTTGGCAGGATTATCCGCAGAAAACCGAATTGCTATACGACAGGATCAGCCTGTTTATGACAAACGGAAGATCAGACAGGGCCCTCGCACTTCTGGACACCCTGGAGAAACGGGACGGGGTGAGCGAATCGAGCGTTATGTTCCGGTTCAATCTGTTGATGGAGCAAGACAAGGAAGCGGCTATACAAATGCTGACCGAACATGCACGAAACAACCCTTCTCCCCGGGTGTTAAGCATCATGGGAGATGTCAGGGCCGGGGAAGGGGAAATAGACCAGGCCATGGCATATTATCAAAGCGCCCTGGAGGGAGATCCCACCTTTATGCCGGCCGTCTTCGGTCTGGCCGAAACATACAGGCTTAAAAGGCAATTTGACAAGTATTTCGAGTACATGAATTTGTTCCTTGCTTATCCCGACGTGGATGCCGCGATGAAAACAGATTACCTGAAACAGATCCTGGAGGCCCGGAGTTTTGTGGGGACATTCCATCCCCAGGTAGACACCCTGTTCATCAATGCACGTGAGGCTCATCCCGTGGACAGCACATTGTCCTATATGTACGCGGGATTTCTTATACAGACAGAGAAACCGGGCCGTGCCCTGGAGGTGGTCAGGGAAAATCTGGAACATTATCCGGGGGATTTTCAGGCATGGTATCAGACACTCGGGGTTATATATTACCTGAAGGACTGGCCTTTGCTGAGCGAATACGGGGAAAGGGCCCTGGAGGTCTTTCCGGACAACACCGATTTCGCAAGCCTGTACGGATTGGCTCTTTGGCAAAACGGGCAGCTGGAGGATGCCATTGCCCGTTTTGAACGTATACTGACGCTTCTGAACAAGACAGATACCCGTAACAGGATCCAGACCATGTCTTTGCTGGGGGACCTGTATCACGAGAAAGGAGACAGGGAACATTCTTTTGCCATGTATGAAGAAGTGCTCAGACTGGACCGGAATCATTTACCTGTTCTGAACAATTATGCCTATTACCTTTCACTGGAAGGGGAGCAGCTTGAAAAAGCCTTGTCCATGAGCCGGATAACCATTGACGAAGAACCCAACAACGCCACCTATCTGGATACCTACGGATGGATACTGCACCTGTTGGGACGATCATCAGAAGCCCGGAACATATTCCGGCAGGCACTGGCTTACGGAGGGAAGGAAAGTGCCGAGATCCTGAACCATTACGGAGATGTTCTGAACACCCTGAACGAACCGCTCATGGCCATTGTGTACTGGCAACAGGCCTACGACATGGAACCCAGGGAAGAAATACGGAATAAAATTGAAGCCAACCGAAAAACAGGACAATAGAACATGAAGCGCACGCTGCTGATCGTATCTGTTCTGTGCACCCTTTCAGGACTCCTTCGGGCCCAGAACGTGGAAGATCTGCAGGCCAGGAACCGCAGGCTGCAGGAAGAGATCGCCACGCTCGAAGAAAGGATCTCATCGACCGCAGACAATATTAAAGGACAACTGAACCGGTACCGGCTGGGGCAACGTTTGTTGTCCAGCAGGCAGGAATTGATCAGGGGCATGGAAACGGAGCTGGCAAGGCTGAACGGCGACATTGCTCAGAAAAACAGGATGATCGTTGCCCTGAAACAGGAGCGGGAAGAGCTGACGACCGCATATCGGGCCCTGTTGCAGCAGGCCTACCGGCACCGGGACAAAAAGTTATGGATCATGCACGTGCTTTCCAGCGAGAGCGCGGCACAGGCATACCGCAGATGGCGGTACTTCCGCAATTACAGTGATTATATGCGGATGCAGGAAAAAAAGATCCGGCAAACGGAAGAACAATTGCAAAGTGAGGAAACCAGGCTGGTCGCCCTGCATCAGGAGCGCGTAGTGGCCAGGGACCGGCTGGCCGTGGAAATTGACAGGATGGAGCGCGACCAGAGGACACTGGACGACAATATCCGAAAATTAAGGCAAAACGAGAAACAATTGCGGGACGAGCTGCAAAAGCGCATCAGGGAACAACGGAGCCTGGACCGGCAGATCCGCGAAGCGCTCGCCGCCCTGGAAAAGAAAGATGCTGCCCGGGACAGCGAAGCCATCGAGGCGGCACGTGTACTATCGGCAGATTTTGCCGCCAACAAGGGCAATTTGCCCTGGCCATTGAAAGGGGCGATCGTGCTGGAGCGTTTTGGAAGGATCACGGATTCCCGCTGGGGATTTACATTCGACAACAAAGGCGTTACGATTTCCGGGACAAAAGGCGGTGACGTAAGTGCCGTATTCAACGGTACAGTGGCCAGTGTCTGGATGGACAACCGGGACAGTTACCTGATCAGGATCCTGGTTACGCACGGAGAGTACAGTACCATATACTGCCACATGGTGGATGTGGTGGTGAAGGAAGGCGACAAGGTCGTGACCGGGCAGAAATTGGGAACCCTTTCGCCCCTTGGGGAGGGGAACAGTTATTTTCAGTTGTTGCGTAACGGTGTTCCCGTCAACCCGGCTGACTGGTGCCGATAAATTCCCTTATCACAGAAGCATAGGGTATATAACGTTCATCCGCCGGATGCACCGGTGTGAAATAACTAAGGAAATTCAACAACCTGATGGCTTCCGGATAGGCTTCGGACATGGGGGGAATACGGTGCAGAAGCGGTTCGGCATGCGATTTCAGCACAGCCAGTTCATAGGGCAGGGCCGAGTTGAACATAACGTCTGCTTCTTCCTGGAAAGGAAATATGTTCTTTCGCTCTCCGTAGCTGATGCTGGGCCAGCGAAGAATTGTTTCTTCGGCGGTCAGTCCGCGAAATTGCGAATCCCTGACCATTCTGCGCAGCATGCGGGTGTCGGTGGTTGAAATGCGGTTGTTTTCGTCCATAGACAGGGACGTCAGGGCCGAGGCGTAGATCTTGTATTTGTTGCGGGAGGGGACGTCGTGGGTCAGGACCGGGTTCAGCGCATGGATCCCTTCCATGATCAGGATCTCGTTTTCTCCCAGTTTCAGTTTTTTTCCGCTGAAGGTTCTTTGTCCGGTAAGAAAATCAAAAGTGGGGATCTCCACTTCTTTTCCTTCCATGAGGTCAAAAAGCTGTTTATTGAGAAAAGATACGTCAAGAGCTGCTACCGATTCAAAATCGTATGCTCCTTTTTCGTCCCGCGGGGTATCTTCCCGGTTCACGAAATAATTATCCATCTCGAGCACTACCGGTTTCATGCCCAGCACTTTCAGCTGTGTGGAAATTCTTTTGGACGTGGTGGTTTTTCCGCTGCTCGAGGGGCCTGCCAAAAGGACCAGTTTGATGGTTTCTTTTTTGGCATAGATACGGTCGGCAATGTCTGCATACCTTCTGCCGTGAAAAGCCTCTCCGGTAAGAATAAGGTCTTTCACCTGCCCGCTTTGAATTTTTCTGTTAAGGCTTCCTATGTCCTTAATTCCCATAATATTGCCCCAGTGAACGTATTCCTCAAAGATTTCCACCAATTTGTTGAGTTTGGGAATCCCGTCCAGTTTGCCGGGATCGTCAGGGATGGGGTACTGAAGCAGAAAGCCTTTGTGGAAACGGCACAGGCTGAACAATTTCAGATAGCCCGTAGAGGGGACAAGAGGTCCGTAAAAAGTATCGGCATAGTCATCCAGGAAATAGACTGAAGTGAAAAAATGACCCCGGGTTTCCTGCAAAAGCGCTTTTTGGGGAAGACCGCCGCCGGCGAATATTTTCTGCGCGTCGCCGGTACACATTTTCTCTCTGCGGAACGGGATGTCTTTGTCGACAATACGTTTCATGGCTGCGTAGATCAGGGACATGTCCAGGTCTGTTTCTTCCCGGTTGTCCGGGAAGACCAGATCGCAGTACAGGGAATTTCCCACGGAATAGGAGATCCGCAGTTTTGCCTCGGGGAAAACCTCTCTTACCGCTTTCTGTAAAACGAAAGAAAGGGAACGTATGTATGTCCTCCTGCCGTCAGGGTGCGAATAATCAATAAATTTGATATCATGGGGGTTGTACAGTTCAAAATTCAGGCTCTTAAGTCTGTTATCCACGAGTGCGGCCAGGTGTTTGCCGGCGTTGTCGCCATTCCACTCCCGGTTGATTTCCTGCAATGTTTTCATAAATCTTCTGTTTTAAGCCACCCTTTGAGCAATCTGCCTGTATAGGACTGCAAATTCTCTGCCATTACTTCAGGCGTACCGCAGCCCACCACCTGTCCGCCATCTCCTCCTCCTTCCGGGCCCAGATCGATAATGTAATCTGCAGATCTGATTATATCGGGATGGTGTTCAATGATCAGGACCGTGTTACCTTTATCTGTAAGCTGGTGCAATATATTGAGCAGTACCCTCACGTCTTCAAAATGAAGACCGGTTGTGGGTTCATCCAGGATGTAGAGGGTGTTGCCCGTGGAGGTTCGGGACAATTCAGCCGCCAGTTTAACCCGTTGACACTCACCTCCGCTCAGGGTGGTGGAGGGTTGTCCCAGTTTGATGTACCCGAGTCCCACGTCCTGGAGCGTTTTGATTTTCTGAATGATGGAGGGAACGTGTTTGAAAAACTCCACCGCTTCATTGACCGGCATATCCAGGACCTCGTATATGTTCCTGTTCTTGTAACGCACTGCCAGCGTGTCGCTTTTGTATCGTTTTCCCTGGCACTCGGGACAGGTAATATGGACGTCGGGCAGAAAGTTCATTTCAATGACCTGCACCCCGGCACCCCGGCAGACCTCACAGCGGCCTCCCTTAATATTGAATGAAAAACGGGAGGATTTGAAGCCGCGCGTTTTGGCATCGGGAGATGCCGCGAACAGTTTGCGTATTTCTGCGAAAACATTGGTGTAGGTGGCCGGATTGCTTCGGGGTGTTTTTCCGATGGGGGACTGGTCAACTTCCACGACCTTGTCCAGGAACTCGATCCCGCTTACGGATCCGTGAGGGAGGGCATGTTTTTTTGAACGGTAGAATTTTCTTGTAAGCACCGGCAGAAGGGTGTCGTTTACCAGGGTGGATTTGCCGCTTCCGCTCACCCCGGTGACACAGATAAAACAGCCCAGGGGAAAATCAACCGTAATGTCTTTCAGGTTGTTGCCCGTTGCCCCAGAGATACGCAGCAGGTGTCCGTTTCCTTTCCTGCGTGCAACAGGTACCGGGATGCTCCGTTCTCCCCTCAGGTATTGCCAGGTGAGGCTTTCGGGGCGGGAACGTTCCAAAAAAGCATCCATGGGTCCTGAATAAAGCAGTTTACCTCCCTTGCGCCCCGCTCCGGGACCCAGATCAACCAGCCAGTCGGCACTCCGGATGGTTTCTTCGTCATGTTCCACAACGATCACAGAATTGCCGGCATCGCGCAATTTCATCAGGGCCTGTATCAACCTTCGGTTATCACGCTGGTGTAGTCCAATGCTTGGTTCATCCAGGATATACAGCACGTTGACCAGGCTGGATCCTATCTGTGTAGCCAGTCGGATCCGCTGGCTTTCTCCTCCGCTGAGCGTACGTGTGCCGCGGTCCAGTGAAAGATACGACAGTCCCACATCCAGCAAAAACTGCAACCTGTCCCGGATCTCTTTCAGGACATCCCGGGCAACTGCCATCTGACGCGGAGACAACTGTTCTTCAACCCGGTCGAGCCAGTCTGCGAGGGGTTGAATATCCATTGCCGAGAGCTGGGCAATGGTTTTTCCTGCAAACCGAAAACACAGGGCAGTCTCGTTCAGACGCGTTCCGTGGCATACGGGGCATTCGACCTCTTCCAGGTATCGTTCCCTGGAGATGGTCTTGCCCTCCTGTTCTCCGTTCATTTGTTCCATGCGGCTGATCAGTCCGGGAAAGGTAATGGTATAGGTTCCTCCTACCGGGGAGTGCACGTAAATAAGCTCTTCGCTGCCATACAACAGTGTATCCATACCCTCTTCCGGGATTTGACCGATAGGCGTATGCAGCGTAAACCCGAATTTTTTTGCTACCCCTTCCAGGTGATGAAAGAGCGTGTTGTCCCTGAATTTCCCGAAAGGTTCCATGCCTCCCTGGGAGATAGAGAGGGAGGTGTCGGGAATGATCTTTTTGAGGTCAATCCGGGTGGTAAATCCCAGGCCCTTACATTTTGGGCAGGCTCCAACGGGAGAGTTGAACGAAAAACTGTGAGGAGCCGGTTCGGGAATAGACATCCCGCTTTCCGGGCACATGAGGTGTTTGCTGAAGTGACTGATCTCCCCGCTGTCGGGGTTCAGAACGGAAAACGATCCGTTCCCGTGATATAATGCCGTATTTACAGAATCGCGCAACCGTGCCAGGGAGGCGTTGTCCGGATCCGGACCTGCAGCGGGGATGAGTTTATCAATTACAATTTCAATAAAGTGGGCCTTGTAGCGGTCCAGCATCATGTTGTGGGAGATCTGGGTAATGGTCCCGTCAATGCGCACCTCGAGGAATCCTTTTTTCAGCACCTGGTCCAGCAGTTCGCGGTAATGACCTTTCCTTCCCCTGACCACCGGAGAAAGCAGGATACATTTTTTCCCGCCGAATTGCCGGGCGATCAGCGATACCATCTGTTCGGCGGTGTAACGTATCATGGGTTTTCCCGTAGCCGGAGAGTAAGCGATGGAAGCCCTGGCATACAGCAGGCGCAGGAAATCGTATATCTCGGTGACCGTTCCCACCGTGGAACGTGGGTTGCGGGTGGTGGTTTTCTGTTCAATCGCTATGATCGGGCTCAGGCCCGAAATATGATCCACGTCGGGACGTTGCAAGGTTCCCAGGAATTGCCGCGCGTAGGAAGAAAGTGTTTCCAGGTAGCGACGTTGTCCCTCTGCATGGAGGGTATCGAAGGCGAGTGAGGATTTTCCGCTGCCGCTAAGGCCTGTGATGATACATAATGCGTGGCGCGGAATGTCAAGACTGATGTTTTTAAGGTTGTTGACCCTTGCGCCCTCTATCTTAATAAAACTCCCGGGCATGGCCATCAATATAAATGTTGCAGGTACGGATTGTTAGCGCATTCATCCGCCAGCGTGGAGGAGGGCCCGTGTCCCGGGTAGATGACCGTTTGGGGAGGCAGGGGTCGTATTTTGCGTGACAGGGATGTCATAAGATCGTCGTAATCACCGCCAGGCAGGTCTGTGCGACCCACACTGCCTGCAAACAGCAGGTCTCCGGTGAACAAAGTTCCCCCGATAGGGTCGTACAGGCAGATGCTGCCCGGACTGTGCCCCGGGGTATGGATCACTTTGAGTTCCGTCTTCCCGAAAGTCAGGGTCTCCCCGTCTTTGAGGGGAACAAAACCGGGGCCGGGCTGTATCATGCTGAAGCCGAACAGGAGGGCGTGTGAGGCGGCCCTTTGCATTATGTCGCTTTCCAGGGGGTGGATACGTAGCGGGATGTTGAATTCCTGCTGTAAAAATACAAGGCCCATTAAATGATCAAAATGACAATGGGTGTTGACTATGTATTGAAGTTTCAGGTTGTTGTTCCTGATATAATTGGCCAGTCGTTGTTCTTCGGTTGGGCCGAAACAGCCCGGATCTATGACAAGACATTCCCCCGTCTGGTCATGAACCAGGTAGCAACAGGTTCGCAATGCGTTGAAATAAAACGTTTTAATCTCCATTTTGTCAATTTTGTGTACCTTCCAGCATGGGAACAAATCTGTAAGGACCGAAATCTTCTGTCAGGTATTCCTTTTCCCCCGTCCTGGTGATCCGCAGCATACGTTGCTGGGGATGCCCGACCGGCACGACCATTTTTCCCCCAATGTCCAGTTGCTCCTTCAGTTTTGAGGGAATGTCCGGAGCTCCGCAGGCAACCAGGATCCCTTTGAAGGGGGCGAACTGGGGGAGGCCTGAAAATCCGTCGCCGTAAAAAAGTCCGGAAGGGTCGAATCCCGATGCCACAAGGTTCTTCTGCGCCTGTATGTACAATTCCCTGATCCTTTCAATGGAGTACACATAATAACCCATGGCCAGAAGGACAGCTGCCTGGTAGCCGCAACCCGTACCAATTTCCAGCACTTTGTCTCGTTTGCGGCAATCCAGCAGATGGGTCTGCATGGCTACGGTGTAAGGTTGGGAGATGGTCTGGCGGGCAGCGATGGGGAGGGGTTTATCCTTATAGGCCAGATGTTCCAGACCCTTGTCCACGAACAGGTGGCGCGGAACAAGATCCATGGCTTTCAGGACTTCCGGGTGAAACCCGAATTTTCGCGCCAACTCCTCTGTCAGCAGTCTTCTTTGTCCTTTCTGTCTCAGGGTGTCGGGCATCGGCAAAACTCCAGGGGCAAATGAGTAAGCCCCCTCTCTCTGCAGAGAGGAGGCTTAAGTAACGTTTAGGTAAATGGGTCTATTTGTCTAAAAATCTTAATGAAGGATCTATCTGGTATGCTTTGTCCTTGTATTCAGCGGCCTTGGCATTCTCGTTCAGACGAGCATATGCAACACCGGTGGCATACAGCACATTAGCATCATTCTGGTCCAGGTTCTTGAGAACGTTGACGGCCTCTTTCACCTGGTTCTTGTTCAATAAGGCAATGGCATAATTGATGTCCTTCTTGTCTGACAACAGGCGGATAGCTCTGTCGTTGTCGTTCTGATAGACGGCAAGAACTCCGCGGTAATACTGCGTAACGTCCTCATCGGAAATGGCATTCAGCGCAGAGGCGGCTTCGTTGTACTGACCCTGTTTCATGGCAATGCAGGCGCGTTGCAGTTCGATCATATCCTTTTCTTTCTGCTCGTCGGCAACCAGGATTCCTTCGGCAAGCGTATTCCTTGCAGCGTCCAGATCGTTCTTTTCGATTTGGTAGTAAGCCATGTTGATGTAAAGTTCAACGGCATCAGGGTAGCGCTCCAGACCTCTCTTGTAGAGTGCGATGGCCTGATCGGGTTCCAGATCCATGGCGGCCTGGATGATATCGTTGGGGGTCAGGTATTCCGGCTGGTTGTCGGCGATCACACGAATTTCTTCCGCAGTCAGCTTGATGGGTTCAAACCTGACCGATACCGAGCCGTAACGAAGCAGCGGAAGCATCAGGTTTTTGACTTCGGCATTCGAGGCGATCTCGGCCCTGATCTGCCTTTCGGCTTCAACAGGATTGGATGCCAGGCGCAGGAATCTTTCGGCCAGCTGGTCCTTGTTGCTGACGTTTGATTCTTTCATTGCCGTGTAGAATTCATTCCAGAATCCCATGCCCGATGTGCTGGTAACCGTCCAGGCACTGGCGGGGACTTCTTTTGAATATCCCTGATCTTTCAATGCCTGGGCAAAGAAATTGCGGGTATTGTCGGCACGTCTTTTTGCCAGCGGGTCATTGATACGGGCTGTCCCTTCCGGAGAAGCGTTGCCCTCGACATCGATGCGTGTAATGTGGAAATCATCGCGGGTGATCAGCTGTCTGAGAGAATTCAGTGTGCGGGTGATCTCGGGCTGTGTGGCAATGGTACGTGTTACGGTATAGCCGTTTACCGGGAAATAGATCTTTCCCTTCAGCGCTGCCCTGGCATCGGATTCGGATGCTATGTGTGCCATATACACAGGCAATACGGGTGTTAGCGGAACAGCAACGCCCCAGCTGCACAGCGGCAATACCATTTCTTCCTTGCTAAGGCAGTTGTGAATCCACGCCTTTGTCTGCAAGGTAGCCGTGGCCAGTCCGTCATGATAGAGGATCGTGGTACTGTAGCACAGGACCTGGGGTACCGACCAGTCAACTACGGGGTAGTCAGTGTCCACCACATTGAATCCCTGAACGGTATAATAAGGAAGTTCCATTACGTCTCCGTTGGCATACAGGATGGATGGCATTATGCAGAAAGTGATCCTCTTTTCGAAATAATCGGCGGGGACTTCCACACAGAATGAAACCTTAACGGTCCCGTTCTGCTGAATGTCAAAAACCGGTTCTCCGCAGACGATCCCTGAATAATCGGCAGGGATCCTCGTTGTTGCGCAGGATGCCGCTATTAATGACACCGCAGCGAGGATAAGAATATTCAATATTTTCTTCATGGTTAAATAAGATTATGAATAGTAGACATCTATAGGGTTATATGCAAAGTTATGTAAAATATTTCCACGTAACAACAATTTTTGTTAATTACCTGTTAATTGTTTTCAGGGCGTAAAAAATGCGTATATTTGCTATGGATAAATCATTGTGTATGCATATAGCTGTTGCAGGAAACATAGGGAGCGGAAAAACCACCCTCACAAGACTTCTTTCAAAACATTACGGGTGGGTCCCCAAATATGAAGAAGTGGTAGATAATCCTTACCTGACGGATTTTTACGAAGACATGCACCGCTGGTCTTTCAACCTGCAGATATTCTTTCTGAACAGGCGCCTGGGAGGCATAGTGGAGATCCAGAAAACCGGACAGACCGTCATCCAGGACAGGACCATTTATGAAGACGCCTGTATTTTTGCAACCAACCTGCACGCCATGGGGCTGATGTCCACACGTGATTTTGACAATTACATCAGGCTCTACGAGCTGATGATCTCACTGATACCCGCACCCGATCTGATCATTTATCTGCGTGCTTCTGTTCCGACACTTGTCAAACGTATCCAGAAACGGGGAAGGGAATACGAAAATTCCATCCGGCTGGATTACCTGACGGGATTGAACGAAAGGTATGAGACCTGGATCACGAATTACGAAGGGCCCAAATTGATTTTGGAAGTAGACAACCTTCAGGTGGAGGAGAACCCGGAAGATTTCAGCAAGGTGATCGACAGGATCGATGCACGGCTCCACGGATTGTTCTGACGCCTGTCCCGCTCAGTTATTGTTTCCCGCACAAGTAATGACACGTTTTCTTAAGTATGTTGGTAAAGGCATATGGTAGTGCGGTGTGCGGTATAGAGGCCTTCACCGTGACTATAGAAGCAGATGTTTCCGCGGGCATCAATTTCTTTCTGGTAGGATTGCCCGATAGTGCGGTTCGGGAATCCCAGCAGCGCATTTCCACTGCCGTACAGTCGGTGGGGCTCCGCATTCCCTGTAAGCGGATCGTGATCAATATGGCACCGGCGGACATCCGGAAGGAAGGCTCGGCCTATGACCTGCCCCTGGCACTGGCCGTGCTGGCTGCCTCGGAACAGATCAGGGCACCGATGCTCGGGACGACCGTCTGTATGGGGGAACTGGCTCTTGACGGTGCGCTGAGGCCGGTCAGGGGGGCCCTGTCCATGGCCCTCCACGCAAGGGACAACGGGTTCAAAGCCTGTATTTTTCCTGTGGAGTCGGCCCGGGAGGCTGCCGTGGTCGAGGGGATCGACATTTATGGAGTGAGTCATCTGGCCCAGGTGCTGGATCTTACCGAGGGATTCGGCGGGGTTCCCGTCATGGAACACGATCCCGGAGTGCCACATACCCGGTCTTTGTCAGGTCATCCTGACTTTTCTCTGGTAAGGGGACAGGCGCAGGCCCGCAGGGCACTGGAAGTGGCAGCGGCCGGAGGTCACAATGTTTTGATGACAGGGCCGCCCGGAGCCGGTAAAACGTTTATGGCCCGGTGTCTGCCGGGTATATTGCCGCCTTTGTCCAGGGCGGAGGCCATGGAAACCACCCGTATCTGGTCGGTTGCAGGAATCCCCCGCGGTGAAGAAGGCCTGATGTCCACCAGGCCGTTCAGGTCCCCTCATCATACAGCATCGGTAATATCTCTTACCGGAGGCGGGTCTTCGGCCCTTCCGGGTGAGATATCCCTGGCACACAACGGGGTCCTGTATCTTGACGAGTTGCCCGAATTCCCCGGACGTGCGCTGGAAGTACTGCGACAGCCCCTGGAAGACGGGACCATACAGTTGTCGCGTGTCCGTTATAAGATTTCCTATCCCGCCCGGTTTATGCTGGTGGCCTCTATGAATCCCTGTCCCTGCGGATACCGTGGCCATCCGGTCAAAGAATGTGTCTGTACCGAATACCAGGTGCTACGCTACCTCCACAGGATATCGGGCCCGCTGCTGGACCGTATTGACATTCAGTTACAGATTAAACCGGTGGAAATGGACGACCTGATCCCTGAACAGGCAGAATCCCCGAACGCCGAATCATCTGCGGCTCTTGCCGGGTCTTCCGGGGCTCTTGCCGAATCATCTGCGGCCATCCGCCTCAGGGTGGAGAAAGCCCGGGAGATCCAGCGGGAACGGTTCGGCGGGTTGGAAGGCGTACATACCAATGCACACATGAAAACAGAACAGCTGTCTCGGTATTGTGCCCTGAACGGGAGCTGCCGTACGTTCCTGAAACAGGCGGCGCTCAGGATGCAGTTTTCTGCGCGCGCTCATCATCGCATCCTGCGTCTGGCCCGTACGATCGCGGATCTTGAGGGGGCCGTCGCCATAGAGATCCATCACCTGGCCGAAGCCATACAGTATCGTTAAAAAAAAGTATGAAGGATGATTTTGGGCAACTCATCCTCAAATAGGGCGGTTTTTGAGGACGAACGGTAGTTTTTTGGCAACTCATCCTCATTTAGGGCGGTTTTTGAGGACGAACGGTAGTTTTTTGGCAACTCATCCTCATTTAGGCCCCTTTTTGAGGACGAACGGTAGTTTTTTGGCAACTCATCCTCAAATAGGGCGGTTTTTGAGGACGAACGGTAGTTTTTTGGCAACTCATCCTCATTTAGGGCGGTTTTTGAGGACGAACGGTAGTTTTTTGGCAACTCATCCTCATTTAGGCCCCTTTTTGAGGACGAACCTGTGATTTTTGACGAACCGGTAGATTTTCCAGTATTGGCAGCACTTTCATTGAACGGGAAACACCTCCCAGTTGCTTACGCAACCGGGCCCCTCCTTCCGCAGGACGTCGAGGTTTCCCTTTTTCAATGATGGTTCCGGCCTTGCTTAGGGAGGTGGCGCTGTAAAACTACATTTCGTGAGTTTTTTCTGCAACTCATCCTCAAAAACGCCCCTAATTGAGGACGAATGATGTTTTTTTGCATAACTTTAAATTTCTAAAAAATGAACCAGTATTAATATGTACGTTCTTTCACTCATTTTATCCATTGTACTTTCTTTTGAATCATCAGTGCAACAGAGTGATGTCAAGTCTGTTCTGAAAGAGCTGGATGAAGCGATTGAAAAACAGGAGCAGTATTGCAAACCAAAAGAACTTAGAATTAAGAATCTGGTTGAGGAGCTCCAAATTTCATCGGGCCGTCCTAATGAGTTCAATATTTGTAATCAGCTTTTTGAAGAATACAAGTACTATCAATATGATTCGGCATATGTGTATGCCAGAAAACTGGAATCATTTGCAAATAAATCGGGTAAAAGAACAGATGCGGCCATAGCCCAGGCTGCCTTATTGTTTTGTTATAAATCGGTAGGGTTTTTTAATGAAGCGTTAGAGATAATTCGCAGTTTCCAGCCCGAAGAAGTGCCGGACGAGATTCTGGTCAATTTCTATGTCTTATGCGCAAGTACCTATCAAAATCTGTCTTCCTACGTGTACGGGACGCAGTATCTGACAGAAAAATATAATAAAAAAGTGCTTGAGTATTATAAACGGGCTCTTGAGTATACGTCTGATTATACATTTTATCATCATTGGATTTCTCTTGAAATAGCTCTGATTCAGGAATATTCTGACGATTTGGCCATAGATGGCAGGAAAAATCTGATCGGCTTATTCAATTTGGATGAACATCAGCTGGCGGTACAATATTCTATCCTGGCAAACGCCTGTGACTCTAAGCAGATGAATCAGGAAGCCACGTATTATCGTGCCGTATCAGCTATCTACGACATCAAGTCTTGTGTACACGAAACGACATCTGCTAAAGTATTGGCAGAATATATGTATGCTCAAAAGGATATTAATCATGCATACAGTTACATTCAGCTGGCTTTGAGAGATGCACAGTTTTATAATTCCAGGCTGAGGATGGTGGAAATCAATTCCATTTTTCCGGCCATAGAACAATCACGTTATTCCGATGTTAACAGTCAGCGTTTACTTTTCATGGTTGGCGGGTCCGTAGTTCTCTTTTTTTTGGTTTTAACACTGATCCTTCTCCTCATACTGAGTTCCAAGTCCAGGGAAATCAGAAAAGCAAATACGTTGTTGGCAAGAGTAAACAGTTTACTGAAAGAGACGAGCGTGATTAAAGACCGATATATAATGCAGTCTCTCCAGGGGAATACTTCTTTTGTGAATAATGTAGAAAAGGAATCCCTGGCAGCTATCAGAAAAATTACTACCAGGCAGTACGAAGATGCTAAGGCGATTTTGTATAATTTGGGTGTTAAGGATGAGCGGGAAAGAATATATACGGCCTTCGATACGGCCTTCCTGGCCTTGTTTCCCAATTTTATTGAAGCGTTCAATTCACTTATGAATGAAGATACCCGTATAACGCTTGACAAAAGTGGCGCTCTGCCTATGGAGGTGAGAATATTCGCTTTAATGAGACTTGGTATTGATGATCCTGCTCAAGTGGCGGAGTACCTGCATCTGTCGGTTAATACCATATATGTGTATAAAAACAAGATCAAGTCCAAAGCCTCTGTGTCAAAAGATCAGTTTGACACCCTGGTTATGGCGATTTCCAAATAACTGATCTTAACTCTCCCCTTATTCTTGCTTTCTAATAGTCAGACTATCTGATTGTTGTTTTTTTTGTCATCTAAATTCCCTTCTTAATTCGTTGATTGTATTTATCTACTTAAATACATTTGCCCTATCCGAAAGGATAAGACAGACCTGTAAAGCTAAAGCAACTAATATGAGAATTAAGAACAGATTTTTCATTTTGACATGTACGTGTGTGTTTCTTTCTGTTTCACTCACGGTAACGGCCCAGAATCTGAAAATAAGCGGGGTGGTGTCAGACGCAAGTACGAATGAGTTTCTATTGGGAGTAACCGTAATGGTAAGGGGCACTTCCAATGGAACCACCACAGGCGCTGATGGAAAATACACTCTTGTAGTCTCTGAAAGTGACACTATTGAGGCAATAATGATGGGTTACAAAAATGCAACAGCCATTGTAAAAGGAAATGCGGAAATAGACTTTTCCATGGAGGAGGATACGCGTTATTTAGAGGAAACCATTGTAATAGGTTATGGGACAATGGACAAAAAAGAACTGACCAGTGCCATTGCCCATGTGTCCTCAAAAGATTTTTTATCCTCCAGTTCTATGGACCCTGCCATGTTGATCCAGGGAAAGGTGTCTGGCGTGTCTGTTGTGAACACCGGAGCGGCGGATCCTAATAACAATGCAAGCATCCAGATACGGGGTATCTCGTCAAGAGCTGCCGGGCTTGGCCCGCTTATAGTGATTGATGGCGTTCCCGGAGGGAATATGTCAAATCTGAATCAAAATGACATTGAATCCATTAACATTTTGAAAGATGGCGCTGCATCGGCAATATACGGCACAAGAGGCAGTAACGGGGTGGTTTTGATCACAACAAAAAAGGGGACTTCTGACGGTAACGTTCATACGTCATATTATGGGCAGGTCTCTGCCAATATCATGATAAAAGAACTGGATATGCTTACGGCCGATGCGTATCGCGAAAACAAAGTGGCAAATAACAGTGGGGCGGATTACGGAGGCAATGTGGATTGGCTGAAAGAAGTAAGCCGAGTTGGCCTGACCCACCAGCATACTTTGACCTTGTCGGGAGGGAGTTCTCAGACAAATTACCGTGTAAGCACAGATTTCAGGGACGCAAAAGGGATAGACAGAAGATCGGAAAGGATGGAATATGGCCTTCGGGCTTCAATAAACCACACAACAAAAAGCGGACTGTTCACCTTTACGGCCAATGTTGCGCCCAGGATCGTTAAAGCGAAATCTGCTGATTGGAATGTTTTTCACAATGCGATTGAGGCAAATCCGACTACCCCGATTATGGATCCTGAAAACCCATCCATGTATTTCAGTTTCTTTGGCCAACAGGCAAGTTATAACCCTGTTGAAGAAATAATGACGGTTAAGGATGACCGCGAGTTAAAATTTCTTGATTGGGATGCCACTGTAAAAATGAATATCACAAGAGACCTTTCCACTCAGCTTACTTTTGCAGA
>Ga0265293_10006391_pt1 | contig 18909 bp, 13 predicted proteins | sample Munlanlewell138R_FD_192505 | JGI IMG/M metagenome (GOLD analysis project Ga0265293, IMG submission 192505) | Leachate microbial communities from a municipal landfill in Southern Ontario, Canada - Leachate well 138R | ecosystem: Engineered > Solid waste > Landfill > Unclassified | place: Canada... | reverse complement strand
CAGATACTTCAAAAAATGGTTACATCGATCAATTTAATGAATATAACTATATTGAAGAAGAGGATGCACTAGCTCTTACTTATTCAAAAACTGATTTTGAGATTAATTTTGATGGAACAATGTATGACGCAGGCATTAATATAAAATGGCCATATCAAGAAAATAAGCAATATAAAATCTCATTTATGATGAGAAGTGATATTACTCTTCCTGTATCAGTTATTACATCTGATACGCATTTAGAGGATTTCACCATTGAAAAAGCATATAAAGAGTTTGTTACATATATGGATTCAAGTGATTTTAAACTAGAGAATCCTTTAGATATAGTTGTTAATATATTTTTTGGAATGACAAACGAGGAACCAACAGAAAATACTGTTTACATTAAATCTATTATTGTTGAAGAAACAAGTTATTTTTAAATTTGTATAAACTTCAAGAACTTTATTTTTATTCAGTAAAAGTTTTATCTGTTTAAGTTAATCACATTGAATACATTATTTAATGAGAGTTTTATTGTTGACATAAACAAATATCTTAAATGCACACATATCTTAATCTAGTGTGCATTTTTAAATATAGTTACAGCTTTAGGTTTAAATATAAATATATTGTCAAAGAATATAATTTTGAGAAAGAACAGTTTAAAGACTCTCAAGATATATTGGAAGAGTTCGAATAGATGAAAAGTGATATCTCGGATCGATCAATTGATTATATTAGATCTAAGGTTGAAGAGATTGTTAAATCTGCTGAAAGTATTAAAAGAGAAGCAGATAAAATTACAGAAGCCACTCGAGTTGTTTTAAATACACATTTGCAGACAGTTATTAATAAGATTAATCAGTTTAGTATTAAAAGGATTTCAAAAGAAATTGATAAATTGAATTAATAAATTAAACGAGTGATATGAAAAAAGGATGAGAATCTTCATCCTTTTTGTTTAATGTTTGATTTCTTCTTTTTTCTTTATGTAAGCTTTAAATGAAGTAGGTTCAAGATCATAATGCTTGTTCATCTCACCTTGAGTTTTGTAAAACTCCGGCTGTTTTGTATCTAGTGAAAATATGCGATATATCCAATATTGGTCTTTAAACTCATATGAAGTCCTTAGTTCATTTGCTGATATTTCAAAAGGTTGATCTTTATCTAGTTTAGTTGTTTTGACTTCAATATACTTTTCGTTTCCATTTAGGTCGTACGATAATACATCATAACCATAACCATCTGCTTCTTTTGCGACCCATTTGACTTTTTCTGCTAAATCAGTACGATGATTTTTGATTAAAAAATCTTTTTCGTAGTTTACAACTAGTTCTTCACCAAGAAGTCCAGTTTTTGCATCTTTTTTTGCTTTTTCAATAAAATCTATTTTTCTTCCATGGATCATCTTTTGCTTTAACAGAGGTTTATTTGAGGTCTCAGGGATCTCTGACTCTAATATAATAACATTCGCTTGATCGACACCCTCTTCATCAAAAAGTACTCCGATGATTTCAGCTTCCTCTTCACTTACAGTAAATATGTCATTATCTTCTTTGATGACATATGCAGCATTGATAAGTTGATCCAATTTGTTTCCTAATTCATTTGAAATAGGAAACAAGTACCCTTGATTACCATATCCGTTTGACTTTCTAAATGGAGAATGGTGATCAGGAAGAAGATCCCTTAACTGATCAATATGATCACTTATACGAATGTTATCAATTTGAGTATCATAATCAACTTTGACTAACCAACCATCTCTTGACCATAATTCGGTATCTAGGGGATTATGATAGTCTACAGCTTCTTTTGTAACAATAGAACGAGTGACTATATAATTTTTTACAACACTAAAAACAACATCCCCTTTTTTTGCTAAGTTCATCGATTCCCAGAAAAATCTAGATGAGACCCCGTTTTTATCTTTTTTAGGTGCCCATAGTATACCAGCTTTAAATTCTTGTTCAAATGTTTGATTTTGAAAGACAACAAAGTACTTCATTGATTTCCTCCAGAATGAGTTTTTCTACGATTGGACGATCAGCATCAGCCCAATCAAGAGTAGTGATTTCATTAATAGATAGCCATCTAGCATCAGCATGATCAACAAGTGTGTAACTTGTGTTAATCAATTTACTTATAAACGCATGAAGAGTTATTGTAAAAGATTGATATTCATAGTAGGTTGTATGAAAGTGAACTGGGCTGGATATCCTGATGAGTAACTCCTCATTGATTTCCCTGATTAGTGCATTTTCTAGAGATTCACCAATTTCAATTTTACCACCAGGAAATTCCCATTTATTTGCAAGTTCCCCAATGTTTTTTCTTTTTGTACATAATATTTCATTTTTTTCGTTGATAAGAATTGCACAGACTACATCAACATGTTTTTTCATAAAGTCACCATATCCTTATTGATATTTTATCACGTAATATAGATTTGAACAATTTATAATTAAGAAATTCATGCGTTTAGAAAGGCACATAGAGCTACCATTACAAATATGAATGCTTTTTGAAAAGAAATGATGTTATAATAACAGTAAATAAAACAATGGAGGGTGACATGGCGAGAAGAAGACGCAAAAGTTCTTTTGAACAAATGATAATTATATTTTCAGAGTTTATTGCCTTTTTGTTATATATATTTTATAGATTTATTATGTTTATTTATGATTTAGTAACATTTTACACTTCAGGATACAAGAAGAAATCTGGTGTTATTTTCATAAAAACTTATTTCAATAAAGGCAATTATGGAGAATTTATTTTATATAGAAAATTGATTAGAATTTTCACTAAAGAACTTGTTTTAACTAATGTTTATCTTGAAGGGAAAAATACGGATACAACAGAAATAGATTTATTGGCTATATCTACAAAAGGTATCTATGTTTTTGAAATGAAGAATTATGCAGGATATATTTATGGTTCAGAAAAAGACACACATTGGACTCAAGTTTTCAATTCTAGAACAAAAAATAAGTTTTATAATCCAATTAGACAAAATTATGCACATCAAAAAGCATTAGAGAAATATTTAGGTGTTAGTGAAGATAGTATTGTTCCAATCGTTGTTTTTTCTAATCGAAGTAAGTTAAGTAAGATTAATATTTCAAGAGACACTGTTGTACTAGAAATATCGGATGCTATGAAATATGTGAAAATGGCGGAGAAATATAGAAATGCATCATTGTCAGTGTTAGATATTAAAAAATATTTAGGGTTACTAGTAGAAAAAACGCTAATGGATAATGAGACAAAGAAAAGTCATGTTGAGCAAATAAAGGGGCTGATGAATAGAATTTAATATATAGCTTTCTAAAATCAAAAGACAATTACACCAGATATTCAAGGGTTTAAATCTCCTTTTCTTCACCATATAACAAGCATAGGTTTGATACAATTGTATCAGGCCTTTTTTTTATGCAGAAAGGGGAATTCTTCCTATCTGCCAATTTCCAGAGTTGTATTTTAGACTGATAGTGGTGTTTTTGTAAGTTAGCTATTTTGATTTTGTCTAACATTTTAACGATTACCTAACCATTTACACGATTACTTAAATGCTTTTTCAGCGAGGAGTTGAAATCCGTCATGGCGGAATTTGGCGGATTTTCTATTGTAGTATTAACCAGAATGTGAAAAAACTCACATTTTTAAATCAGTAGTATATAAATACATCTCAAAAGGAACGGTTTCTATTGTATATTTGGTTTACATGTTATATACTAAAGGTAATAAAAGCGAAAAAGAGGCACATTATGAATAAAAAACCTTACTCATCGGCTATAAAAAAAACGCCATATAAATATTTTATTTCGAAAAAGATAGCTAAACTCATGTTTAGTGGTCAAGATCGAAATGAGGTTTATTATGAGTGTTTTGAGAAAAACATAATAGGTATCGATTCTGAGCAAAGAAGAAGAGAAATTACAAATGTAGTTTATAGTAGATTACTTTCTTTCGACACGTATTTACTAAAAGAGTTTTTAGAAAGTGATATAACAACATCGAAATTTCTTCTCGTTTATGCCATTGCAAAATCGGATTCTTTATTCTTTGATTTTATGTATGAGGTGTATAGGGAGTCTTTAATCGGAAATAAAAACTTTATCTCAATAGATGACTTTGATAATTTTTTTATATCCAAACAAGAGTTTGACCCAATTGTTTCAAAATGGGGTCATTTTACACTTGAGTGCTTGACTAAGGGCTATCGTAATATATTAGTCGAATCTGGCATAGGAAAGAGAGTAGCAAGAAATATTGAATCAATTAAAGTTATCATCCATCCAGATGTTAAAAACTATATTATAAAGATTGGTGATTATGAATATCTAAGAGCCATAACGGGGGAGAAATAATATGGATAGAAATCTTTCCGAACGTTTCAATGAACTTGAAAATCGAATGGCAAGTATCGAATCATTAACAAAATATGGAACAGCAAATGATATGAAATTTTATATATTTGACTATGATCCAAAAGATGAATTACGCATACGCAAGGAAGTTCTTAAGTTGAAGAATATCAATCCCGAGATAATTGAATTTGATTTGTATGATATGCTACTTGAGATAATCGAAAACGAAGGGTATTTGGACACAATTAAATCCATGGAAAAGGACTACTCATCTGAAGTTATGTTAAGTGCAATTTTCCAGCCATTGCTTGCTATTGAAGAAGAAAACAACCCAATCATCTCAATCTTTAAAAACGTAACTTTTGATGATGGAACAAAAATCATATTGATAACAGGTGTAGGTAAGGCATATCCAATTATAAGAAGCCATTCCATTTTAAATAATTTGCAAAGTGTTTTCAAAAATAATCCAGTTGTTATGATGTATCCAGGAAAATATGAAGTTAGAAAAAAAATGACACTTCGATTGTTTGATAAGCTTGACGATGATAATTATTACAGAGCATTTGCGCTCGTTGAAAGGAGCAAATAAACATGCTAATTAAAGATATATTTAATAAACCCATCGATCGTAATATCCAAGGTGTAGTTACCATTGGGAATGAAAAAGATGCTCAACGACTTCAAGAACTGGATGAATATGTTTGTACTAAAGAAATAACCAATGCTTTTCGGACCTTTTTCAAACGTTATCGTACTTCGATTCAAACTCCAACTGAAAAAATGGGTGTTTGGATTACTGGTTTCTTTGGAAGCGGTAAATCGCATTTTATTAAAATACTTGGATACATACTAGAAAACAGAGAAATATCCGGGAAATTTGCTGTAGACTACTTTGATGACAAAATTCTTGACTCAATAGTATTAGCTGATATCAAAGCAAGTGCTCAAACTAAAAACAAGGTCGTTCTATTCAATATTGATTCTAAAGCTAAATCTGACTCAAAATCAAAATCACAAGCCATCATGGATATTATGCTTAGAGCTTTTAATGAAGCTATAGGTTTATGTGCAACAACACCTTGGGTCGCTGATTTAGAAAGAGAATTAATCACAGATGATATATATGATAGTTTTAAAAATAAATTCAAAGAAATATCGAAAAAAGATTGGCATGTGGGTCGAAATCAAGCACTACTAAATAGAGATAGTATTATCAATTCATTGGTAAATGTAAAAGGAATCACTGCAGAAAGTGCAAGAAAATATGTAGATGATCAAACCATTAATTTCACAAAGACAACAGAAGGATTCGTTAAAATTGTAAATGATTATTGCCAAAAGAACGATACTAGAGTTGTATTCTTAATGGATGAAGTTGGACAATTTATTGGTTCTAATGGCGAGTTGATGCTAAACCTTCAAACCTGCGTTGAAGATCTAGGCAAATACTGTCACGGTAAAGCATGGGTTGTTGTTACATCGCAGCAAGAGTTAAAAGCTATGATCGATAGTAATGCGAGCCAAAAAAATGACTTTTCAAAAATACAAGGTCGTTTTGATACAAGATTATTACTCAGCGGATCGAATGCTGACGAAGTTATTAAAAAGAGAATCCTTGATAAAAAGACAGCTGCAATCACCCCACTTGAATCAATTTATGATACTTATAAAAGCAAACTCAATAATTTAATTATATTCCCTGCAAAACCAACATGGTCTGGATATAAAGATTCAAATGAATTTAAAGATGTATATCCATTTGTATCTTATCAATTTGAACTGTTGCAAAAAGTGTTTGAATCCATTCGTGAGCATGGAATGAGTGAAGGTAAACACCTTTCACAAAATGAACGCTCTCTTTTAAGTGCTTTTCAAGAATCTGCAAAGAAATATCAATCCCATGAAACAGGAATGTTGGTACCTTTTGATAGTTTTTATTCGACCATTGATCAGTTTATTGACTATGATGTCAAGACTGTTTTTACCAATGCTCAAAAACGCCCTACACTGGATGAGTTTGATATTCGATTATTACGAGTATTATTCATGATTAAACATGTCAAAGAAATGCCTGCAACCATTGATCGTCTAGCTACATTAATGGTTGAATCGGTTAATGAAGATAAGCTAGCATTAAAAGACAAGATTAGTAAATCACTCAAAAACCTAGAAGATGAAACATTAATTCAAAAAAATGGTGATGAGTATGATTTCTTAACTAATGAGGAACAAAGTGTTAATCGCCAAATTACTAACACTAGTTTTAGTGAAGGTGATGTCATTCGCACAGTTAGTTCTATCATTTATGAGTCGGTATTAGACAGTAATAAGTTCCGTTATAAATCAAGATATGATTTTGCACTGAATCGGTTTGTAGATAATGATAGTAAGGGTTCATTCAATCCAGATAATATAACAATAAAAGTTGTTACAAACTATAACGATTCCGATCTATCTGATGAAACTGGATTTTTAACTGAGTCCATGAAAGTTAATGGCATCATTATCGATTTAAGAGAAGGTTCATATATCGAAGAATTGATACGAGCAAGCAAAATTGACACCTTTAAACGAAACAACAGTGCGACGATGAGCTCGACACTAGCAGAAATTATGGATAAAAAAACACGTGAAGCATCAGAAAGAAGAAAACGTGCTGAAAATGATATACGATTACGCTTAAGAACAGCCCCCATTTACGCAAATTCCAGTCGTCTCAATATTAAGGAAAAAGATGGCAAAGATCGAATTAATGAAGCGGTAGAATTACAAGTTCAGTCTAGATATTATAAACTTGGACTCGTAACATTCTTTTATGACACTGCAAATACAATCTTATCTTCGATAAATGAAAATACTGGAGCTTTAGCCGGAAAGATCGAAGATGATGCAAACTATGAAGCATATAAAGAAATTATCGAGAAACTAAAAACAGACAAGATGTATCACCGAAGAACGACCGTGAAACAGCTCATTGAATATTGTGCAAAAGCACCTTTTGGATGGAGAGACACCGATACAAGAGGAATTATTGCTAGTTTATGGAAGTATAACCTGATCAAAATCGCTATCCATGATAGCATTGTTGCACTCAATAATGCTAATTTTAAGTATGACATCACTAGAGGCAATTCACTCGACACCATGGTTGTAACTGTCCAAGAAAAAATTGATGAAACGATTTTACATGAAGTTAAGAAAGCAATGAAAGAAGCTTTTGATGAAACCTATAGTATTGAAGAAGAATCACTAAAAACAAGTGTATTAGACTTCTTCAACTCAAAAAAGAAAATTTTAGGCGATATCAATACAAAATTCGGACCGTCGTCTTATCCAGGAAGTTCACTTGTCAAAGAAATTTTTGCATTATTTGAAAAAATCGTTTCATCAAATGATCCCAATATTACTTTTAACCTCATTATTGAGAAAAAGCAAAGTCTAATTGACTATGCGACACAGCTAGAACGCATTGAATCATTTTATCGAAACAACAGTGCACAAAAAAAGAATTATGATGAAGCAAAAGAAATTTGTGATTGGTATACTCAAAATCAACTTTTCGGTGATTTGTCTAGTTTGGGTGAGGTTGTTGAAAGCATCAATGCAATCCTTAAAATGCAAATTCCTTTTGATAAAATGAGTGAGCTTGCTGGCTTAGTTTTTAAAGCGAAAAGCATCCAAGATCAAATTCATAAAGAAAAACTCGATTCTATCATAAAGACTCTTAATAAGGATTTACAAGAAATTACACATGAAGCTGAGGAAGCACTCATAATAGATTTAAAGCCTGAACAAAAAAATGAGATATCATCGACTTTTGATGAAATTAAGAGTAAATATGCTACTTGGTTTAACAGTCTCAATGACAATCAAAATAATATTGATGCTTATGTGTCTGCTAGCAACCGTGAAGTTAAAGGATTCAAGAGTTTTATTTATGAGATTATTCACCGACAACGAGGACCAGCTGGTGGAACTACACAAGGACCTGAACGTGTTGTAAAAAGAGTTAAAGTGGCAAACTTCATTCCTGTAGCAAACAAGAAAGTTACAACTAAGGCTGATATTGATAAAGTAGTTAACGAGATTAAGGAAAAACTCATTCAAGCTCTAGATGATGCTGACGAATTGAATTTGGAATAGGGGGAGCATATGGATAAGAAGGCACTACAGAATTTTGCATTATTTGCAAAAGATAGTCTTGAGACACAAATAAAAGTATCTCTCAAGTTAATAGGAATACACTCAGACAAGGACATAAAGAAAGCGTATATTCAAGGTGATTTTACAATCATTGATGGTGATTCAAAAACATATCCATCTGACTTGAAAGTAAAAAGAGATCATATATTGGAATTAATTAAAACAGATGGATATGATTATACGATTGAACAGTTCGCATATACGTGGTTCAATCGATTAATTGCTCTAAGATTTATGGAAGTTCATGAGTATTTACCACATGGATTCAAAGTGTTTCCAAAAGGCAATGGATCCATTGAACCAGAAATCTTAGGCAAATTAACCCTAGTAGAAAAAGAACTAAACTTAGATATTGAACTTTGTCGTCAATTTAAAGAAAACGCACAAATTGAAGAATTATACCGTTACGTTTTGTTTCAACAATGCAACGCGCTAAGCAGTATTTTACCTATGCTTTTCTCAAAGGAATATGCTTATCTTGAACTAATGTTACCATCTACTCTATTAAAAGGAACAACAGTAATTACTGAACTTATCAAGATAGATGAATCTAATTTTTGGGATGATATTGAAGTAATAGGTTGGATTTATCAATTCTATATCTCTGTTAAGAAAGATGAAGTTTTTGCTTCGAAAAAGTCTATTACCAAGGAAACCTTACCAGCTGTTACACAGCTTTTCACTCCTGATTGGATTGTTAGGTATATGACGGAAAATTCTTTGGGTCGTCTATGGCTAGAAAGTTATCCGGATTCTACAATAAAAAACGAATTTAAGTATTATGTTGATGATATAGAGCAAACTGATGAATCAAATATACAAATCGAAACAGTTCGCTATAAAAATGTTGATCCTAAGGATATTAAAATAATAGAACCATGCTCTGGAAGTGGACACATTTTAGTATATGCTTTTGACGTTCTTTACTTGATGTATGAAGAAAAGGGTTATGCTAAAAATGACATTCCTAAGCTTATTTTGGAAAACAACCTATTTGGTCTTGATGTAGATAAAAGAGCATCGCAATTAGCTTCATTCTCATTAGTCATGAAAGCAAGAAGCATAGATTCTCGATACTTCCAACCAGCAAGATTTACATTTCCAAAAGTTTTCGAAATAAAAGATTCAAAAATGCTTATTTCAATGAATTATAAACATAAGTTATTGGATTTAAATAGTAATGACTGGAAAAATGACGAGCGTTTGAATGAAGAAGAACTTAAAGTGATTGACTACGTCATTGAAACATTTATAGATGGAAAAGTCATTGGATCACTAATAAAGGTTAATAGAAAAAACTACATTCCAATAATTAACAAAATAGTTCATTTGCAAAAAGTTACTATAAGAGGTATTTTCAATGGAGAATTTGTTGAATATGGTCTAAAGAGAATAGTTCAGCTATTAAGACTTGCTGAGGTTATGTCTAGAAAATACGATGTTACTATTACTAATCCACCATATATTGGAATTGATAAATTAGAAATAGCCGTTAAAAATTATGCGAGAGATAATTACCCATTGTCTAAAAATGACATGTATACAATGTTTATGGAAACACAGCTACCAAAGAAAAATGGATTTGTTTCAATCATTAATCAGCACCAATGGATGTTTTTGTCTTCGTACTCAGAATTTAGAAAATCGCTAATTTCAAGATATGATTTTGTGAATGTATTACACTTGGGTCCTGGAACATTTGAACATATAAGTGGTGAGATGGTGCAATCATGTGCGTTTATTTTTAGAAACACATTTATGTCATCGAAAACACTATTTATTGATTTAACAAATTCAGAGGGATATTTAAGTAAAGAGAATGATTTCTTGAGTAAATCATACATCACACACTTTAAAAATATTACAAGCTTTTCTAAAATACCTGATAATAAGTTCATTTATGAATTCAACGACTCCATAATTGAGTGTTTCAATAAGCAAAAAATAACTGACTTTATTATATTTAAATCTGGTATATCTCCAGGGAAAAAAGATTTTATTAAACGATGGTTTGAAGTCAAGGTTTCTGATATTAAATTCGATTGTAATAATTCGGAGGATATGCAGGACTATAAGTGGTTTCCAATAAATACCGGTGGTGAATATAGAAAATGGTACGGTAACAATCTTGATGTTATTAATCTTCATGAAGACGGAAAACTAATAAAAACTCAAACAGTGAATTACAGACTGAGAGATAAAAAATACTATTTTAAAAATGGTATTACTTGGTCAAGGATATCATCTACAAATTTGGCATTTAGAAAAATTTATGATGGTTCATTATTCGGTGATGCTGGACCAATTGGTTTTATTGAAACAAATTTACACTACTTACTTGGCCTTTTGCAATCAAAAATACCTTCATACATGATTAAAAAGATGAATCCTTCTGTAACTTTTCAAATCGCAGATTTAAAAAATATTCCTGTAATTATAGATGACAAAGTACAACTTGAAGTTGAGATTTTAGTTCAAGAATGTATTGACATATCAAAAACTGAATGGGATTCTTACGAAACTTCTTGGGATTTCGATAAGCATCCATTGATAGCTAAGCCTAACGATACAATAAAAGAGAATTATTTTAATTGGGAAGCTACTCAAGAAAATTGGCGAAAAAAAATAAATCATAATGAAGAACGCTTAGACGAGATATTTGGAAAGCTTTATAATGTTAATTTCGATAAAAATATGTTCAATAATGAGAGACTTATAACTTTAAGATTTGCTAACAAAAAAGATGATGTTAAGTCTTTAATCTCATATTTTATTGGTGTTATATGTGGTAGATATGGCAAAGGGTTTTATGAATCACAAATCTCTTCTAATGGATTGTATAGTGAGTCGTCAAGTATATCAGTTTTATACTCGAAAATAAACATGAATGATGGCCTTGATAATAAACTATTTAATCTTATAAGAAAAATTTATGGCAACTCAAATTACAACCATAATATAGAATTCGTCGCAGATTCACTGGGAAGAAAAGCAAATGAGACTCCTGAAGAAACTATCAATAGGTACCTTTTAGATGGTTTCTATAAAGATCATTTAAAAACATATTCTTCTAATGATGGAAAGTGCCCAATTTACTGGATGTTTAGTAGTGGGAGATATAATGCTTTTAATTGTCTGATGTATATACATAAATATGATGAAGATACTCTTGCAACAATAAATAGTCAGTACCTACTACCCGAATCAACAAGACTAAAGTATGAACTTAATGAACTTAATAATCAACTAGTTAAAGCAGATGATAAAACAAGACGAATTCTTGAAAAAGAAAAAGTAGTCCTAGAAAACAAGTACAATGAAATTATTGAGTATGGCCAGGTTTTAGATCATATGGCAAACCGATATATTTCAATTGATCTAGATGACGGGGTTAAAGTGAACTATGAAAAGTTCCAAGGTATCGAAATTGTAACAGATAGTGGAACGAGAATAAAGAAAGATCTACTTGTACCAATCAAATAGACTTTCGTGTTGATTCAGATAAAGACAGGAGTGATTATTATGGCCAGTATTGATTATAAAGAAGCAAAAAAAGAACTTAATAAAATGTTCCTTGAGGATGATTTTAGCAGAAAGATTATCTTTTGGTATGATGAACCAAGAAATTTCTATGATGACGTTATAAATGATGAGTTTGAGGATGCAAAGGTATTGATTTATGACAAAAATTCATTTGAAATCAAACATATTATAGAAAAACAGGATTTACAAAGTAATTTTCTGGTTTATTTACCATGTGCTAAACCTAGAGATATTGATAACTGGCTAATTGATATACTCCTTTATAGTAGTGAATACTACGCAGACACAGTTGCATTGACAATGAGAAGATTAAATATCAGTGATTCTAATTTACGTAATGTTATTGAACGACATTCAAAGTTTTTTGATAGCGAGCAACGAATTAATAAACTCAACTCGTTAGTAATTATCAAAAATAACATGAACGAAGAAGAGCTAAAAAATGGCATGATAGCTGTTTTGGTTAAATCAAAATATACTTCGATTGACTCCATACTACGAGAGCTTGTTTTTGATTATGAGATTCAAGAAAAATATCAAGAAATTTTAAAATATGGATTTGAAGAGTATCTTTGGGATAAGATTTCAGAATATGCTAATTATTCTGGGCAACAAGATGTTAATGCACTTATTAAAAAGTTTATGATGACCTCAATCAATAGAAGTACACATTTCACAAATCTTTCTGCTTTTTATACTCAGTTTATCATTGATGAAACTAAGGAAAAAGGTAGTGAAGATGCTGAAATATTTGTTAATTCTATCAAATCAGATTCTAGATACAGTGAATTACAGTTATCCATATCAAACGAACTTCGTATCGATGAACTCCTGAAAACAAGGGGTATCGATGATTTTAATTCGTGTGATGTATTAGAAAACTTTGACAAGCGTATTGTTGAATCCATTTCTGAAAGCTTGCACTCAGGTAGCCTTGATTATGATTTTTTCGAAAGAATCATCGAGAATAGAGTTAACTCTATATGGTATATGCAGTACAAAGAACACTATTCTTTCTTACTTAACGTCATTGGATTTCACAGAGCAATTGACTCCCTTGTAATTAAAAATGGTTCAAGTGAAGACTTAATTAAAGAGTATGTCGATGACTTATCAATGGTTGACTATTTTTATCGCAAAACGATATCGACATTTAAGACTTTAGATTTAAATACAGAAATAGCAAGTGAAATTGCTACAAAAGTGGATAACATTTATGAAGTCAAATATTTATCTAAAATAGGTGATCAATTCACAAATTCGCTAAAAAATAAAAACAACTGGGAGTTTCCCGGGTTTTTAACCACTCGTGAATTCTATGTGCATGTGCAGAAAAATCAGGCTAAAAAAATGTTTGTCATTATTTCAGATGCGATGCGATATGAAATAGGATATGAATTGCTTGAGATGATTAAAACTGATCCTATTTTAAAAGGAAACGCTAAGTTGTTTCCAATGATAACATCCATTCCGAGTGAAACTAGATTTGGCATGGCTTCTTTACTTCCCAATCGAGACATAACTTATAAGGATAAGACGTTGTTCGTCAACGGAATATCATCAGTTGGGACCGACAACCGAGATAAAATTCTTAAAACAAAAAATAGTTCATTTGCAGCGATTCAATTTGAAACCATAGATGCTATGAATAGAAATGAACTTAGACAATATATGCAAGATAAATCCTTAGTATATATTTATCATAATGTCATTGATAATGCAGGTGAGAACAACGAAAACAAAGTGTTTGATGTCGTAAATGAAGCACTTAATGAAATTCTAAAACTTGTAAAAAATCTTTACAATACGCTTCAAATCGCTAACTACTATATCACTGCAGATCATGGATTTGTTTATCGTAGACGTACTGTTGATGAGTCTCAAAAATATAGTGATATCGTTGGTCTTAAGCCAATTGAGGCTTCAAAACGATATTTAATTACAAATGATGAAATGGATATACCCTATACACTATCATTTGGTTTGGACTACTTAGGAGCTAATACACAAAGAGTCATTGTTCCATATAGTTATGATTTCTTTAAAACACCAGGTGGTGGAATTCAATTTATTCATGGAGGGACAAGTCTTCATGAGATTGTAGTCCCACTTATTCATATCTCTGAATTGCGTTCAGACCGACAAAAAGAAGCGTTTGGACCTGTTGGAATCCGAATTAAGAGTGTACAACGAAAAGTGAAAGAAAGAAGCTTTAACCTCGAATTTGAACAGTATGAAAAAGTAGAAGATAAGAAAAGGGAACGTAATATTTTGGTTTACTTTGAAGATGAACAAGGAGAAAAAGTCTCTGGTGAGTATCGATTCATTGCAAACTCGAGTTCAGACGATCTTTCACAAAGAATCACCAAGATTCGTTTTTCACTAAAAAATATTGACTTTGATCGAAATAAGAGATACTTCTTAATTGTGAGAGATTCCGATAAAGATGAAGTTGTTGAAAAAGAACAGTTTGTTATAGATATTTTAGGCTTTAAGCCAATCATATAGAGGGGAGCACATAAAACATGGATCAACTTGATAAAAAAGTATACGAGTTATTTAGTGGTAGAGTCGTTCAAAAAGGTGCTACTAAAAAGATTAAAAACAGTGCGAATGTCCCCACTTATGTTTTGGAATACTTGCTTGGAACTTACTGTACATCAGATGATGATGAAGAAATTAAAAAAGGCATTACACAAGTTAAGAAAATACTGCAAGATAATTATGTCAGAGCAGATGAAGCTGAGCTAGTTAAGTCAAAGATTAGAAGTACCGGATCGTATACCATTATTGATCGTGTTTCTGCGCGGCTCGATATCAAGAAGAACAATTATAAAGGTTTCATGCATGCACTTGGTGTTGAAGTGACAATACCTGATCACTACATCAAAGATTACGAAAAGTTACTTAGTGATGGTATTTGGTGTATTGTAACACTCTCATATTTTTACAATGAAGATGAACCTGTATCACCTTTTATACTAAGTGAACTAACCCCTATTCAAATGCCTAATATGGATATTCATGAAGTCATTGATGCTAGAAAAGAATTCACAAAGGATGAATGGATTGATTTCTTATTACGTTCTACTGGAATGGAACCCACGCAGTTCGAATATCGTGCTAAGTGGCATCTTTTAGCAAGACTTATACCTTTGGTTGAAAATAATGTCAATCTTTGTGAATTAGGTCCAAGAGGTACCGGAAAGTCGCACATTTACAAAGAAATATCACCCAATTCAATTCTAATTAGTGGTGGTCAAACAACTGTTGCTAATCTGTTCTATAACTTAAGCAAAAGGGCTCCAGGACTCGTTTCAATGTGGGATACAGTCGCCTTTGATGAAGTGGCAGGCATCGAGTTCAAAGATAAAGGTGGCATCCAAATTATGAAAGACTATATGGCATCTGGATCTTTTGCACGTGGTAAAGAAATGATTCCAGCAAATGCATCAATGGTATTTGTTGGTAATATCAATCAAAGTGTCGATTCATTATTAAAAACTTCTCATTTATTTGAACCATTTCCAGAAGCGATGATTGATAGTGCCTTTTTTGATAGAATGCACATTTATGTTCCTGGTTGGGAAATTCCAAAGATGAGACCGGAGTATTTCACAGATAATTACGGATTCATCAGTGATTATTTAGCAGAGTACTTACGTGAAATGAGAAAGTTCCCTATGACTGATGCTTTTGATAAGTATTTTAAACTAGGTCATTGTCTCAATCAGCGTGATACCATTGCTGTTAGAAAAGTAGTATCCGGAATGACCAAATTGCTTTACCCAGATGGAAACTTCACTGAAAATCAAATTGAAGAGATCCTACGCTATGCATTAGAGAGTCGTCGAAGAGTAAAAGAACAATTGAAACGCATTGGTGGTATGGAGTTTTATGATGTACAGTTTTCTTATATTCGGATCTCTAACATGGAAGAAATTTTTGTTCCGGTACTTGAACAAGGTGGAGGAAAACTGATTCCAGAAGGTCCGGGTAAACCAGGTCATATTTTCACAATAGCACACGGATCAAATGGTATGATGGGACTCTTTAAATTTGAGACACAAATAACAAACGGTAATGGGAAATTTGATGTCACAGGACTGAGTAATTCGAAAGAAGCAAAAGACTCTGTAAAGACGGCTCAAAGTTATTTTAAAGCGAACGCAAAACAAATCAGCGCAACCATCTCAGTTGATAGCAAAGACTATGTCATGCATGTTCAAGACTACCAAGGTGTTGGATTAGATTCGAGTATTGCACTTACAACACTTGTTGCATATTGCAGCGTAGCTTTGAATAAATCCACATTAGGTCAACTATGTGTCTTAGGTTCAATGAGCATTGGTGGAACAATCATGAAGGTAAATGAATTGGCTTCTACACTACAGGTTTGTTTTGATTCTGGTGCTAAAAGAGTGCTACTACCAATGAGTTCAGCAGCAGATATTGCAACAGTTCCAAGTGACTTGTTTGCTAAGTTCCAAATATCCTTTTACAGCAGTCCGGAAGATGCAGTCGTCAAAGCATTAGGCATTGAATAAATAAACGGGGGAGAACAAATATGATAAAATTACGAAGATTATTAATATTGGCAATTGTTTTTATAGGCAGCATTACACTATCAGCCTGTGGTCCAGTTGATCATGATCCAAATGATATCAAAAATTCGGGAAACTGGATCGATGTTGATGTTAAATATAACCAAATTGAACTTCATTGGGATGAAAGCTATTTTATTCATGATTCTCTGAGGGTTGATATTCCTAATGACTGGTTTGGATACGGTCAAAAATCAGATTTTGATGATTTGAATAAACATGATCTAATCTATCAATATAAGAAAAAAACTACTACGTATTGGAGTGGAGAAACTTTAACTGAAACTCAACTACTAGATATTGATCATGAACACCCAAGTGAAAGTACAGTAAACTTCAAAATCAGTATCGTGGATGTTGATCTAGATTCAAAGCTACTGATTCAAGATGAACTTGCAAATGATTACTACTTCAAATACGATTTCAATAATGATTATAATAATTTTTGTTATTTTCGTATGGCGAAAAATGATGTTAATCAATTAAAATCTGGTGCAATGAATGAGATACGTCTAGATTTGGTTGTATTAACACATATTGATGGTTCTAGTAGTTTCAAATTGAGAAATGATGACGGTGTAACTGAAGCTGGCTATTATAGTAATGTTGGTGTTTATTTTAATTCTGAATTGACGGTGAATAATTAAAATGGAAAACAAAGAAAAACTAATCGAACAAGAAACAAAAGATTCCAAAGAACAATCAGTTAATAAAGTTGGCGGATTCATTAAGAGCATAGGAAAAGGTTTAATCAATACGGGTAAGAAAGTTGGCGAATGGACTAAAGATGAACTTGAAAAAATTCAAGACGGAATAGAGTTCAAAAAGGAATTCAATAAGGAAACTCACGAGTTCAAAGTTGATGGAACTAGTGAAACATTACGTGGGTTTAAAAATCCTGAAGAAAATGTGGTTTACGTTAGAGTTCAAGATGAAAAGATTACGAAATTTGTTAAATCAGATTCAATTTTGGTTCGAACATCAGATAATTTACGATTACATGTGATATCTGTAGAAACTAAAAATGTAGTGAATGGCTCACTTAGTGTTAAAGGTGAAAACGTTCCTATTGCTTTATTTGCTCTTCATACAAAACCATATGAAAAAGAAAGAATATCAACAGTTGTTAACAATGTAACACAAACACTGTCAATTTCTGGTAGTACTATTCAGGGCAATGTGCAACAAATAAGTGATATAACTAATAAACTCAATGAATTTGAAAGACAGTTAAGATCATTTAAACCTAGTATATTTGCTAAAAGCACGTATACGGAAGCTGTTAAAATATATGGCGACGTTAAAGAATTAATCATCAATGAACATAAGGATTCACCAGTAGTGTTTAAATTTATAGATTTATTAGGAAAATTAGGTGGACCATTACTATCAATCTTTACCACAATAATTAAATGACTCTAAAAGATATTAATGAAAGTTTCACCTAAACCATCATTAAGAATCATAAAATAGATATACTTTCAAGCTAAATCAAGAAGCAATACAATAGATTGATTAGTCATGCGATTCAGCTCTTAGTTGAGTTGAGTCGCTTTTTTTCCATATTTTTGTTGAGAACCCGAAATTTTATCCATTTTCTGCGGACTTAGATTTAGAAGGGATTGAAATTCTTTATTGACAAATCAAATTTCAGATGATGCATTGCTTATTTTAATTCCATATTTAGAGGAACGTTCAAAATATCAGTTGCTTAATAGCTTTAATAGAGAAAACCCAGAAGTAATAAAAGAGTTGTTGCTTAATGATGCAATGTTTTATAAGAACACCTCACAAAGAATTATAAGAGACATAGAGTTTAATTATTCTGTTATAGACTTTAGAACAGCATATGAAAAACAAACTAAAAAGGATTTCGATGCTGCAAGTTTTGATTTAATCAAAACTATGCAGTTTAAAATGTTATTTAAGAAATAAAGTACAAAATATATAAAAACATTGTATTAATAATGTTTTATGATAAAATAATAATGCGGAACGTAAATCAAAAGGGTGTGTGCCTTCGTTCCGCCAACTATAGGTATACACCCACCATATAAATTTGCAAGCAAACAAAAAAAGTGTTTGCTTTTTTATTTTTTAGTGATATAATGAAGTTGCGGAACGAAGGCGGTCATCGTTTTTAAAAAGACCGAACACCCAAAAAGGTTATTGATTCTAGAAAGATAATCTGAGTAGGA